>JACCDO011402765.1_pt1 | contig 49587 bp, 36 predicted proteins | sample 7446101 | NCBI WGS metagenome assembly JACCDO01 (sample SAMN15323440, study PRJNA562643) | freshwater metagenome | isolation source: river surface water | place: USA:Blue River Watershed | collected 2017-08-16 | reverse complement strand
ATACAAAATGGTACAAGTCTATTAGCTGGCAGACCATACATTACAATTCAAAATATTACAATAAATAGTGCTGGTGGTTCAACATTAAATCCTGGTGCAGGATGGATTTGTCAACAATATTATGGTAAAATGTCAGTTGATTGTGTTATTACCAATTGTACAAATAATGCTCCTATTAATAATATAAATTGTGGTGGTATAGTTGGTTCTTATGCAGCTCAATCTCCTTCAATCATTAATTCAACTTTACTAATAACCAATTGTACAAATACTGGAGATATTTATGGTGGAGCTAAATACTCTGGTGGTCTTATTGGTTCTAGAGCTGCTGATAGTGCAGCTACTTTTTCAGGTTCAGTAACAGCTACTGATTGCTCAAGTTCAGGAAATGTTGGTCCAATGTACGGAGGAGGTGGTATATTTGGAAATTATGCAGGCGCAAATTTAGGTAAAGCTTTTGCTAACTCTTGTACATCAACTGGAACTTTTATTTATGGATATGCATATGGATGCGGAGGTATATTTGGATATAATTCTGGTGGTTCAAATGGATATGCTAAAGCAACTAATTGTTCAAGTACTGGAGAAATTCAAGATTATGCAGGTGGTATATTTGGTTCAGATTGTGGAAAAAATGGAGGTTCTGCAATTGCTCAATCATGTTTTTCATCTGGAAATATTTCTGGTGAAAAAGCTGGAGGAATATTTGGTAATAATGCTGGTATTAATGGTTCAGCTACTGCTACATCATGCTATAAGGATGTTGGAACAATAGGTTTTTATTCTGGAGGTATTTTTGGTTCAAATGCAGGATATTCCGGCTCAGCTACTGCTACAAATTGTCATTCTAAAGGTAAAATTGGTATTTCTAATACAAGTACATTAGCACAAGGTTCTGGTGGTATTTTTGGTAGTCAAGCCGGTATTCAAGGTGATGTTACTGTAACTAATTGTTATTCAACTGGACTTATATATTCTGCAGGTTCCGGTGGTATTTGTGGACCAGAAGCTGCAGATGGAGTAGGAAATTCTGGTCTTATTAATATAGAAAAATGCTTTAGTACTGGAGAAATACAAGGCAATGGTTCTGGAGGTATATGTGGTTATAGAGCTGGATATGATTATGGTGAAGCAAATATTACTTCTTGTTATACAACTGGAAATATTACCGGTGTAAATGCAGGAGGAATATGTGGATTAAACGCTGGAGATTCTTCGGGTGATGTAACTGTTTCACAATGTTATACTACTGGAATAGTAAGTGGAACTAATGCACAATCAATTTATGGACCAACAACAGCTAGTGGTACAAAAACAGCAGAAAATTGTTATTATAATGGTTCCGGTACAACAACTAATGTTACTTTTAATAATTGTTATGGTTATAATGGTACATGGGATACACCAACAGCAAGTACAAGTTTAGAAACATTAACAGTACCAATATATGATGTTTCTGGAAATTTAACTAATCCAATAGGTTCTATTTGGGTTGATATTTCTACAGATTCAACTGCACCAAATACTCCTTATATCTTAAATCAATTTGGATATTCTCCTTATACAAATAATCTTGTTGACACATTTGAACAGACTAAAAAACCAGGTGAAAGTACAAGTTCAGCAATAACTCCAGGAACACATACTTATAGAATAATAGGAATAGGTAATGGTAGTGGTTATCAATTGCCCTCATCTTATTCAACAATTGGTATAGATAGTGGTACAGGAGTAATTACTACTACTGTATTAACTCCAGTAGGAACATATAATATAAAGGTATTACAAAATTCAGAATATACATTAACACAATTTGATTTGACTATGAATTTATTATGTTATTTAGAAACAACAAAAATATTATGTATAATAAATGGTGAAGAAAAATGGATAGAAATTAAAGATATAGATAAAAACATGGAAATAAAAACATATTTACATGGTAATAAAAAAGTAAAAACAATATGTAAAATATTGTTACAAAATTCAATAAATACTGAAAAAAATAGAGTAATCAATAAATTATATAAATTACCAAAAGAAAAAAATCCCGATTTGTTTGATGATTTATATGTTTCTGGACAACATAGTATTCTTGTAGATAATTTAAACGAGGAAGAAGAAAAATTAACTTTAACAAAATGGACAAAATTACAGTCTATAGATGATAAAAAACTATTGATGGCTTGGGTAAACTCAGATTTTGAAGAAGTAAATGACACAAATATCTATACATTATATCAAATAATATTAGAATCAGAAGATGATTCTAAACAATATGGAATATATGCAAATGGTATTTTATCAGAATCAATGTCTAATAAAACATTTAATAAAAAAAAGGATAAACTAACTGAATATATTAATTTATTTTAACACAAGTTTACTTAACAATTTCAGTTAGTCTCTTGTATGTAATGACTCTCATTTTACAACAGTATTTTTTAATACCGAGTGATTCAATTAACTTTGTTTTTAGTTCCAATTTTTTTTCATTATCGGTATTAGGGTCTGAATATATATCATCAATTCCCTTGTCATATACCATTTGTTTATTACCAATAAGAGAGCCACATGATGGACATTTAATATAGATCATATTTATATAATTATAATATTATAACTATATATTTATTTAATTTCAAAATTTTTATAGTTTAAATATATAATGAGTGGATTAACAACTCCTATAACAGTATTAACAGCTCCATATAATGTTATAAATAATTCAAAGGCAATATCACTAGATACTCAATTAACACCTCAGGCAATTAAGGAAATAAATCAAACGCCAAATTATGATGTAGTATCAAACCCAATTAAGCCAAAAGAAATAATAAGAGAGAATTTTGAATCAACTGACTTAACAAAAGATACACAACAAGAATTAGTTTCTGATAGTTTAGTAGATACAGCTCTTTATGATTATTTAAAAAGTAAAGATGATTATTATGATAACAAAAATCAGATGGTAGATAATACAATACCATATGACCCTTTAAAAGATATGGTAAAAGACTATTTAAAAGACAATATTTCGATGTATGATAATCGTGGAAAATATTTTGACCAATATCTTTTTAATAAAAAATTTGATGAATATATTGAGTTAAAAAACAAAGAAAGATTATTAAAAGAAAAAGTAAGACTATATGATTTAAATCGTATAGAAAATATAAAAGTACAACCTTATGAACTGCCTTTACAAAAAATATTAATAAACACAAAGGACACATGGTTTAATATATATGATGATTTAAAGAATAGTAAAAATCCATTGGTAAATCTAGATATTAATTCATTTTTTTATATTGGAATCACACTAGTAACAATAGTTTTACTCTATGTACTATTAAGTACAATATTTGATTAATAATTAAGTAATTCACTTTGACATTGTGATAGTTCATTACCTTCAGGAGGATTTGTATAATCAAAATTATAAACAGGATACCATTTAAACATAACTTTGAATTCAGTACCATCAATATTTTTAGATTTTTGATTTTGTATTTTTCCAACAAATTTATCTAAATCTTTAGCACTAATTCTATAATTTTTAATTTCAAGAATTTTGTAATCATAAAAACAAGCTCCATTAGAATTAGTGCCTTCAAATAAATAAGATTTAACAGCTCTTTTACCATGTTCATCGAACATGGCTAATTGAAAGTATCTAATTTGTACTTTATGTGTGACATTTTGGACATAATAACCTTTATAAAAATCAGAACCTTTAACAAATTGGATATCCTTACCAATTAATTTTTTTTGTTCAGGAGTAATTTTCATATTAGCTATATCAGTAGTTTGAAAATATTCATCAAGCATTATATTTTATATTATATAAACAATATAAAAATATTTTTAATTAAATTAAAACACATATAAATTAGATAAATTTGGGAATTCATCTCTAGATAAAGGATTAGGGTCATTTAAAATATTATATGGGATAACTCCAGATGTATCTAAAATAGATGTGGTATTATTATATCCATTATAATAAATTTTTTTCTTTTGTAATAACACAATTTCATCAAGATAACTATTTAAAACTTTTTCAATATTTTTTTTAATATCATTAATTTTATCTGAATATTGAAAACTTTGTGTATTTAAAGTAAAATAATTCATTTTTGTGATAATTTTGATTTTAACTAAATTCATATTTTTATATAAACTATCAATTAAATTATAATCATTATTACAAGATTCATATAAATTAGAAAATTCTTCAAATAGTGCAACAACCTCAAGATATGTTGGTAAACTAAATTTTTTGAAATCTTCCATATAAAATAAAATATCAACAAATTTAGGATATTTTTTAAGAGTATAATTAGAAGTTTTGAGGGTATTAAATTTTTCCTTAAATTTTTCAGATTCATAAATATTATTAAGATTTCTGTCAGTATAGTAATAATATATAAGAATACAATAAAACACAAGACCAATTAAAACACTTGTAGAAAAAGTAATTTTACTAGATATAAATATGAAAAAAACAAGAAGTACTCCGTAGTAAAATAAATATTCTGGTTCTTCAAAATTTATAATATTATATAAAATATTAGGACTTTTATCTAATGCTTCCATTTTTCTTATAATTAATATTATTTAAGAAATAATATTTAACAATTTATTAATAAAATAGATTATAATAAATAATGACATCTAATGAAAAAAAGGTGAATTCAAAACAATTATGTTCTATGAATAATTTTATTGAATCAAAAATTAATAAAGATAATATTGATTTTTTTTGGAAAAACATAAATACAAGTGATGAGGGAATATTAAGAAATTTAAATAACATGTTTACAGAATCTTATCAAATAAAATTAAATCTAATATCAGTATTACTTAATTCAAATGAAAGTTTACCAATAACAACTAAAAAGGATTTAATTAAATTATTTAATACAGTATCTCCTTTAAATATTGAATATAATATGGCTAATAGTAAATGGAATTATAAAATTATAGACAATAAATTATTTATTCAAAATTCAATCTCAAAAAAAGATTCAAATGAAATATTTTATAAAAAATATATTAATTTATTAAAAAAAATATTGGTACAATCAAAAATAGATTTTAACTATTTTGAATTTAAACTAAAAAGATTTAATAAAAGTAAAGATATTGTTTGGGTTTTTGATTTAAAACAATTTATTACATAATTATAGTACCCTTTGTACTTTTTACTTTTTTATTAATTGATAATTTATCACCATGTAAATCATCATGACATTTTTGACAAAGAGAAATTAAATTAGCTTGAGAATCTTTAACTATATGTTTTTTTTCAGTAAGTATTTTACCATATTTGGTATTAATAAAATCTTTTTGAAAATTAATATGATGTGATTCAAGACCATCTTTGCATCCACAAATTGAACATTCATCCATAAATATATCTTTATTATAGTTTGATTTTTTCTCATTAATAATTTTTGTGGAAATATTTGATTTTTCGAGTAATTCATTTTTAAGTTCGATTGCAGTATTAATAAATACTGGATCATCTAGTATATATTTTGCAATAGTAATACCATAAATTTGTTCACCAGTACCTTCAATCATTTTTCTATTAAAAACTAGTTCATCACCAACTTTTTCAACAGATAAATAGAAAAATTTAATACTAGAAAGGCTTTTAATTTTTTCCATAGAAGCTAAATCATGTAAATGTGTAGCAAATATAAATTTAGCTTTAATATCTACAAGTTTAAGTACGGTAGCTGCTACAATTGCATTTGCAGAAAGATATTCAGTACCACGACAAATTTCGTCTCCAATAATAAGTGATTTTTCATTTGCTCTTTTAAGAATACATCTAAGTTCATTCATTTCTACTATAAAAGATGATTGTCCTTTAAATAGATTATCATTACCAGAAATTCTTGTATAAAGCGAATCAAATATACCATATTCAAAACTATCAGCAGGAACAAATAAACCACATTGAGCCATAATAAGTGTAGTACCAATTGCTTTCATAAGAGAACTTTTACCTGAACTATTAACTCCATAAATCATATTACCAAGAATATTATCATTTAAACATGCATCATGAGGAACATATTCATAATCAATTAATCTTTCAATGATAGGATGTCTAAGATTTTTAGCATTAATAAATGATTGTGAATTATTGGGTTTATTAACAATTTTTGGTTTAACATAATGATATTTAACTGATGTAAATGCGTTATTAGAAATTAAATCAAATTCCACAACCATATTAACAACATCTCTGAGAACAATAGAATATTTATTATACCATTTAAGAGTATCATTATAAAAAGCATTTTTAATTAGTATATTTAGTTTATTATATAGTTCTTCTAATTCATCAGAATGGTCTGATAATCCAGGATAAGTGATTTTTGCTGTATTAGTTTGATAAGTAAAAATAAGATCGTCTTTGTTAATAGAAATATTATCAGTAATTTTAATTGTTTTACCAGGACTATCTTCTATAATTTGTTTAAGTTTTTGTGCACGTATTTTAGTGGTTGATAAATAGTATCCATCGCGGTCATTATGTTTAGTTGATAGACTAATAGATTGGTCAAATTGTTCTAATACTGATGCAAGTTTATCAATAAACCCAATTGATTTGAATATTTGTTCTTCCACTTCATCAATTTCTTTATGTATTCCTTTTTGATAAAAAGATTCTTTGATTTCTACAAGATTATTAATTTTAAGTTTGTCAATTTGAAATGTGTCATTTAAATATTTAATAGCCTCATTAAATAGTTTAATTTGTTTTTTACCAAAAATATCTAATAATTCATTTTTCATATCAGAAGTAACAAGTAATTGTATAAGATTAACAATATTATCAAATGACAAACAAATATTATAAAGTTCATATGGTTGAATAAATTTAATAGATAATTTTCGTAATAATTTATCCAAATCGCAAATTCCAGAAAGGTTATCTCTACAATTTTGATAAACAGAATTATTAAGAATTTTATCAGTAAGTTCATAATATCTAGTAATAGTAGTTGCACTAGTATAAGGAGCACAAAGTCTATGTTTAAGAGTTCTTTTTCCCATAGGAGTAACACAGTTATTTACTACGGCATTAAGAGATTGAAATTTACTGTCAATACGTTCCCAATTATAGTAATCGATAATATTTAATTGATATTGGGCATTATTTCCTAATAACATGTATTTGTGTTCATTAAAATATAATGGTTTCTTAAGTTCTTTAATTAAATTTTCATTATGCTGATGGATATAATCAAATGCAGAAATCATAGATAAAATAGCATAAGGATATTTACTCAAATCAAGGAATTCTATAGGCGAAACCATACCACATTCATTATAAACCTTTTTAAGTAGTGTATTTTGGAAAGTAAGTTTATTATAGTTAGGATTAATTTTATCATAAGTAAACATAATTTGATTAGGTAATATATCTATTTTATTAACAAGTTGTGTTAGTTTATCAGTTGAACCAGTATTATTTATTTGGTAGACTAATAGTTCAACAGGTCTATAATAATGATAAAATCTTTGGGCTTCTTCTAATGCTTCATTTTCATCGATAATACCAGAACCATGAGATTCATAGTAATGAACTTGACCTGTAGATGAATCAACTGCACACATACCTACAGATATATTTGATTTAGTAGAATTAAGAGCAGTGTTGATTTCAATATATAGTGACATAAGATATCTGTTGTCAACACCAACATTTTCAATAAAAGTAGAAGGTGAATAAATTCCAGTAACTTCTCTAAGTGGATTAGGAGGAGGGGTAGTTTGGTCAATAACAATAACAGTATATTGGTTATCAATAAGTATTTTAAGGAATTTACTTAAAGCAACAGAAGGAAATCCTAACATATAAGGATTTTTTTCATCAACTGTATTAATTGATTTATCTTTTCGGGTACATACAATATTTAAAAGTTCAGATAGATTAAAAAGATTAGGTCCTTGTGTGTCAGTCGAATAACATTCGTGGAATGAACCAACTTGCATTAAAACAACTGTTTTTGGTCCATATTTTCCTTTATATTTTTCATGGTAAACCCAATACTCTTCATGAATATTAATTTTGGTTTTAGTCTGCTTGTCTTCTTTTTTCATTATACTAATTAAATATGTAAAATAATATTTAAATAGTTTTAATTGTAAAAATTAAATTAAGATTTATAATAATAAATTTATACAGATTTGATAGCATCCTCAAGTTTATTTTTGATATATTTGTAGAAGAATTTTTTAACTTCTTGGTCATTTTCTTTAAGATCATACCATCCCATATTATATAATTTTAAAATTTTTTTAAGAACATGATGAACCATTTCTTTGGTGATAATAATTTTTTCCATATAGTCAATTCTTTTTTCGATATTATCAACGGAATCTTCAGTAAGTTTTTTAGGATTAAAATTTTCTAAACTAGTAATGATTCTTGCATTACCATCTTGTATTTCAATGAAAGCTAATAAAGGCATAAGTTCTCTGTATAACCATTTATCAAGAAGTTTATAATAATAATATTTAACAATAGTTTTAACAGTACTTTTATCAACAGATAAGTTTTTGTATTGATATGATATAATACCATTTTTAGTAGGATACATAACTGTAGTAGAATTTGGTTTATCTGAAGTATATACAAGAGGATAAGAAATATTATTATCATCATCTTTTTGTCTAAGAACTGTATTAAGATAATCATTAATAATTGTAGTATTATAGAAACCAACGGTACTCATATTATTTTATATATAATATGGATATTAAAAAAAATATTTTTATAAGAATAATTTATTTTTTTTTACTTTTATTTAAAAAATAATCAAAAATATCTGTATAATTTTGTTTATCATTTATATCAGAAATTTTTTTAGATATCTTCTCAATTTTTACATCAATTTTATAAATTTTTTCAAGGATATATTTAACTTTATATGAAATAAGTTGGAGTGGGAAATTTGGATTTTTAATCCAAGTTTGTATAATAGCATTAACGATTCTTTTCTGAGAATAAACTGGATTAGCATCAAAATCATCATTTAGATATTTAATACACTCCTCAATGTTAGTGATTCCGTAGATTTGTTTTAAGAATAATTTAGGAGTATTAGCAATCTGTACAACATCTTCAAAAATATCGAATGTTTTAGGATTATAAGTATTATTACCAGGTTCACATTTATCTACAATATCAACTTCTCCTTCAATTTCATTTCTTTCAATGGGACAAACATATTCATTATCAGCAGACTCTAATACTCTAAAATAAAGTGGGTGATAAAAAACAGTATTTGGTGGATAACAAGGTCCAATACATGTTAAACCTCTTTGAGAAATATTAAAATCTTGAGAAGTTGATATAGATTTATTTTTTTTTTTTAAATTATTCATATATATTATATTGTATATTATTATATAAATGAATATTAATAATTCTTTAATAAAGAAGATAGATAATATTGTAAAATTATCTGGAGAATTTGATGAAATTTTTTCTGGTTTAATAAAAAAAAAATATAATACAGAATCTGAAAAAATAGAAAAATTATATAAGTTAACTCAGTTATTTATTTTTATAAGATCAGAACATGGTGGAGTATTAATGTTAATTGATAGAAAAAAAGATAAAATAAAAGAAGAATCAAGTGAATTATCTGAAAAGCTTGTAAATGATTTATATGAATTATCAACATTTAATTCATTATTAGAAAATGTATCAAATCTTGTTTCAAACGTAGATTTTGAATTCAAAAGAATAGCAGTAATGTTCCCAAAATACATTAATAAAAAACCAATGACTTTAATTTTACTTACTGATAATATAAGTAAGAATAATTTATATGTCGAAATGATTGAGAAAGTAAAGGAATTACATCCTGAAAATGTTTATAAAGTAATTGAATGTAGTAAAGGAGATAAAGTAAATTGTGGTAAAGCTGGTGAGAAAAAAATTAATGTAACAGCAAGTAAGATACCATTAATGTTTTTAATAAATGAAAATAATATTGTAGAATTACCTATAGATAAAATAGATAACGAAGTAGATTTAGAAAAATTTTTAAGTTAAAATAAATGTTTTTTGTTTAGATTTATTTATAATATAATTATATAAATCTAGTAAGATGGATGAAATTAAAATAATGAATAAAAGTGATATAACAAATTTAAAAATAATTATAAATTTAAAGATAAACGAAAAATTTTCAAAACTAAATGAAAAAGGTAAAGTATTAATAAAAAAATATTTACACGAAGCTTGTATTTTAACAAATAGTTATTTTAAATTTGAAAAATTTATTGAACAGATAACAATGAATAATTGTCAAGATTTATTTAGTATTTTAAACTTATTATTACCATATTTTGAACTTAACAAAAGTAATGAAATTAATAATTTGGATGAAATTTTTACAAATAAAGATAATAAAAGTAAGGATTTAGATTCAACTTATTATATTGACCATTTAGAATATACGAAAGAAAGTAACTATTTGGAAAAATATTTTTTAAATTCATTAATAAGTTTAGAAAATACTTATAAAAAAGTTTCCTCTAAACTTTTACCAAATTGGTTAAATGTATTCCCATATACAATTGATGATTATACAAAATCTCCTTATTACAAAAATTTAAGAGATTTAATAAGAAATAAAAAAATATTATCTGAAAATGATGATATTAGATTTATTAGTAAAATTGATAATTTAAATTATGATATTGATATTGATTTTATCCAAAAAAAATTATTATTAGGATATGAAAATTTGTATGGAACAATTTATAATTTTTTATACAATGACATTAAAACTATAAAATGGATGATTTATGAAGATATGTCTACTGGTATTCCAATACCTAATATAATCATATTGGCTAATTTACTTGAAATAAATAATGTTTCTAATAAAAAATGGGAACAACTTGAAGATGGTAAAAAAGATAAAATATTTACAAACTGGAATAATATTAAAGAAGATAAAAAATATTTTACACTGATTAGATCGTTAATATTATTTTATTTAAGATGGGAATTTGATGAAGACACCTTAAAAAAAGTAACAATGGATAAAGATTGTTCAAATATTATAAGAACAAAACTAAAAAAAGATGATGAAAATTATGATGACGAAATAATTTATTTAAATTATGAAAAAAACAAATTAAATATTAAAATCAATGATTGTATCGAAAAAATTAAAAATAGTGTATATATTGAGAATATTTATTTATTTATTTATAAATGTATGCAAAAATTTAGATATACTTGGTATGGTTATATTTGTACAGATAGTTTAGGTAATATTTTAAACACAGAAGATTTTTTAAATAAATATATGAATTATCCAATTAAAATAGAAGAAAATAATAAATACATTATTACTCCTAAAAATATTTATAATTTTTTTAAATCATTAATTCATAAACAAAATAAAAAAGAATATTTACCAATATCAAATTCTTTTTCTTGGGATAGTATGGATATTGAAAGTAAAAATATATTTATAACAAGATTAAACACTATTAGTAAAGAAGAGTTTGATTCTGAAAAATCTTGGTTTAACATTAAAAATAATTTGTTAAGAATATATCCTGAAGAGGATAATACATTTATAGAAATTATAAATCAAAAAATAAAAGATATGATGAAAGAGAAATTATTAGCCATAATAGTAATAGAAACTTTAGTTATAAATAATATGTTATCATATATAAAATATAATCCAAAAGTAACAGATTTTAGATTATTACCAGATAAAAATAAGGAATCAAAGAAATGGGAAGAAACAATAAATTCAAATATAGAAATAGAAAATTATGGAAACTCCTATAGTTTTTTATCAAATAGAACTTTATCAAGTTATAATGAAGATCCAGAAAAAAATGGGGATTATGATATTTTTAAAGTTATTAAAGAAACGAAATGGTATAACAACTTTGGTTCTAATTGGTTAGCTCAAATACAAATATTCCATCATATTATAAATCAAAGAGTAATGTATATAACAGGAGCAACAGGTGCTGGTAAATCAACAGTATTTCCATTTATGTATTTATATTCTCAAAAGATGTTGTATTTTAATAATAATTGTAAAGTAGCAATAACAGAACCAAGAATTCAACCAACTGTACAAAATCCAGAATATATTACAAAATTTTTAGGTTTACCTTTTATTAAAAATAATAAAAAAATAGAAAAAGAAGATAATGAAGATAATGAAGATAATAATAAAATTATAGTAGAAGAAGAATTATTATCTAAATATATATCACAGAATATAAATTATCTTCAATATAAACATATGGAAGATGGTATTGTTGATGATGAATACCATCCATGTTTAAAATTTTTAACAGATGGTACCTTATTAAATATTTTTAAAACAAACTATTTATTAAAAAAACAAAATTTAATTTCTGATGATAAATCTGAAGAAGGTTTAAATTTTACCAAGGAAAATGTTTATGACGGAATATTAATTGATGAATCTCACGAACATGGTCCAAATATGGATATGATATTAACATTAGCAAGATTTAGTGTATATATTAATAATCAAGTTACTTTAGGTATAATAAGTGCTACTATGGAAGATGATGAGAAAACTTATAGAAAATATTATGAATTAATTGATGATAATTGGAAATACCCATTAGATTATAATTATGAAACAAAAAATAAATATACAAGCTATAATAGTAATTTTATAGATAGAAGATTACATTTATCACCACCTTTTTTTTCTACAAATTTTAAAATAGATGAGATATTTATGGAAATTGATGATAGTAATGAAAATATACAAAAAATAGTTAATACTATTTTGTCAGAAAAGAAAACAGGCGATATATTAATATTTCAAAGTGGTCAAGACGAAATTGTAAAATTAGTAGCTTTATTAAATAAAACATTGCCTTCTGAAGTATTAGCAGTACCATTTTATTCAAAATTAAAACCCTCTGTTTTGGATAGAATAAAAGAAATTGCTAAACCTGAAATAAGAGAGCAATTTATTTTAAAAAAAGAAATTAATATAGATAAATTAAATGAACTAAAACCAAATGAAAAAGTTAGACCAGGTACTTATAATAGATTTATAATAGTTGCTACAAATATAGCAGAAGCATCAATTACTATTGATACTTTAGAATATGTGATAGATGTGGGAACTCAAAAGGTAAATAAATATGATCCCAATACAGATTCTGAAAAATTAAATAAAGTACCAATAGCAATTCCAAATCAAAAACAAAGAAGAGGTCGTGTAGGAAGAAAAAAACCAGGTAAGGTTTATTATTTGTATGATATAAAAAAATTAGAAAAAAGAGTTTTGTTTAAAATAACTTTACAAAATATTACTGATATGATTTTACAATTAATAACAACTTCTGATACAAAACTGATTAATGAGGAGTCAGACCCTTATAAAGTTAATAATCTAGATTTAATTCCAGAGTGTTTAAGAAGTCAATATGGTTTATATTCTTTAAATAGTAAAGAAACAGTAGAAGACAATAATAATAAAGACAAAAGTCTGCTTTATCAAAAAATATATTCAAGAGATAAAATACCAGATTATTTAACAAAATTCAAAGTAATATATCCATATTCAGATGGTAAATATGATATAGATACATTAACAGATATGAATGGTGAATTTTATATTATTCATCCAAATGAACTAGATTTTGAAAGAAGAATTAATTTAGAAACAGAACCAAATTTATCAATTATAAGTAAAAAAGAAAATTACCAGAACACACCTTTAAAAATTATTGAAACTAATATAATGAGAGGGATTTTAGATTCAAATGGTAAAATAACAAAATATGGTATACTAATAATCAATATTATGAGTATATTTAATTTACCAGATATTAAATTTATATGTTCACTAATAGACTGTTATTCCTTTAATTTAAATACAGATAGTGAAGTATTTAGTTATCTAGTTCTAATGTTTTTAATACATAGTAAAAATTATATATTACAAAATCCAAAGTATATTAAGGGTCTCGCAGATTTTTTAGTAAAATTATTATTATTTCCAAAAAAATTATTTGAAGAAATAAATATCGATTTATTAATAAACCAGATTACAATAAATAATGAAGTAGATAAAAATATATATTCAATAAAAAAAAAGATAGAATTAGAACTTAAAAAAACTATTGAAAATTATAAAAAATATTTTAAAAATATTGTAAACGGTGCATTTGTAAATTCATATATTAGAATAATACAAGAATACTATGTTTTAAAAACATTATTTAAGATGATAGGTAATAAAATGTTTAAAAAGTTTAATATTGATGACAAAAAAAAATACAATTCAGAATTAAATAATAAATTTGCAAATTTAAATGATTATGATAAATTTATTTTTATTCTGATTAAAAACTATCCAAAAAATTTATATATAAGAATAAGTGAAACAAAATATTATGTGAACTACTATGATACTGATATAAATAATTTGTATAAACTATATTCTTTTATTGATATAAAATCTAAAAAAGAAATTTATACAAATTTAGTAAATAAAGATTTAGTCGGAGACACAATATTTGCTTATAATGTTGAATCATCAAATATGTTACAAAATTTGGTATGGATTAGTAGAAATGTTATAAATATACTAAATGTGGATTTAGATTATAAAAAATTAAAAAAGAAAAATACAAAACTAGATTTAGTAAAAATTGAAGAACTAAATACAGAGGAAGCTATCTTAATTAAACAAAAAATTGATAAAATTATTAAAAAGATTCAATTACTATAATACTATTAAATTAATCTAAATAAAACTAATGAAAATTAGTATAGTAAAGGACAATATAAATAAGTATGATACAATAACAAATAAGCACAATTCTGATATAAAAGAGGTTGCTCAAGATTGTTTTATTATAAAATATGACAGTAGATATTGGATTATTTCGATACTTGAAAACTTGTATGGATTTTTATCTGATGGGTCTATAAAAAAAGAAATAATCTTTGATATAGAAGATAATCATAGCAATAAAGAAATACTAATAATAAATGATGTAATATCATTTTATGATGATGATTATAAATCAGAAAACAAATATGATTGTTATTATGATATATATTCAAATATAATGATAATAAAATATTCAGGAATGTATTTAGAAAAAATAATATGTGAAAATAAATTTTTTGATTTAGAATCATATAGTTTTGAAAAAGAATTTTTTAATAAATATTTAGGAAAAAAATATAATGTGTTTGAAAATAATAGTTTAAAATCAAATATAGAGATAATAGAAGATTTTTCTTGGACAAAAAAATATTTAATTTTACCGGAAATACCGAGTTTAATTGCTAAAAGTAATAATCGAGTTAATATTGGAAGTATAATTTATGAGTCAGATATCCAAAATTCAGATATCGAAAATATTGAAGACATTAAAAATAAAATAATTGGAATAGTTTTATCATGTATAAAAGAAAAAGATGAATATATAATTAATTTAGTACCAACATGTCTAATACTAAAAAGTTTAGAAAGAATAAAAATAAATCAAGTTGTGTTATTAAATAGTTTTATTGAGTATTTTAAACTAAGACAAAAATATAATACTTATTTGGTAAAAGAAAGTTATTACAATAAATATTATACTCAAGATGATAATGGTAAAATAATAGAAATGAATATTAAAATATTTGACAGTAAAACATTATTGTACAATATAGATGATAAAAATATAGATGAAGATGGATTTTTAGAATTTGAAAAGAAAATACCACTAAAAAGTTATATATTTCTTTTTAAAAATCCAGACTGTCAAAATAGTTATTCATTAAAATATAAAAAAATGATAAAAGACAATAAAAGTAAGGATTATATTGAATGTGATAAAACAAATATTATTTATATCCAAAATAATGGTAATTACGGTATAAATGTATCAGAGTTTAATTATATAAATTACAAAGCAAAATATATAGTTGAACTAAATGAGATGTTATTATACGAATTAATATGTAAAAATATGGGTGAACCAAAATTTGATAAAATATTATTAAATATAGTTAAAAATATGTATCAAGTTAATAAAATATTATTATATTTTGAATTATCTAAAGACTATTTGGAGAAAAATATATTTACAAATTTATCAATAATAAAAAATTATAAAAATATTTTTGATATAAAAGAAAAATTAACTACTAAAAATAAAATAATAAAATTTATACAAAACATAGTAGTTCGTTAAAACAAATAGAATAGTTTAATGTATTGAAAAAAAAATATTATTATAAATAGTATATATAAAAAATGATAGATAGTTATTTTGATATAAAATCAATTGATCCAAATTATTGGGGTAAATCAGGATGGATATTTTTGAATTCAGTTGCATTAACATATAAACCGGAACACAAAGAAAAATATAGAATTTTTATAGAACAATTACCATGGATTTTACCTTGTACTTCATGTGGTAATAATTTAAAGAAAAATTTAAATACATTAGATGATGCTTTAGAAAGTAAAGAAAAATTATTAAGATGGTTAATAGATGTAAGAAATGAAATATATGATGAAAATTTAAGACCAAATAGTAAAAAAGGAATGAAAGAAACATTTGATGAAATATTTTATAAAGAATGTGATTATTCTATTTATGGGTACTTATCATTGTTATTAATTTCATTTATTATTTTAATAATTTTGTACAAATATATATCAAATGATAAAGAAGAATAAAAAATATTAAGTTTAACCATTAACTTTTTTAATTTCTTCAGTTAAAATAGAATTAAGTAAGTCCATATTTTTAGTACTCATTGTATCATTAATCCATTCATTAATATTAGTATTTGCTTTTGATAAATAAGAATCTCTAGTATTTAATATGTAATAACTATAGTCACGAATTAATTTTTTAAAAGAATATTTTTCATTAATAAGTTCCTTGAATAATATTTTAACAATTCTTTCTCTAGGGATATTTGGATTAGATATTCTAATATCTGCCCACCAAATACACCATAATGCGCAAAAACCGTTAGGGTCACCGATATAATCACTTTTTAATTCGCTAATTTCTTTAACTTGGAATCCAATTTTAGGAAGATATCTAGACGGAGGTACATATCTAAATGTTGTACCAGGAATAGAATTAATTTTATTTTCTAATTGATTATCAAGTAATGTTTGATTATAATCAAGATTAACTGGATGCTGAGAACCATGTGGTTCAAATCTTTCAACTTCCATAATTTCAAAATCAAAAATAAGATAGTTAGCATGTGAAAAATTATCATTTTTGATTGTTTGCTCAATACCAATTGGAATTATAAGAAATCTAATATCTTTTTTATGAATAATTGATGAAATAAGTCTGTTTAAATCATTATTTTTATTTGAAGGAATATAAAGAGAGTGATTTTTCCAAAGAATTTCAAATCCAGAGATTTCACAAACTTTATTACCAGATTCAGTATCAATAATATTACAATTAATTAATTCTTTATTCAAGTCAAGTAATCTTAATGATGAAGTTATATTTGAAGTATAAATTTGATTTGAATTATTGTTAAAATTAAATTTATCACAAAGATAAATAAGTCCACATAATACATCTAATGTGGAACCAGTAAATGTAGAAATATTAACATTTGGATAATTACCAATTAATTTAACATATTTTTGTACAATAGGATAAGAATTTACTTCATATCTATTTTTGTTTTTGAGAAAATAACTAATATAATTTTTAATTTTATTGTAAATAATTTTATAACAAATATTATTTTTATTATCATTACTAAGCTCCTTAATATCAAATGATTTAATAAGTTTATGTTCAGTAACATTAAGTTCAGAATCTTTAATATTTTTTTTACATCTATTATCCCAATAATCAAGCCAAGTAATTGAATCAGGTGAATTTTGTAATTTATTAATATAGCTTTGTGTAACTATATCGATAAACTCTTTTAAATATTCAGTTTTAAGATAGTCAAAAATTGTTTTATTATCGTTTGTGATAATAAAAATATCTAATTTTTTATGGATAAGTAAATTTTTTATTTCTAACCAAAAATTATTTTTAATAATAATTAAAAGAACACTTTCTCCAGAAAAATTTTGCAAATTTAAATTAGTTTTATCAATGACATAATTAATAAGGATGCTTAAATTATTTTTTTTGAAGAAATTAATATTTTTAACCATTAGATGACAAGGAGTATTACCATCAACATTATAAATATTAAAATTAAAGTTAACTTTTTTTATTAATTCATTAAAATTATTAAGTTTAGATATTTCTTCTTTTGTAATTTGTTTCAAGTCAAAAATATTTTTAATATAATAATGATAAAAAATATTGCCGGAATTATCTTGAACATTACCATCAATTTTATCAAGATAATTATAATTATTTAAAATTTCTAAAGATTGATAATCAAGATTGACACAAATATAATGTAAAGTAGTAAAATTATATCTATTTTCAGTAAGGTTAAGTATATTTTGTAACTCAATTTGGTCTTTATAAAACTCAAAAATATATTTTAAAATTTCGTAACATTTAAATTTAATTACTAAATGTAAAGAATTTTCTCCATTAGTATTTTTTGATTTTAAAAGATTATTTTTTTCAAATATAATTTTAAAAATTTCAAGATTTTGACTTTTGATAGCTAAATGTAAAGCATTTTCTCCATCAATATTTTTAACAAAAAAGTTTTCAGTATAACTAGAAATTATTCTAATAGCTTCGATATTAAAAAATTTAATTGCATAGAATAAAGGGACATTTTCTTCTTTATCTTTAATATCAAGAATATTTTTACCAAAAGTATTTTTATTTTTATCTAAAAAAAGTTTTAAAATATCAAGATAAGAAAATTTTATAACATTATATAATAATGATCTGTTATAATCATCAGTAATATCAATACGAGTATTTTTTTCAAGTAAAATATTAATAATATTTACTTGATTAAATAATATAGCATATTCAATTAAATATATACCAGACTGGTCTCTAATATTATAATCAATGTCATTTGTTTTAATTAATTCTAACAGATTAGTCCAGTCTTGTAATTTTATGTAATTAAAAATTTTTATAACTATTTTATTATTGTTATCTATTTCCTTATTAAAATCTATTTTATCCATTATATATTAATATATATAATTAAATATAAAAAATACAATTTTAATTTAGTTCTAAATTACTGTATTCCTTTAAAAAATCGTCAATTACCATATAAATATGTTTCATAATTTTAATTTTATTTTTATGATAAGGTCTAATGACATCAATACATTCGTTTATATTAAAAATTTTAACAGCCCCTATTTCTCTATTGTTATTATCAAATCTTTCATTTTTTTCAAGTAATAGTGCAAAATAATAGTTATGAGCATAATTAATACCATTTGTACCAACTAAATTTTCTCTAATTGATTTACAGTTTTCAAACAATATATATTTATTTTCATTATAAGTAGTTTCTTCTTCAAATTCACGTATAGCACATACTAAATCAGATTCATAAGATTCTCTTCTTCCTTTTGGAAATCCCCATTCATTAAAATTAAATAATGGTTTAATTTTTTTTAACATATCTAAATTGTTCAACTTTAGTTCATAGAATTTCTGTTTAGAAACAACATATTCTTTATGGTGATTTTTATTTTTAATATTATTTTTATCCCATAAATTATTCCATAGATAATCAAAATCTTTATTTATAATATCAGACAATTCTTGTGGAGTCATTTGTTCAAGTAGATGAGTAACTGATTTTATTTCTAAAATACTATATCTACCTCTAATAAATTCAAGATAACCAAGAGAATTTTTTCTTTGAATCATTAAAAATTTAATTTTATCATTCACATTATTATTTTTTAGTTTATCAGAATTTTCTAACCAAATATTAGTTTTATTTTTTGGTGATGATGCATATTTATTAAATATTTTTAAATTATTAATTAAATAAGATTCTAATAAAGAAGACATATTTGAATCTAAACCTTCTATATAAATTCCAATAATACCATTAGAAATTATTGGTTCTAAACAATTTTTATAAGTATGACCTTTTTTATTACAATTTAAACAATAATAATTTTTTTTGGGTACAATAATTTTTTCATCATCAATTTCGTTAATATTAACATTTAGATAATCCATTAATCTGGTATTCTAATATACTAATAGAAATTTTTTTTTAAACTATTTCATTATAAAAAATAATTAATTATTTAAAAAATATTAGTAAATAACAAATATTCTTATATATAAAATATTCCTAATTCATTTTTATTTAATAATTTAAAAATTATTCAAAACTGTTTTCCATAAATTGTTTATATTCTTCTTCAGAAGCTACATCTTGGAGGAATCCAATTACTAAAATATTTTTTTCATAATCACTAAATGATGAGGAAAGTACTAAAACACGGATATACATATCTGGTCTTAGAACATCTGATGAACCTCTAATTCTTATATTTCTATTATTATCAGGATAAAATTTTTCTTTATTAATTTTGTCTGGAGTAATAATTGCTTGTAGTGGACCATTTATACCACCAATTAAAGCTTTGTTCATTCTATCAATTTTAAAGATAATTTCTTTATTTTTAGCAGGATTACATAATTTACAAGAAAATTTAACAGAAAGTTTTGCTGAGCAAGTTGGATCTTCTGGTTCAATAACTCCATCAGACACTTCATCTATTTTATAAATCTTAACAATATATCCATAATTTTTATAACATCTACCAACAAGTTTATTTGATAAATTATCTTTTAAATGCAAATACATCTTATTATCCATTTGATTCGGAAATATCATAATAGGACAAACTAATGATGTATTTATATATGGAGAATGTAAGTTTAAGTTTTTATTAATCATTTGGGTTTCTTTTTTTGTTTCTTCTGTATCAACATTTGTTTCAGATTTGTCAGTTTTATTTAAATCTATACTATCATTTTTATCTTCTAAACCAATATCTTCTTTAATATTATCGTTTTTTTTATCATTAGTTTTTTGACTTTTTTTAGTACTTTTGTTTACTTTACTCATAACAAATATAAATTATATATATATTTATTTTTATATATATTTAAAATCAAATTTTTTACAAATAAATATTACTAACTAATTTTAATTTGTAATAACAAACTTAATCAATGATTATTTCCCATTTTAATTTATCTTTAGACTCAAATTCCATTGAATCTAATTTATTAAGTTCATCTCTATTTGGTTTAGAATTTAATTTGAAACTAAGTTCTATTTTCTTGTCTTTAATTTTTTCATTAAATTTGATACTAGTTGATAATAATTTAGTTACCTCATTTTTTAAATATTGAACTCTGTCTTCTAAGTTAAGTGGGAATTTAAGTTTAGGATGATTTTTTGGGACCATAATATAAGTCATCTTTTTATTACCAGTAGCATATTTTTCAAGTTCTATTAATTTATTCATAATATTATTACATATATCTTCACGTGTTAAATCTTTGGAAGACATCTTAATTCCAACATCTTTTGCTAATTCTTCTAAATATTCTTTTTGTTTAGATGTTGCACAAACAGCACCTTTTAATGAAGGAATACCAGTACCACGTTTTTTTTCTAAAATCTTTTCACGTTTTTCTCTTATTTTAAACACATCTTTAATTTCTTCAACACGTTTACTTTTTCTTCTATTAGTTTCTTTATCAACGATACCAACAAATTTAAATTCTTTTCTGTTATCATAATAATCCATAACTTCATCAAAATTATAATAAGTATCTTCAATATCTTCATCACTAACTGTGCCATATTCGGATTCAACTTCATATTTTTCATTAAGTAAATAATTATAAAGAGATAATTTTGATTGGTAATTATGTTGATAAGTTGTTCTATAATACATTGGAGCATTTTCATTTTCATCAAATGGCTGAAATAAATAATAACCATCTAGATAAATTAAATATCCAGGTCTATATGTTTTATCATATATAATATCTTTAAAGTTATTAAAATCATTTTCTGTAACAGGAATTAGTTCATCTAATCCTTTTTGAACAAAAAAATCATTAAACAAATCTTTTTTATCAGTATTATAAGAATCTTTAACATAGTCAACAATAGTTTTAAGGTTATATACATAATTAGTCATGTATAATTCTTTAATTTTCTTTTTAGCATATTCAATTTCAGTTCTAGCTAAATTGCTAGTAAATGTAGAATAATCAAGCTGTAATTTATTTAGCTTAATATATAAACCATTATTAGGATCATAATATTTTGAATTTAATACAGAATCATGACATTTGTATACACAATCTGTAAAATCACACATTGAAGGACAAATATTTGGTCCATTTTTTTCCCCAGGTTTAATATCAATTTCTAATAATTTATCGTTAGGTTTAATACATTTATCATAATCTTTTATTTCTTCTTTGAACATGTTACCAGATTGATTGAGAGCACAATCAATAGCAACTTCTTTAAGAGTTCTTTCTACTTTTTTAATGAGTAGATATTTTTGTTCAGCTTTAAAATATAAATCTTCTTCTGTACTTAGTTCATTAGAATTCTTACCCATACAAACTGCATATTTGTAAACTTTAACTTTAGGATATGGATTATCTTCAGACATTAATTTATAGTGCGAACACCATCTAATAGCACGACCTATAACTTGGTCAACTCTACCAAAATTAAAATATACATCCAATATTTGTACTGTTGCAACATTTGCTAAACTGATACCTTCATTCATAACTTTAGAACCTAAAACTAATTTAATTAGTTTACCTTCTTTGTTTTCAATATTATTAAATACATTAGTTATTATTTTTTTATTATTTTCAGGAATAGCTTCTGCAGTTTCTTCAGATGATTGACCAGTAACTACCATAAAAGTAGCAGGATAAAATTTATGGGAATCATTTTCTTTATGGTCTTTATTAGGTTTACCACAATGATAACAAACTGTATTGTCTTTGACTTGATAGTTATTGGAGTTTTCATCATATTCTAAAAAGCCATTTTGTATTAATATTTCTTGAAATATTTCAATACCAATTTTTACCAAGTTTGAATAAACAAAACCGGTTCTGGATTCACCCTTACCATTCGATGAAAATAAATTATCTTCAATATCACAAAGAGCTTGATAAAATTTAGTGGAAAAATATTTAAGATATTCTTTTTTTAAAATTGCTCCAGTAATATTTTTAGTTGTCTCATTAATATTAATAAATTCTTCATTAGGTTTAGCTATCTTTAAAATATCAGTACCTATCATTTTATTAATTTTTTCATAGTGATTTTTAAGTTGATTTTTTAAAGTATTTAAACCTTCTCTACCATATAATCCAATAAGTTTTTTTCTATCATCATCCAATCCTGGAAATACAAAGTTAGCAACAGCTTCAGATTTTCTATCAAGAGCATCTGCTTCTTCTATTGCTAATTCTTTTGCTTTTTTATATGCATCCATTTGAAACTCATCCATTGTACATCTAGATATTTTAGTAAAATAAAGACCTTTTGGTTTTTCTCCCATTTCTACTTTTTCAGCAAAAGTCATTGGGTCTGCACCTCTAAGATGACTTATATATCCATTAGCCATTTTTTTTAAATAATCTAAACCTCCAGGTTTTAATTCCATCGTATGGTTTTTGGCTGATGTAAATATCATGTCTCTTTCAATTTGAGAGTCTTGTGGTCTTAAAAAATTTAAAAGTTCTACAATATCATCAGCCAAGTTTTTCATTGGAGTTGCTGTTAAAAGAAGAACTTTTAAATTGATTGAACTTTTAATTATTTTTGTTAAAGCTTCTCCATAAGCATTACCTGTTAAGTTATGTGCTTCGTCAATAATTATTAAACTGTTGTTTAAATGATGTAATCTATCCATAGATATATCACGCTCAAAATCCCCTTCTTCAGTTTTTTTATATGATACTTTAATTTTATTGCCCTCGATTACTTTTTTTTCAATAATCTTTTCACCTAAAACTCTACGATAAAAACTTCTATAACTCATTACTTTATAGTATTGTAGAGCATTTTGAACAGCTTGTCTTTTAATTTTTTCTCTTTCTTCATCATTTAGATAGATTAAATTTTCATTTTGTCTAAGATAAGTATCACCAGTACATTTTATAAAATGTTCTCTCCAACTTTCCTTTAATAATGGACCAGGTACTAATATGTATACTTGTGTACCATATCTTTGAACTTGTTGTTTAAATTTTTCTCCTACTGCAATAGCAGCACAAGTTTTACCAGTACCAGTACCATGAAAAATTAATAAACCTCTATAAGGTGTATCTGGATTTATAAAATTAGATAATAATGCTTGATGTTCAAGAAGTTGACCAGATGGAACACAAATTTTTCTTCTAAATTCTTCAATATCCTTATAACTTGATAAATTAGGTCTATCTGGTAATCTATAATAGTAAAATTCTCTTTTTGAATAAATTTTACTTTGAAAGTTTGGATCATCCGTTTTAGGATATCCATAGTTCTTATTATTTGTTTCCCAATCAAAGTCACGATCGGTATCTAATTCAATTTCTAAATCCTTTTCTGATTTTGATTTTCTCTTGTTTTTCTTTTGCTTTTTTTCTGATTTATTATTTTCATATTCATTATCTTCATCTCTTATATGTTTGTCTTTGTGATTGTTACTATGATTTCTTTGTTTATCAGAACTATTATATTTATCTGAATATTCTTCATATGATTTATTATTATCAAAATTATCAGAATTATAATCAAGATTATTTATATCAAAATCGATTGTATCTGAGTCAGTCATTGTTTATATATTATAATTATATTTTTTTGTATTAAAACAAATATATTACAAAAAATTGAATTTAAGTTTATATCATTATATTATTTATTAATAAGATATATATACAAATGGCTTCTAATACTATTGAAAAAGAATTTGGTATAGAAAGAATGGAAGGAGAAAGAGAAAAAGAGGTATTACAGGTGAGCGAAGAATCAGAAGAATATGAGAACTTGGTAGAAATCACTATGGATACAGATGATATTTACCAAAAATTGGTTAAGTGTATTTTTGATGAACTTGACGAGGAAGTTAAAAATGCAGAAGATATTAAAAAGTTACCAAAGCTGGATATTATTTATACTAAACAAAAAACTATGTGGACAAATTTTAGAAAAGTTTGTGATTCAATAAAAAGAGATGAAAGAGATATAATTCGTTTTATTAAAAATGAGTATAAGAGAGAACCATCTGTAAACGATGGTGGTACAATGTTAATAAAAGGTAAATACTTGAGTATGTTACCTAATACTTTTAAAAAATATGCTAGTATTTTTGTTATTTGTAAAAGCTGTGGTTCTTTTGAAACTGAGGTAGTAAGAAATCATAGACTAGGTGTTGATTATCTTGTTTGTACCAGTAAAGGATGTGAAACACCGATAGTTAAGAAAAAGTAAAATTTATATAAAAAAAGTTGAATATATTATTCTATATTAATATTTAACAATTATCTATATATATAAAAATGAGCACGTTTTCAGAGGAACATATGGAACAGACTGAACATACTGAACATACTGAAATTTCAGGAGTTTCTGGAGTTTCTGGAGTTTATGGAGTTACTGAACTTCCAGAACAATTAGATATTGATAAACAACCTTATATAACTATTGGAACTCAAGGTTGTGTAGCTAATGGTAAAAGCACAGTTATAAGAGCTATTACAATGGTTAATACAATGGTTTCTAGAAAAGAGATAGAAAAAAATATGACAATTAAACTAGGATATACAAATGCAAAATTTTACAAATGCAGGGTATGTCCTAAACCATTATGTTATCAGGTTAATAAGAAAAATTGTGAAATGTGTGGAGATGAAAATGAATTAAAACTTCATGTATCATTTGTAGATTCTCCAGGACACAATGAATTACAAACTACAGCACTTTCTGGAGCAGCAAATATGGATTATTGTTTATTAGTGATGGCTGCAGATTCTGAACAAGATCCAGAGACAAATGAGCATTATAAAGCTATTAAATATTTGGGTTTAAAGGACAAAACAATTGGAATTCATAATAAAATAGACCTTGTATCAAAGTCTAAAGTTATGAAAAACTATGCATCATTAAGACAAACTTATGATTTAAGACATATTATTCCACTATGTGCGCAATTTAGCATCGGGATTAATTATTTAATTCAATTTATAGTTGAAACAATACCATATCCGATTAATGATGCATTTATTGAAAAAATTAATAGTCCCCTTAAAATTTCAGTTTTAAGAAGTTTTGATGTAAACAAACCAGGAACACCTGCTTCAGAAATTAAAGGTGGTGTAGTAGGTGGTACAATCAAGCGAGGAAAACTTAGAGTGGGTGATCATATTAAAATCATTCCAGGAATCATACAAAAAGATGGTCAAGGATTTAAAAATATAGTAGTAGAAGCAATAGTTACTAATTTGAAAACTGATAATACAGATTTAGAGGTTGCATATCCAGGAGGTTTAATTGGTATTGGTTTATCAATTGATGCTTCTCTATCTAAGGAGGATAAATTAATAAGTAACTTTATTGTAAGAGTAGATGATACAATAAATAGTATTTTCAAGAGGTGTAAAATTAGATATAATGAATGGTCTGATGAGTTTAAACTAAAAGTAAATGACAAGTGTGTATGTATGATTGGTTCAATAAGAAGACAGATAAATATTATATCAATAAATAAGGTATCAAAAGAACTGACATTGTTATCAGAAATTAGTATGGCTGGAGAAGTAAATGATTCTATTATTATAACAAAAAATAATAATATACAGTTATGTGGTAATATAATTGAAATTACTCCAGAATAAATTTTATCTAACAAAATAAATAAAAATAAATTTTTATTGATAATATTATTTATTATATAAATTAAGCACTGACTGGACAACTATCATCAAACATAATATTTTTTTCTGTAGTTCTTCGACCAATTTCATCTAACAATAGTTGTTTTGCGTTATGTGTTTCAGTTTGACCGAGTTCCTTAATTTCTTTTTGGTCAATTAAAACTAAATATTTAGATGCAGAAACATAATTAATTTCAACATTAAAATTTTCTGTAATCTCTGGATAACAAGGGAATTCTTTAAAATCTAATGCATATTTAATATCATTACAACCATAGATTGATAAACTTTTTAGACGAATCATAAAACTAATAGACTCTTTCTTCTTTGTGTTTTTAAGTCTAATATAATTATCCATTATAGTTTTAATTTGTTCAAGATTCCATTGTATTTTTTCAAAATCAATAGCCCCAAGAACCTGAGTATTTTTGTCAATATCATATAACATTTCCATAATTGCATCATTTTCAAATTCATCTTGAATTTCAAATAAAGTAGCATTTAAAAATTCATAAAGTTCATCTTGATTAATCATTTGAATATTTTCATAATTATTAAGTTTCATATAAATATATCTAAATCTGTTATAAAGATCCATATATATTTTCATACTATTATTAAATAATTCCTCTTCTGTCTCCTTAAGACCTCTTTTTGATAAATCAATATAAACAACATCTTTTTCAACATTAATGTTGATAACAATCATTAACATTTCGTTACCAACATTAATTTTATTATTAACACCTTTTCGCCTTCTTGAAGAATCTGAATGTGAAACATATCCAGTTGTGTCATTATATTCAGGAAGGGAAACTTCGATACCTAAATTTGTAATTTTGGTAATTTTTGCGATAACTATATCGTCTCTAGCAGGAATCTTTTTTTTTCTTAGATAGACCATTTTGAATATATAAGTATTATTAATAATATATTATAATAAAAGTTATTCAATTTTTTTACATATATAAAAAAATTATATTAAAGATTGATTTTGATATAAATATTCCTCATATTTTTTTCTTCTCATAATCATTTTTTCTTTATTTGATAAATCTTTATCTGCAACAGAACTGTCTTCAATAATATCAGACATATATGTTTCAGAATAATTATTCATAGTATCTGATAATTCAGAATTAATAATATTTTCAAGAGAACTATTTTTTTTGTGTATTTTAAAAATCATATTTACATAATTTTCTATTTTTTCATAAGTTTCATCATTTAGATTATGAAAGAAAATAAATACACCATTTGTATTTTCAGTAAAATCTTTGCTATTAAGAGTAATAATTTTAAAAATATTAATTAAATATTCTTTTTTTTTTATTTTGTTAATTTTTTTAACTAAATCTATTTTTTTTTGATGATCATATTTGGAATTTGGTTTAATTGTTTTTGTTTGGATAATATCAGAATTGTTATCTGATATATTAGTGTTTAAAATATTCATATCCATTAATAAAATATTATTATATTATTATATTATATAACTAAAATAATATTATCATTTTAACACACCCCGTTGTATAAAACTTGATATTTCTTGATAAACAAGAAAATCTTTTTTTTGTTTACAAATGTTAAACTTTAAATAAAGATTTATAAACATTTGCACATTATCCCTTGAGGGATAATGGAGACAACTCTCAATCAATAGTAAACTTGTGTTTTGTTTACTATTTATAATATACCTGACCTTTTTCTTAATAAGGGTATAAACAAACCTTCTATTAAGACATGTGGTTTTATGTTTATTTTGTAAAGAGAAAAATAATCATTAACTAAAGGTATAGTTTCATATTTTCTATTTAATTATAAAGTTATTATTTTAAATTGTTTATTTAATAACTTTATATATAAAATTATCAAGAATTATCAAGTTTTATGCGACTAGTTGTTTACCCAATTATAATTAAATATACAAAAAAATTGATTTATAATTAATTAACTATTATATTATATAGATTCTAATGAACAAAATATATCTTGATAAACTTTGTGAATTTACAAATACCACATACAAAAATTATTATCAAGCGATAAAAGAAAAAGAAAATAATTTTGATGAACAGATTGAAATAATAAAACAAAATTTATCGTTAAATGAAAAAGGAATTATTATGAAATATAATTATATTGACTTGACATCACTAATTCCAGATATTGAATATAACGAATTAGTTTTAATTAACCCAATTTGTTTTAGTGTAAAAACAAATGTTGAATGGTTTAATTTACTAAATTCTTTATTGTTTTTGTTAAATGATGATTATATTCATAAAACTAATATTGAGAAAAAAGTAGTAATCGATACTTTTGATAAAACATTTAAAAAGAAAATAAATATTGACGAAAATCTAGATGACAAAACTATTGAAAAGATTTGTTCTAATATTAATACTACAATGTATCTTCTTTCTGAAAAAATATGCAAAATATATAATCAAGACAGTAAAAATACTAGTACAAAATTAATCGTAGTTTTTAAAAAAGACAAAGAATATTTTCCTGTTATAAATTGGGACCAAAAAATTTTTAAAAAGAATGATTATTTTGTAAATTATTTAAATGAATATATTCAAAATAAAACAAAATCTTTAACAACACAATCTAAAGAACATGTTGAAAAGAAAAAAAATAATGATGAAGAAGAAAAATTATTACAAGAAATTAATGAAGCTCCTTTACCCAAAATAAAAAAAGTTAAATCAAATGTAACTATTATGGATAATTATAAAGACAAATCCAATGATTTTTATGAAGAAGTAGTTACAAATGAAAATTATGCTCTTTATATTTCTGAGGCAGTTGAAAATATTAAAGATAGCAATGTTTCTTCAAATAAAAAAAATGAAGACGGAGTCAAAAAGAAAAAGAAAAACTCCAAAGATATATTTATGGTAAGTGGTAAAGATGATAATTCTAAACAAAAAAATAAAGAGGAGATTGACCATAAAGAAGATAAAGCAGATAAAGTAGACAAAGCAGATAAAGTAAATAAAGTAGAAGACGAATCAGTATTTAATCCTACAGAAAAAATAACTATAAATGATATTAAGGAAATTAAAAAAAGCATAAAAAATAGTACAACCTTGCCCGAACTTCAAGCTTATGCAATAAAACTATCTATTGGTATAACTCAAGGCTCAACTAAAACAGGTAAACCAAAAAACAAAACAAAATCAGAATTAATGGAAGAAATAGAAAAATATATAGAAAATGTATTAAATAAGAAATAATTTTTTTTACCCAAGTATAAATTTAATTTTAATTTTTATAAGTATTTTTATATACAAATGTCGAAAAAAACTTGTGTGATTTATAAAGGAGATTTAAAATTTACAAAAATAGATTCAATAAATAATGATGAGTTTGATACAGAATTTGAATCTGAACAAGTTAAAGAAATCTATAATGATTATAAATCTAAAACAAAAATAGAAATTAGAATAAAAGATAGTGAACTAGAAAATTATCAATATTTAGATTTATCAAAGTTAGAATTAACTGATGAACTTTTAGATAAATTATTTAAACTTGATAAAATAAAAAATATTCTTAAAAAAATATTATTTTTAGATTTGTCAAATAATCAATTAACTAAATATCCAAACTTGACTTATTTTTCTAATATTATTTATTTAAATATAGGATATAATATGATTACAGACGATATAGATGATAACAATATAGAGGAATTATCTTGTGAATTTAATAAAATAAAATCAATTAGTTCGTCAAGTATAAAAAAATTAAGTGCTTCTGAAAATATGATTAAAAAAATAAATGTTCCAAGTGTAACAGTTTTAATAATAAGTAAAAATAAAATAAATTATATACCAAGTTATGTAAATTTAGAATATCTTGAATGTATAGATAATGAAATAGTTTCAATTGATAATATGGTTTCATTACAAGAAATATATATTGCTAATAATAAATTGGAAAATATACAAAATATGCCAAAATTAAAAATATTAAATTGTGCTAACAATCCAATAGAAAAAATAGGATATATAAAATCATTAGAAATGATTGTATGTACTACCCCAAATGTTTCATCAAAATATAATATTACAAATATTGGTAAAATTAAAAAAGATTATTTAATATACCTTGAATCTAATAAATAAATAAATAAATATCGTTAAAATTATATTAATAATATATATTTATATATTATTAAACATGTCTTTTAATACTCAAAGTATGTGTGATATTGCTGATAATATCATTAGAGCTCTTAATGTTTGTAAAGAAAATAAAGAACTTTGGAAAAATGATAAATACGGAGTTCTAAGATTAATTCAGGCAGATAATCCTAAATTTTATGAACTTTATCCAAGAATTTGTAGAATTATTGTATTTGAAGATGATATTACTCCTTTACTTGGTATGTTAAATACCTTTTCTAAAGTACAAAATGGAGATATGTCATTAGATAATGCAAATACAGTAATTTCAGAATCATTAAATTCTAAATATATTGACCCAGTTATTAATTCTGAAAAACTTGTTAAGGAACGTGAAGAAAAAATAAAAAACGATAATAAAAAGAACAAAATAGAAGTAATTGAATAAAAATTACTATTAAATTATTATAAAAAATATTTTATTTAATATTAAGTTGAATATTTGTCTATATAGATTATGATTTATTTAAATCAATAAAATCATCATCTGAATCAATTCTACCAATTATACCATCATCAGATGATGCGTAATTATTTTCATCATTTTCCGCAAATTGATTATGATTTTGATAATCCTCAATAACTCTTCCTGTATGTTTATTTACTATAGCATCAGGTATAAATTCTCCTTCTTCTACACCTTCTTCATTTTCTTCTATACCTCCTCCAGATTGTTTAGTTCTCTTTGTAGACTTATTAACTTTAGTTGATTTATTAACTTTAGTAGGCTTATTAACTTTAGATTTTTCAGTTTGTTTAGTTGATTTATTAACTTTAGGTTTATCAGTTTGTTTAGTTGATTTATTTACTTTAGATTTATTATATTTACTAGTTCTAGAGGGGTTAACTTCTTTACTTTTAGTCTCTGATTCAGTGTTAGACTCAACATCAGATTCTGAATTTTCTGAATTTTTAGATTCTTCAAATTCATCAGGTTCTTCATCTAATTCAGATTTAAATTTAAGGAAATCAAATCCTTTAATATACTTGAACATTTTAGAATAATTTTTAGTATCAAGGAATAATTCATTCCAAAATTTAGATGCTTCAATTTGTTTATCTAAAAAATCATTATACTCTGCACCATTTTTATTATCTAAATCATCAAATAATACAATATTGTTTATACCAATATATTGTTTAATCATAAGTTGAATATTAATCTTTTTGTAAATATCAATATTTTTCTTTGTAATTTCAAAATCAGTAAAAATATCAATAATATTGTAGTTTTCATTCTTTCCCATTGTAATAATCATATCTTCAAGTTTTTTGATAATAGATTGAGTAGCAGTTGATTTATCAAAATTCTTACAAACTAGATATTTTTCAGAGTTAGAAATTCTACTAGTATAAGGCTTACATATGTATACTTCTTTATAAAATGTTCTTAATAATTCAATAAATTTGATTGTAGTAGGAGTATATGATTCAAATATTTTAAGTACAAAACTACCTCCATTTTTTTGAACTTTAATTGCTGTAACTATTTCTGCAAATATTAATTTATAAGCTTCTTGTTCTTGAAGATTTTCTTTTTTCCAATCAAAACCACCATCAGCAGTAACTAAATCAGAAGGTTTAGCAAATGATTCTACATCTTTACCTCCACCAAACAATCTAATAGTATTAATTTTTGTTAAATCACCATTTGTTAAAAGTCCTTTATATCCACCACCATACATATCTTTAATTTTATCAACAGATTTGGTTTCTAATACATGAAGTCTTTTGTTTTTTTCTTTATTAAAATAATTAATAAAATCTTGCTGCATTAATAAATGTTCATGATCAGAATGTAAAGTTACGCCATAATAATTATCTTTTGAAGAGGTTTTTATTTCACCAATTTTTTCTTGCATTTCTCTATAATAAATAGTTGCTTGAATAAAAGAACCAGGACCTTCGCATAAATGTGAAGAAGTAAAGTCTTCTTTGTTTGGAATTAAATCGAACATAATTAACATTTCCCAAAGTTTTAAATAAGCACGATTAAGAAGTGGAGGTAGTTTAGGATTAATTTCTTTGATAAATTTTTCAACACCGTCTCCTATAGAATTATATTTGATGCCTGAATCAGTTTCAGCTTTATAATCAATATTTTTTTCGAATAAAGAAGTAACTAGATATATTTTTTTTCTGTTAGAATATTTTTCAGTAAGTTCCATTTTATCTTTATGGTGATGAATAAAGTGTTGAAAACCATAACTTAGTCGAGGATAAGCAACATTATTGGAATAAAGTATATCATAAGAAGCATCAGTAATTTTACTAGGTGATAAATCACTTAAATCAAAAACTAATGGATTATATTTTTTAAAATCTTTCTTAAGTTCTTCAAAATTAGCCATAATATAATTTATATAGATAATATAGTATAAATTAGTTTGTATTTAATTAAATTATATTTACTATTAAAAATTCAACTTTATTATCTATTATAAGTAAAAAAAATGATTTTTTAAAAATAAATATAAGAATATTAAGCTATTATATATAATAAGTATGAAAATTAAAGATTTACTTACTAAAGAACAGGAATCTGATATAGATAAGTTAATTAAATCTTATAGTAAAAATAATGAATTTGAGGTATCTGTCTTTTCTAGTAAGGAGACTTCGAATGAATTATTAACACTAGAAAAGTTTAATAATCTTAATAGCATTCTTACCATTGTAACTCAAAAGAATGAAGAAAAGTATGCAAAGAAAGATGAAACAACATTAGATATAACTTTATCTGTAGGTGATAAGACTATTCAAGAAGATTTTAAAACTAACTACAGAATAAGTATTAATGGTATAGAAAAAATAAATGAATACATGAGTATGTTACATATGAGAAAAAATCATTTAGTATTTGGAGTTTTAATGGGTTTTATAATGGATAAAAGTATTGATGAAAAAGATAAAAAATATATATCAGTTATGAAAAAAACTAAAAATATTAGTAACTATATTGTAGTTGAAGAAATATATTCCAAATTCAAATTAGATTTAGAAGAGAAATTATCTGATGAAGAAATGAAAAAGTTACTAAAATTAAATAAGAATTTTGATATTAATTCATACGATATAATTTATAGATTTAAAGAGCGTTCAAGTTATTTTGTAATTAAAGGAGAAAATGTATTTAGAATTGACTTAACTAAGGTAAGACAGAATACAACAATTAATAATATTGAAAGTAGTCCTTTTCGTTATGAAATAGAAATCGAATGTGAAATTAAAAATAAATCTACTTTTTCAAATCAAATATTTGATATAATTGAATTTGTTATAAAATCAATTCAAGGTTCAAATCATATAATAACTAAATCATTATCAAAAGCAGTTATTGATGAATATAGAGATATTTTAGGTGTTAATCCATCAAAAACAAATTTACATGCAAGACAACCTGTGTCTTTAGAGGTTCAACATGTAGTGGATTATTTACCAAATAAATACGCTGTTACTGACAAAGCAGATGGTGATCGTTATATAATGGTTGTTTTTGATGGAAGATGTTATTTGATTTCAACAAACTTGATAGTAAAAGATACAGGTATTGAAGTTAATAAAAAATATAATAAAACTATAATAGACGGTGAATTAATCTTTTTACCAAAATATAATAAATATCTATTTATGGGCTTTGATTGCATGACTCTTGGTGATAAAAATATGAGAGAAGAATCTAGACTTATGGTAAGATTAGAATCTTTAGATGAAATTGTTGAAGAAATTAATAAGACAAAATTCAAACACAAAAATCTATCAAGTTCAAATATGAATTTTAATGATATTGAAGATATGAAAAAGTATCATACAAAAAACATAATTGATTTTTTTGAAGATATTGATAAAGAAATAGAGTCAAAATCCAATAAAATAATTTTCAGAAGAAAATACTTTATAGAATCAAATGGAGTAAAAGATAATGAAATATTCAAATACATATCATTAATTTGGAATCTATACACAGTTAATAATAATGTTAAATGTCCATACCAATTAGATGGATTGATTTTACAGCCTCTTGACCAAAAATATGTTGTAGAAGTTGAAAAAATCAAATACTTTGATTATAAATGGAAACCTCCTAGAAACAATTCCATTGATTTTTATGTTGAATTTGAAAAAGACAAGAATACTGGAAAAGTTTTAAAAGTATATGATAATTCAATTGAAGGAGTAGTCAAAAATAAACCATATATAATATTAAATTTATATGTCGGTAATACATCAAGGGGAGTAGAAAAACCAATGTTATTTGGAACAAAAGAAGGTATTTCCCAATGTTATCTTTATTTGGATGATGATGGAATACCAAGAACTATTGAGGGAAAACAAATTCTTGATAAAACAGTAGTTGAATTTTATTATAATATGACTGATGACTTACAAAAACAATATAGATGGGTGCCATTTAAAATTCGTTTTGATAAAACCGAATCAGTTCAAAAATTCCAAAGAAGATATGGTAACGCATTTCAAACTGCTCAAAAAGTATGGAGTAGTATAGTTAATCCAGTATTGATGACTGATTTTGATACATTAGCTGATGATGAACAATATAACCAATATTTTAAGAAACTTCAAGATAGAATTGATTTTAATTTATTGAATCTAGAAAAGAAACAAAATATTTATTATCAAAAGAAATCAAAACTAGTTGAAGATATGGGTGCATTTAATAACTGGGCTAAATCTAATGTAATTTATACTTATTGTAACGCTAAGAGTTATGATGGTATTCAATTAAAAGTATTGGACTTTGGTTGTGGTAGAGGTGGTGATATTCAAAAATGGTATTATTGTGAAGTAGAAATGTATACAGGATTTGATCCAGATTTGGAAGGTTTAACTAATGCAACAGATGGAGCAGTAACTCGTTATAAACAACAAAAATCAAGAAATGACCGTTATTTCCCAGCATTCTTTTGCTTAGGTTCCGGTTCAGCCATATTACAGTATGATGAACAAGTAAAAGCACTTGGTAGACTTAGACCAGATGATAAAAGAGTTTATGATAAAATTTTAACATGGGATGATAAGAGAACAATGTTTGATAGAGGTAATTTTTCATACACTATTCACTATATGTTATCAAATGATAATTGTTTTAATAACCTACTAGATAATTTGAATAGATATGTCAGAGACGGAGGTATTATTATGTTTTGTACCTTTGATGGTGAATTATTAAAGGAAAAACTTAAAGATAAAGATAGAATTATTGAATATTATGATGACAATGGTGAAAAGAAAATTTTATATGAAATAGTTAAGAAATATGATGATAATTCTAAGGATAAAACAGGTTTAGCTATTGATGTGCATATGGCTTGGATTATGGAAGAAGGTGTGTATCAAACTGAGTACTTGGTTTTACCAGATTATATAATTAAATCTTTAAAAGAAAAAGCTTCATTTGAACTTTTAGAAAACTTATCTTTCAAGGACATATTTGAAAATAATAAAGAATTTTTAAAAATAGGTTCTAAAAAAGAAGTTGGAAGAGAAAAGAAGTTCTACACAAGTGTTTATCAATTTTATAAAAACACTGAATTTAATAAGAAATTACAAGAGTTCTCATTCTTATCAAGATATTATGTTTTTAGAAAAAGTGAATCTGACTTAAGTAAGATAAAAAAAGAATATTACGGACCTAATCGTAAGAGAATCACTGGTAAAAAGAATGTTAGATAAATTAAATAATTAATAAATTAAGTTAAATTATAATTTTTTATATATATTTATAATACAATATTGATGATTATAAAATATATTGATGAGAATCAAATTAATATTATTTTAAATGAGATTACTAATTCAATCTCAAAATTATCTTGTCCTGAAAGTTTTTTTAATTTTTCAAAAAATATCTACTATAGTCCTAAAATTATTAGTAAAATATTTGGAGAAGAGTATTTAATTACAAATTATCTTGATAATATTAATTTACTTAGATATTGGACAGATATATTGGTGTATAATATTAATAGAACCGATAGAAAAGAAATGATATCTAAAATTAAAAAAAATAATATTATTGATAATTTTATTAATAGTGATATTTTTATTACTAAAAATGATTATCCTTATACAATACCAAATACAAATTATAAAACATTTATTATATGGAATATTGCTAATAATCAAATAGACATTAATGATATATCATCATTTATAGAATTAAAAGATAAACAATGGATAATTTGGAAAAATCCTCCTATTTATAAATCAATAAAAGACATTGAACATTATCATGTAATGATAAGACCAGTACAATCAAAATTTAAATTGACAAGACTTTATATTATCCAAAGACATGGTCCAAGAGAACCGATAATGATACCTCCCAAATTTATTAAAAATTATTGGGATAATTCAAATTTAGATCACAAGTCAGCTGTACAAAAAGCAAATTTAACACCATTAGGAAGATTATATTGTCAATTTATTGGTAGTTTAATTTATGCAAATTACAGTGATTGTTTTGATTTTAATTTATTAAACAATTCTAATGCACTTTTTGGAAGTACAGATTTTCAAAGAACTATAGAAACATCAATTTTAACAATAGATGGTATGGGATTAAATAAAATTTGTGAAAAATTAAATATAGTAGACTTTATTGGTTCAGATACTGTTTTTAATTCAGAGCAAAGGAAAAATTATTATAACAAATTAGGAAATCCAAATATCAAATGGAGTAAGGATTTAGATAATTTAAATAAACAAATTTTTAGATTAACAGGTTCAAAAGTAAGTAATTTTAGTTATTATTTTGAATTAGCTAGTACAATGAAATGTTATGAATTTCATAACTATAAAATGTTAGAAAATGATACAGACAATCAAGAACTTCAAGACATAAAAAATACAGTTTACAATTTATCCACTTATTATTATAATGAAGTACATAATCCTGAAAATACAGATAATACCGAGACAACATTATTAGGAAAAAATGCTTGTGAGAAAATATTAGAATTATTTTCAAGCTCACAATATAAATTTGTATTATTAACAACACATGATAATATGATTATGCCGATTGTTAAAAATATAATTTATGGGGTATTTAATAATGATATAGAGTTTGATGGTCTTAATTATGATAAAAAATATTTTAATGAAAATGTTGTTTCTAAAATAAAATTATTACAATTTCCAGATTTTAATTCTAATATAAGATTTGAACTTTGGGAAGATGATTACGGAAAAAAAATTATTAGGATTTATTATAGTAGCTTGTTCTTGTTTGAATTTTCTTAATTTTTATAGATATTTATCTTTTTTATTAGTATTTAATACTAATAAAAAAATTGATTTATAAACAAAAAGATATATTATAATATATATAAAATGTCACAATATTCAGTATATAAAACTTCCGAGTTAATTAAAAAGTTAGATGAAGTAGAGGATGATAGTCCTGATGTCATTAACTTTTTTAAGAACTTTAAATTTAGTAGTATTATAAATCAGAATATAGCAAAAACAAATTCAACATATGTTTTTAAAAATGTAATTAAAGAAGATACAACTAAGTCAAAAATTGTTATGCTTCTAAATAAACTTCATCAACAGAACATAACTAAAATAACAGCTTCATTTAGAGAAATTGTATTCCAAACTCAAGATGAAATTCAAGAATTAGTAAATCAGTGTATACAAAAGATTAAAAGAGATTCTGAACAAACCAGACCATTAGTAGCGGCTTTATGTTTCGAACTTCTTAAAACTTATTTTGTTACAACTGAAGGAGAAAAAATATTTTTCCGAAAACTATTACTAAGTGAAGTTAAAAAGGAATATATATTTAGTATTGATTATGAGAATTCTGAATGGTCAAAAGAAAAAGCAGAAAAGGTGATGATTTTAATCGGAACACTTTATAATAATAAAATTATTGATCCAGCTATTATGACAAGTATAATTAATGATTTCAAGAAGAAAATTGAATATGTAGATGTTGATATAACTCAAGAAGGAAATGAAGATTATTATGAAAAAGTAGAAAATTCAATTAATTTACTTTCATGTTTTGTATCATGTATAGTACTTAATGAAGATTCTAAAAAAATATATGATAATTTAGATATTTTTCTTGATGAACAAGTTACCATTTATGAAGGTAACAGACGTATTCAAAAGAAGGTTAGACTTGCATGTAAGAATATTATTTATGAACTAAGAAAAGCCTAAATAATAAATAAAAACAATAAATATTTATAATTCAAAATTATCAATTTCGTTTGTATCAATATCAAGTTTAACAACTAATAAATATGATTTATATAATTCATTATAAAGATACAAATAAGCTATTTTGATATCAGTATTTTTAATTGATTCTTTAATTATATCTAAGGATTTATTTAATTCTTCGATAGAAATTTTTGATGGACATCCATTATCTTCAAGACCTATTATATAATAACATCTTGGACAAGTATTATCAGGATAATAAGTACTCTGAAACATTCTCCAATATATTTGTCTTAATAATTTATCAGTTTTATTAGAATAAGTTATTAAGGTCCTTTTATATTCAATAAAACCATTTTCAAATTCATATGAAAACTTGTATTTAATTTTTATAGGTATTTGAAGTAAATTGTTATTAGTTGATACTAAATCAAATATATTTTTTAGTTTTAAATCCAGTCTTGTAATTTTCCTATCGATTGAATTTGTATTTTCTTTTTTATAACTATTATTTTTCATTTTATTATTAAAACATAATAAGTTTTTAATTAGAAATAATAATATAAATACCTTTATATATAAAGTATTAAATGGGAATAGATGGTTTATATAAATTTATAAATAAAAATATACCAGATGTATATGATAACATTGGAATATATGATATAAAAGGTCAATCATGTATAATAGATGGAATGCAACACATATACAGTCAGTTAATTTATATGAGGTCAAGAGAAAAGGAGATTATTAATAAAAGTGGAGGAAATATATCTCATATACACGGTCTTATTAATTCATTAACTTATTATTTTAAAAATGGAGTTGTTCCAATTTTTATTTTTGATGGTAAGGCTCCAGATATTAAAAGAAAAAAAATTGAAGAACGTAGAACAATACTTAAGGATAATCTTAAAAAATTAAAAGAATTAGATAAGAAAAAAAAAGAAATAGACGAAATTATTAATAAACTAAGTTCATCAGATAAAACTAATTTAATTAACGAAGATAATGAAGATAATGAAGATAATGATGATAATAAAGATATTGATGATAACTTATTAGAAGACAATAAAGACGAGTTAATTTTTGGTACTCCTCCAGATAATCTTTGTTTAGAAGAAGAAATGCAGAAAATGAATAATATTCAAGAAGAATATAAGAAAATTTATAAAAAATCTATTGTTCTTAAAGATTATTATATTGGAGATTGGATTATGATTTTAGAATTACTTGGTCTACCAGTAATTAAAGCTAAAGGAGAAGCTGACCCACTATGTGCATATCTTTTAAAAAATAATAGAGATATTTATGGAATTATATCCGATGATTCTGATATGTTAATTTTTGGTGCACCAGTTTTAATGAGAAAATCAGTTAATCAACAATTTACAATAATTAGAGGAGATTGTCTATTAAAAAAGATTATAAAACTACTTAAAAAAGAAATAAGTGAAGATATAACTTTTACTTTTGATAACTTGGTAGACTTTGCTATACTTTTAGGAACAGATTATGGGAATTTTACTCTTAACAAAAAAATGAATGATTCATTAGAAATTTTAAAATATTATGTTAATAGTGATAAAGATATTAGTAAAATTATATCTTATGAACAAATAGAGTACTTTAATATTATCAAAAAGTATTATACAGAATTTGAACCTGATGAAGATTTATTTAATAAAATTAATGACATGGAATGGAATAAACCAAAATTACTTGAACTTAAACTTAAACTTTTAGAATATGAGGTTGATGAAGATTATATTGATAAAAATAATGAAATTATTAATTTATATTATAAAAAAATAATGAAAGCTAGACAAAAAAAAAAATATAATTACTATGGATTTGATAACAAAAAAAGAGTATTTAGTTTTGATTCTTCACACAAAAATATTTTAATTGATAATGATATCCAAAGTAAAAATAATAAAATACAAAAGTTTGCTGAGGAAATTCATAAATTTAGAAATAAAAACTTATGTCAAAAAACAAATAATAATTATTATGAAAAAAATATATTTAAAAAAGATAATAAGGAAGATAATACTAACTATTCTGTATCAGATTCTACTAGTAAATCTAGCTCTTCAGATAATCCTGATAATCCTGATAATCCTGATAATACTAAAGAATTTTTTAAAATGGATGATTAATTAATTATTATTTATTTGATTTATTTGATTTACTTGATTTACTTGATTTACTTGATTTACTTGATTTACTAGATTTATTTGATTTACTCGATTTACTCGAACCATCTGAACTAGATGAACCAGATGAACTATTTGGACCAGATGAATTATTTGAATCATCTGAATCATCTGAATTATTTGATTTATTTGAATTTTCAGACTCATTATAATTTTTTTCAGAAGTTATAACATTCGAATTATTATCATTATTTTTTTTATAATTTAAAATTTTCTTTTCTGAAAATACAAACGTATATATAAAATAAATTATACAAGCAACAATAATAACTATAAGTATTAGCATCCAAACTGATATTTCAAAACCAAAAATACTAAGAACTCCAAAAAAACCGCCAGCTTCTTGATTGGTAACAGGTCCAGATTCCATTAAATCATTTTTGATATTAATATCTTTATTAAGAATATTTTGTTTATCAATACCAGATTCTAAATCAAATGTAACACTAGCTTTTTTAAAAATATTTGTATCCCGTTCAGATAACAATATATTATCCCCTGAATTTCCAATATTGTTTAATGGTGGAATATTGGTTATTTGTTGAATTTGTTGAACATTTGATACAGTGGGTAAAATAGGAATATTAGGAATATTAGTACCACTTGTTAAAATTTTATTAGAAACAATTGTGGGATTAACAGGACTAGAAACGAAATTACTATTTTCAAAATAATTAGTATTCATAAAAGAATTTGTCTTTTCACAAATTTTACCAACTAAAGGTCCGTATGAATCATACATATTTGATAAATAATCTTTATTATTAGTATCCATTGATAGATATAAACTATATATACCAAATAATTTATCAAAAAAAACGAGTTATATAAAGTTATATAAAATTGTAAAAATAGCCAATTAAATATAATATTTTTAATAAATAAAAATTGATATTAAAACATATAACGTTATAATATTAATTATAATTTTTATGAGCTCTTCAATTAATAATATTCCATGGATTGAAAAATACAGACCGAGAAGATTAGATGAAGTAATATCTCAAGAAGAATCGGTAAACATACTAAACAATACATTAAAAACTGGTGAATTACCTCATTTACTATTATATGGGGCACCAGGGACAGGAAAAACCAGTTCTATTTTAGCCTTATGTAATCAACTATTTGGTCCAGAAAGAGTGAATGAGCGTGTGATTGAGTTAAATGCTTCAGATGAACGTGGTATTAATGTGGTTAGAGGAAAAATTATAAATTTTGCAAAAATTGCAATTGGTACAAAAGATCCAAATTATTTATGTCCTCCCTATAAAATAATAATTCTTGATGAGGCTGATGCTATGACAAAAGAAGCACAAGCAGCTTTAAGAAAGGTAATGGAAGAAAATTCAAATATCACAAGATTTTGTTTTATTTGTAATTATATAAATCAAATAATTGAACCGATTAATAGTCGATGTGTAAAAATAAGATTTAAGCCAATTAATAAAAATTTTATAATTGATAAACTAAAATGGATTTCTACAAAAGAAAAAATTCCTGTTTGTGATAGTGCATTAGTAAGTATATCTGAAATTTCTAATGGTGACTTAAGAAAAAGTATTTTGATGCTTCAAAATATAAAATACATTAAAATAGAAAGAAGTATTGATTCTGATATTCAAGATGAAGATGTATATCAAATGTGTAAATTTATAACAAGTTCACAATTAAAAAAATATATAAAGAACATAAAAAAAAATAATAATGTTTCTAATATAATAAAAATAACTAAAGATATAATTAATAAAGGTTATGTTTTTAATTCGGTAATTATTAAAATTATTGAATATATTGTTAATGATGATGACATCAAAGACACTGCAAAAGCAAGTATCTTATTTGAAATAAGTTTTATTGAAAAATATATTAATGATGGTGCAGATGAATATATACAGCTTTTGAAATTATTAAATAATATTTCAAATGTATTGTAATTATTAAAAAAATTTTTTTACAGGTATACAGATTATTCTAATTTGTAATTATAAATTTATTTAGGAACAAATGATTGAGGTGACATCATTTGACCCATTGTTTGTCCCATAGGTTGAGCAAAAGACATTGATGGTACTATTGATGAAGTTACACTAGGTACACTTTGCATTGTTTGCATAGGAAGAGATGTTAGTGTTTGAGCAGTTGGAATTGATTGTATGGACTGTACAGATTGAGGTAAACTAGAAATCATATCAGTATATTTGGTGGGGTCTTTTGCTACACTGTGAAAACCATACATTAAAGCTAAGACAACAGCAATAAGTGTTAAACTATTAATTAAAAATAATAAATCTACTGTAAAAGAAGAAAAAATTTTAGACATATCAAAACCATTTGTAAAGCATATTAATGAGCATGAACAAATAATTAGTACAAGAATAATATATATCGTTGTTTTAATTGTTGCGCCAGTATCTTGCTCTACCATTTTACTCATTAAAGCAGATTTTAATACATCAGAGTATGCTCCTCCTCTCATAAATTCACTTGTTGATTCAAATTCCATTTATAATATTAATAATATAATATTATACAAAAAATTACACAAAAATCAAAATAATTTTTTTATTATTTAATTAGCTAAATTGTTCTAACTCTTTTTCTAATTCATCTATTTCTAATTGACTATTATTCTTTTTTTTATCTTTTTTATTCTTTTTTTTATCCTTTTTATTTTTTTTATCCTTATGATCTGATAAATTTTCAAGTTCTTTTTCCAGATCATCTTCCAACTTATTTTGTAGTTTATTTTCAAGTTCAAATGATTCATTTTTTATATTTTTTTCTTTTTTCTTTTTCTTTTTATCTTTTTTACTAGTTTCTTTAATATGATTAAGAAGTGTTTTTTCTTCAGTAATTGTTTTTTTTAGTTTTTTCTTTTGATCTAAGAAAGTATTGCCTAATTCTGAAATTTCATCTTCAGAATCATCATGAGATTTTACTTGTGTTTTTCCTAAAGAAATATTTTTATCATCATAAACAACTTTTTTAAGTGAAGATTTTATAGATAAAAGTTCATCAAGATTAATTAATTTATTTGTTTTAATATTATCCTTATCAACTTTGTTAAGACCTTTAGGTCCATTAGAAACCTCTTTTAAAAAAGGTAGAACAGGTCTATTACAAATAGGTTTAAAATTATTTTGATGTTCATTAATATTGTCATCGTGATTACTATCATTATGATTATTTGATTTTAATTTAATTGAACCAAGAAGATAAGATTTCAAATCAATCTCAGGCTCTTGTTGAATCATTAACATACATAATGTTAATTTTAATTGAAAACAGTCTTTATTATCCAAAACAATTTTTACAATTTTAATATTTTTAATTTCAAATAATATATTATAAGTTTTAGTATAATCCAATATATCTTTGTCAATCTCATTTTTGTCATCATCTAATATAATAGTATCTTCGTTAAAAAATATACTAAGTAGATAAGGATAATTTTCAAATTCTTTCCACGGATATTCTATGTTTATATTAGAAAAATGTTTAGAAAAAATACTTGTTAAATATTTCGTCAATTCCTTAATAAAATTAATAAAATCAATTACTTCTTTAGATTTATGATTTAAACCAAATCTTAAAACTTTAAAATCCTGATATTCATTTTTAAATTTTGTGTTTGAAAGAGTAAACCAAAATTTATGAAATGGTTTTTGAACTTTGTTATTATATATGGAAAAGTAGGTTTTAGTGTTATTTATAAAATCATGATCAACTTGCGATGAATCAAATTTATTAGTCTTAGTTATTAGATTTTCTAACATTTGCTTATTATAATAAATTAATTAATTTTTAAGTGTAAAAATAATTATATCATTTTAATTTTAAGGATTTTTTTTCCATTAGAATTAACTGAAAACATTTGATAACTAATTTTTTCAAATAAATTGTTACATAATAAAATTACTAATTTGATTACATCATTTGTATCATAATCAATATCAAAATCAAAGTATTTAATATCAATTAAATCTTTTTTTATACCATGTTTTTTAATAATATAATTATAAATTTCTAAAACATCTTCACTTAATGATATTTGTTTTAATTTAACTTTAAGAATTGATTTTGATTCATCATTAAACAACATATTTATAAATTCCAGAACATCATTATAATATTTTTTATTTGACTCTAACATTTTATCATTAATTTTTTCAATAATAACTTTTGTATCAGTAATTACAGATTTTTCCATGATAAATATATATAATATATATATATAATTATGATTAATAATTTTCAATATTTTGATATAGACATAACAATTAACGATAAACGAGACGTTAGAGGTCTAATTTTACATAATAAAATAAAAATTGTTTTGATTTCTGATGTAGATATAAATAGATCAATATGTAGTGTTGGTGTAGGAGCTGGATATTTACAGGATAGTTTTGAAGGTACTGCACATTTTCTTGAGCATTTATTATTTATGGGAAGTGAAAAATATCCAAAACAAAACGATTATACATCATATATTCAAACATGTGGAGGCATATATAATGCTTTTACTGCAGATAACATGACAGTATATTATTTAGAACTAGACACATCATTTTTTAAAAAAGGAGTTGAAATGTTATCATGGTTTTTTAGAAAGCCAATATTAGATATGAATCATATAAATTCAGAAAGAGATATAATAAACTCAGAACATGAAAAAAATATATTAGATGATAGATGGATTACAGATGATTTATTTAAGTATTTTGTAAAAGAAAAAACAAAATATTGTAAATTTGGTACAGGAAACAATGAAAGTTTAAAAGACATAACAAAAGAAGATATTATGGATTTTTATAAAAAATTTTATACTACTGATAACATGTATGTTTGCATAATTGATAATAAGCCTATTGACACAATGATAAAAGAATATATACCATTTTTTAATGATATTGAAGATAATTTTTATAACAAAGAAAATAATGACAGATTTAATAAAGAAATAGTTAATTTTAATGGAAATAATTTAATAATTTTTAATTCTATTTCAGAATATAATTTTTTAAATATTTATAATATATTTAAATGTGACAACGAAAATCAAATAGATTATCAATTACTAAATTTAATAAATTATTTAATTGGTTCAGAATATGATTTATCATTATCTTATTATCTAAAAGAAAATGATATAATAAAAAATATGAAATCATCAATAGATTATTTTTATGATCATGAAGCAAATATTAATATTAAACTAATTTTAACAGAATCATCATTTGATTCTGTTAATAAAATTATCGTGTCTTTTAATAATTTATTAAACGAACTTTATAATTTGACTGAAGAAAATTTTAAAAAAATTTATGAGAACTTTCAAAAAATTAATTTACTTAAATGTCTATATTCTAATAATGATAAAAGTGTAGATACAGCAATAGATGTTATTGACAATCTAATTAAAAGTGAACCTAGATATGCAATATTAAGAAAAGGAATTGTCCCTAACTATGATTCAAATGTCTTTAAAAGATTTATAGAAATTATTGATAGTATAAAAATTAAGATTATTACAAATGTAAATTTTAAAAAAAATATAATATTTCAAACATCTAAATGGTACAACACAAAATATGTAATTACAGAACATGATTTTTTAGAAAAAAATTTTGATAAAAACAATGATTTTAAATTTAATTTATTAAATTGTATTGGAATTAAAGATTTTGTGATTAAGACAGATATTTTTAATAAAAAAATTAATAAAAAAGAAATACCTCAACTAGTTTATAAAAATGATATACAGAAAAGAATAGTATATTATTTAGAAAAAAACAAATATAATCAACCAATAGCGAGTGTGTCATTATTAAGAAAAAATGTGTTACTAAAAGATAAAGAACATAGAATAATAATGTTAATATATATAAATTTATGTAAAATATTATTAAACTACTATCTTGAAGTAATGAGTGATTACAAAATGTATTTTGATATTGCACAAAACGAAGATAATTTAATATATAATTTTAGTGGGTTAAGTTATTTAATAAATAAATTTATTTTTGATATAAATAAAGTAATAAATCCAGAAACTTTTTTATTAAATCCAGTTTTAGAAAAGAAATTTTATAAGTTTATTAGAGATTTTAAAGAATATATATTAAATTCCAAATACGAATGTCCTTATATTAGATGTATTGAAACTCAAAAAATAATTTTAAACAATTCAATGTTTCCAGATGAAACAATAAATTTTATAAAAAAATTAACATTTGATGATTTTAAAAATAAATTAAAAGAATGTTTAAAGTATCAATACGAAACTTTTATTATAGTAGGTATTGATAATGATAATAAGGAATTAAGTAATAAAAAATACATTGTTAATGAAAATATTAATTATATTATCGAAGCATTATGTCTTGACCATAATTTGTATTTATTAAAGAATAATATTAAAACAAATAATTTATTTGAAAAACTAAATTATGTTTTTAAAAAAAACAATATTAATCAAAAGGAAAAAAATAATTGTTTAATGCTTAATTATATTGTAGATGAAATTGATATAGAATATGATAATAATTTTATTAACAAAAGTATTATTGATAAAATTATTAAAAATAAAATAATATATCAACTGGTTTCAGAAATAATAAATGAACCTTTATTTGATCAAGTTAGAACTATTGATAAAATAGGTTATATTGTTAAATGTGATTTTGTTTACAAAAATTTAGATAATAAATCGGTTATGATTGTATTTTTCTTGATTCAATCAATATATGGAATAGATAAAATCACTAAATCAATTAAAAAATTTAATTCTTATATAAAAAATGATATTAAGAAAAATAAAAGTACTTACATTGAAAAATTTGAAAATCTTAAAAAGAGTAAAATTCTTTCTTTAGAAAAACCATTTTTAGATTTAGAAGAAGAAATTGGAACATATATTAGCTCATTTTCTGATAAATATGGTATTTTTAATATTAATGACTTATTGTTAGAAATATGTAAAAATATTCAATTTAAGGATATTATCGATGGATTGAATAAAGTAACTAATTCAAGCATAACACATAAAATAGTATTAGATACCAAGATATTAAATGATAAATCCAAATCTTCTAATAAATAAAAAAATTGATTTAAATTATATAATTTAATTAAATATATATAAGAAAATCATGAATATTGATTATGACATGCTAAAACAATTATCTCTTAATTCAGACCTTAATTCATCTGATGCTGAGCTATTAAAACGTGTACTTACAGGTATTACATCTGGTAATAAAGTTAAAATGACGCCACAAGAAAGAAATAAATTGATGGCTAAATTATCTAATCAAACTTCTAACGAATATGTCGCTACTAAGGATGTTAGTGAAATGAATGATGAAGAAAGACAAGCTCATAGAGAAGCTCTTAGAAAAAAATTACGTGATAAACAAAGAGCTGCCGAACAAGCTAGAGCTGGCGGAAATCCATTTTCTGGTAAAAAGAAACAGACTTCTGTAAATAGTGCTATGTCAAATTTAAATGATATTTTAAGTAAACTTGATATGAACCAATTAAACAATCACGCAGAACAAATAGCACAAAATACTATTAACCAAAATGCTCAAAATACCCAAACTCCAACTGCTAAACAAGATAAAGTTGTTGTAGATGAAAATCTTGATGATTATGTAAATTAATAAATTATAAATTAAATTTTTTGTTTATAAAAAAATATTAGTACTAATATTTTTTAAAAATTAAGTCAAGTTTTAATATGTTATCAAAGATGGCTCTTTATTAATGTCATAAAGTGATATTATTTCTTTTTCATCATTATCATCAATAATAAAACTTTTTGATTTTTTGTTATCTAAATTTTTATCATTATCACTATTTTCTACATCTTTTGTTTTATTTTTTTTGTTTTTTTTACTATTTTTTTTTTCTTTTTTGTTAGTATCATTTTTTTTTTCTGATTTTTTTGAATCATTTTTTTATAATTTTTTTTTTGATTTATTTTTAATTTTCTTTTT
>JACCDO010434546.1_pt1 | contig 49644 bp, 26 predicted proteins | sample 7446101 | NCBI WGS metagenome assembly JACCDO01 (sample SAMN15323440, study PRJNA562643) | freshwater metagenome | isolation source: river surface water | place: USA:Blue River Watershed | collected 2017-08-16 | reverse complement strand
GATCGGCCTCGATGCCGGGCTTGGAGATGTTGCCGTTGATCCAATGCCACCACACGAGCGGGCGGGCGACCGGAGGTGGTGCGGCGAAACCGGCGTCGAGCGCATCGGCACCCGCGGCGCGGGCGACCAGCAAAAGCATGAACAACGCAAGGGCCGGACGACGGGGCGGGCGCATAGGCAGTAAGCGATGTTTTCGGTCTGGGACGCGGTGGAAGACTACGGTGCACTGCGCCGCGGACCATCTCCGGGCGGAGGAGATGACTCGTGCACCTTGGCCCCCTTACCGGCGGGAATGACGGAGCTACTCATCGAAAGGGGCGATTGAGGTGGGGTGGATCGCGGCCGGCGAGGGTGACACTCGTCCGCCCAGCAAGAGCGGAGGGGGAGATTAGCCGGCACCGAGAGGGAGTCTACCATCGTGTCTTTGAAACCCTTCAACTCCGAGGGCTGGCGGTCGACGTGCCGGGCGACGGGCGGGTATGCGGCGGCCGCTGGCGATCTGGGCGGCCGAGGTGAACGAGCGGGCGGGGATCCCATGGGGGTGAGGTCGCGGCGTGGCTTCAGTTGCCGAGTTCCGAGAGGTAGCGAATCAGATGTGCGAGCTGCTGCTCGGTCATGCTGGCGGTGAGGCCGTCGGCCATGACGGTGCCTCCGGTTTGGACCTGCGTGGTCTCGGCGCGCTGGATGGTTTTCACCTCGCCGCTGGTCATGTCGCGGATGGCGATGAGGTCGGCGGTTTCAGACTGCTTGAAGCCGGTGACGACGGTGCCGTCCTTCAGCGTGACCGTGGCGGCTTCGTAGCCCTCCTTCACGTTGAGGGCGGGCCAGACGACTTCGGTGACGATCATGTCGATGGGCAGGCCGCGGCTGAGCGCGGAGAGGTCGGGGCCGATCTTGCCGCCGGTGCCGCCGATCGCGTGGCAGGCGAGGCAGCTCGATTGCTCATAGATCTTGCGGCCCTCGATGGCGTTGCCCTCCGACTTGGCGCGCTGGACGATGAGCGCCACGTATTCCTGGGTGTAAGTGGGCACCGCGGAGTCGATTCCGGCGATGGCCATCAGCATCGACGAAATTCTCGCGGTCGTGAGGCCCGTGCGATTGAGCGCCTGCAGCGTAAACCGGGCTTGGGTGGGCGAAAGGACATCCTTGGCCGGCGCCACGACCGAATTGGCCGCCGCCCGGAGGTCCATGAGAGCCCGGCCAAAGGCGCTGCTGCCCTCGACGCTGGAGAGGAGCGTCGTGAGCAGGGCGGAGACGTCCTGGGGTTGCGTGGCAACCCGTATCCTGGCGAGCACATGCTGCGCGGCCTCCGCCGGACTGGCGCTGACGAGCGCCTCAAACGCCGCGCGGCGCAGATCGGCGGAGTCGGACCGGTTCGCGGCCTCGACCAGTTCGCGCACGGCCGCCGCGCCGGCGAGGTCGCCCGTCGCGCTGAGCGCGGCTTTGCGCATGGCCAACGGGGTCGCCTCATCGACGGCGATGGCACGGATGCGTTCGGCGAGCTGATTCACTTTCCATACTCCAGCCAGCCGCACCGCCTCGATGCGCACGGCCTCATCGGGGCCACTGATGAGCGATTCCAGCGCGGGTGCGGTGTCTTTCAGGCGATGACGGCGCGCGGCGGGTGACTTGGCCAGCGCCTGGAGCACGGCGGCGTTCGCGGCACCACGTTCGAAGACGAAACGCAGGTCGTCCGCGTTGCCGGTGGTGGCGAGTGCCTTGAGCCACGCGCTTTGTTGGGTGGTGTCGCCGGTGCGTTCAATGTGGCGGCGGATGAGCTCACTGGCCCGGTCAAGGCCACCATGCTGGAGCACGAAGAGCAGGTGTTCATCCTTGTCGAAGTGCAGCGTGCCGGCGGTGAGCGCGGCGGACCACCGCGCTCGCGTGGCCGCAAGCGCCTTCGTGAGTGCGTGCTGATGATAAGGGCCGAAGGCGCGGTCGAGAGTGCGTGCCGCCATCGCGATGGCGCGGTCATCGGCGAAGTAACTGGCGGCGACAATGGCTTCGAGGCGCACGATGGGGTCTTCATCCGTGGCCAGCGGCTCAAGCAACGACAGCGCACCGGGCAGCGCGCCCTCCCGGGCCCACGTCGCAAGCGTGCGTGTAGCGTAGGCGCGGATACGGGCATCGGGCGAACGCAGCAGCGACTGCAGCAGCGCGGGGCGCGGTGTTGCGTGGGCTTCGTAGAGGGCGAGGGCTTGGAGGCGGCGGTATTCGTCTCCGGCGGAGCCGGGTTGGAGCCGGGCGACCCAGGCGTCGAGGGCGTCGGTTACCGCTTGGGAAGCGCGCTCGAAAAGCAGCCGCTTCGCCTGATACTTCGCCCAGCGCTCGGGCGAATCGAGTTGTTCGAACAACGTCGTGAGACTGGCGCCGGCGAGGGCCGCGGGCTGAACCAGCGGACGGTCTTTCCGCACCACGCGCCAGATGCGGCCGTGCACGAGATCGCGGTCGGGGTGCCGATACGAAGCCTGATAGTGACCGACGATGAGGTTATACCAATCGGCGAAATACACCGCGCCGTCAGGGCCGAGCCGCACGTCGCAGGGGCGGAAGGCCTTGTTCTTCGTCTGGATGATATTGATGTCGTGCCGGCTCCAGAAGGCACCGTCCTTGAGGCCGAATTGATGGAGTTGAAGCGTGTTGTCATACACGCCGCCGATGACGACTGCGCCCTGCAACTCATCGGGGAAGTGGCGGGTATGGATGAGGTCGAAGCCCACCGTCTTGGAGGCGCGCGAAACGAACAAGTTCAGGGCTTTCGCGTTCACCGGCTGCGCCGTGCGCACCAACCCCGGCACGGAGTAATAGCCTCCGTTACCCGCCGCTTCCTTGTGGAAAACCTGACCAAAGTCATCGGTAAGAACGCCCCAGTTGTTCGCGCCCGCGCTGGAGGCATTGAAGAACGAGTCGAGCCGGCCCGTGCGTGGACGCAGCCGCCACAGCCCGGCTTTGTCGTGGCGCTCGATACCGTAGGGTGTCTCCACCCGCGAATGGATCGCGTTGCCCTGCGTGAACCACAGTTCGCCGCCGAAACCCCAGCTCAGCGAGTTGATCGTCTGATGCGAATCGCCCGTGCCAAACCCGCCGAGCACGAGCCGCCGGGAGTTCGCCCGATCGCCACCCGTGGTGTCCTTGAAGTGCCAGAGTCCGGAACTCGCGGCGAGATAGACGCCGCCATCACCCAGTTCGAAGCCGAGCGGTATTTCCAGTTCATCGGCGAAGATTTGAAACTTGTCGGCGCGTCCGTCGCGGTCCGTGTCGTCGCAAATCACCAGCCGGTTCTTCGGCCGCGCACCGGGCTTCACCTGGGGATAATCGGGGATGCACAGCGCCCACAAGCGGCCGCGCTCGTCCCAGCGGATCTGCACGACTTTCCCGATCCCATCGCGCTCCGACGCGAACAGATTCACCGCGTAGTCGGGATGCACTTCCAGCGTCGCGAGTTCCTCCTCGGGCGTCTGCGGTTTCACGGAGGGCTCCGCGACCGGCGTGCTGCGGCGACGCTCGAAGGGCTGGACGGGCTCGCCGGCGAGGACTCGCGCGATGTTGGCCTCGGCGGCATCGAGGATCGGCAGAAACTCCTTCATCTCGTCGGGGAAGACCCGCTGGTTGCCATCCTGCCAGCTCCGGCTGAAAGGCACGTTGGTGTGGGCGCCGTGCAGAAAGTCCCAATTCATCGGCCGCGAGGCATCGAACCACAGCCGCTCGAACTCCAGCGCCGCAGCCCGCAGACCTGCCGGCGCAGCCACCGGAGGGGACGGCAGGCCGAGTTGCCGGACGATTTCATCGGCGACGACTTCATGCCCGCGCTCGTGGAGATGGAGGCCATTGTCCGTGAGTCCCGGCGCGTTCGTCGGCCGCGCGACGAGCGTCGTGAAGAGATCGACAAAGGACAGTCCACGCCGCGCGGCGAGGTCGCGCACGGCATCGGCATAGCGTTTCGCGTCGGCGTTGTGCCGGGTGAGGTCGGGCAACAGCGCGCGTCGCGGATCCTCGAACGGCACCGGCGAGACCAGCACCACGCGCCGAGAGGCGTGCTCGATCTGCGCCAGCAGCTTTTCATAGGCCTGCACGAAGTCCGGCAGCTTTGCCGCGCCGCCGAGCGATTCCATCTGGCCGAACTGCACGAGCACCACGGTCGCGCCCACCTGCGCCAGTTGCTGCGCGATGCCCGGATAATTCACGTCGCGCCATTGCTCGAACACCGTATCGCCCTCCCAAGCGAGATTGCGCAGCCGCAGCGGCGCCGCACCCGGTGCGGCGAGCAGGCGCGTCTGCAGGAAGGCGTTGAATCGCGTCCGCTCGAAATTGGCGCCGCCGACCAAGGCCACCGTATCCGCGGGCTGCAGTTTGAATTCCGGTTTTCGGGTTACGGCCGGGTTCAGCTCCTCGATCCGGATATCCTTATAGCGCGCGATGGCCGGCGCGCCGCCGTGAATCTGCAGGGCAATGATGCCGGAGGTGGCGATGTCCGCCTCGGTCTCCGTGTAGTCGACGGTTTGGACGCCGTTGAGCCAGATCCGGATGCGCGGACCTTCGGCGCGGATGCGGTGCACGTTCCATTCGCCGAGCGGTTTCCGTGCCCGCGCGAGCACTTCGGGCGCGGGCACCGCCAGCATCCGCTTGCGGCGGCTCTCATCATACAACGAGCCGTCGTAACGCACCGCGATGTCGGCCTGATAGCCGGACACCTCGTGGCTGCCGGGGACTCGCTGCGAGCGGAACTGCACGCCGGCGTTCGCGGAGCGTTCCGCGCCCTCCAGCTGCCAGTGCAGCGTGAGTTCGAAATCCGCGTAGCGCCGCGTGGTGGCGAGGAAGTTGTTTTTCTCCTGCCTCTTTTCCAGCGAGCCCGCCACGAGGGCACCGTCCTCGATGCGCCAGACACTGCCGATGTCGCCCTCCCAACCGGTGAAGGTCTTGCCGTCAAAAAGGGGCGTCGTCGCGGCCGACAACCGGACGACCGAGACCAGCAGGGCGAGAACGAGAATGACGGGCGTTTTCATTGTTCACAGAAGATCACCACGGTGGCGCCATCGCGCGGGACCCCGGCATCTCCTGGACGTTCGTGGGTGCCGGATTTGCTGACGCGCCCTACGAAAAGAGCCTGATTCGGGATCGGGACGTGGGACAATGGGAGGAGAAGCTTCATGGGGAGGTCGACCGATGTATCCCGGAACTGTCCCCAGCGCATCTCGCTGTGCGGGTCCGCCCGGGCGGTCAATACGGCCACGACCGGAGCAAACCGCGCGACGCCGCCGTCGGTCATCGCCCCGTCGACATGGTCGGCGGCCACGGCGCTGAGGTTGCAGACACCGCACAGAATCGCGGTCAAACGGATCGGGGCTTTCATCGCAAGCGGGCGAAAAGGGCGAGGGGGTGGGGCACCGCGCGCTCGAGCCACGCGGCGGGGCATAGGGGTGTTGTTATCCGTCGCCAAGGGCGAGGCCACAGTCGTTTCTTTGAAACCCTTCAATTCGTGGGATTGCCGTCGTCGTCGCCAGCGCATGACCTGATTCTGCGGTCGTTTTCCCCGCCGTGATTACCCTGCAACAGATCGCCCGCGCCGCCGACTACAGTCTCGCGACGGTTTCCTACGCGCTGCGGGACGATCCCCGCATCCGGCCCGAGACGCGGACGGCGATCCAGAAGGTCGCCGCACAATTGGGCTATCGTCCGAACCCGCGGTTCTCGGCCTTGATGTCCCATATCCGCCGCTCGCGTCCGGTTGCGGCCGGAGAGCGCATCGCCTTTGTCTGGGTGCACACCTCGCGGGCCGAGTCGACGAAGGATCCGTTTCTGCAACGCGTGTTCCTCGGCGCAAAGGCCCGGGCCCAGGCGTTGGGTTACGGACTGGAACAATTTTGGACGGCGGAGCGCGGCATGACGGACCGGCGTCTGTCGCAGGTGATGAAATCGAGGGGAATTGTGGGCGTGGTGTTGTCGCCGGTGATGCATGAGACAAACGTTACACTCGATCTGGAGTGGTCCTCTTTTGCGCCGGCGGTGATCGGCAGTGCACGGTGGAACCCGGAACTTCACCACGCGGGGCACCACCACTATCTCGCGATGCGCATGGCCCTCGAACAACTGGCCGCTGCCGGGTGCCGGCGGCCGATGGCGATTCTGGAGGCGGACGTAAACGAGCGGGCGCGGCGGGCGTGGGAGGCGGCGTTTGCGGTGTTTCATCCGAGGCGCGATGAGGCGGCGGATTTGTTGTGGATTGGGTTGCCGGACGATCCACGGGTCGTCGCGCGACGCTTGAAGGCGAGTCGACCCGATGCCGTGGTGGTGAGTGCACACGGGGTTGTCGAAAAGCTGCGGCGGTTGAACCTCCCGACCGTGCCGGGGCTCCCGATCATCACTCTTCACTGGCTGCCGACCGCGCCGGAGATTGGGGGCATCGATCAATCCTACGACATGGTGGCGGCGAATGCGGTCGACCTCGTCGTCAGCCAGCTCAACAGCAACGAAACGGGCGCGCCGCCCTGGCCACGCATGTTGCTCCTTCCCGGGCGTTGGGTGGATCCCGTGAAACGGTGGGATATCTCTCCAGCAGTCGGGCGGACCGGCGCAGCGGAATCGCGGCGCTGAAGCTGCCGGCGCGACGAGTTCGATAAAATCGATGTCCACGCCACGGCGTCGATTCGGCGCTGGCCCCCAGTTTGCCGCTGCGGCCGGGCTGCCCACTCGGTTCCGTATCGTCGTCGAACGCCGCCACAAGGACCGGCAGTTCATGGGGCGGGTCCAAGGGTAGGCGGAAAATGGAGACGGGCGGGCGGCGGGAAAGTGCGGAGTCTCGCGGGCCGACCGGGGAATCGCCCCGGGGCGATCATCACGGAGCCGGCGGGAGCAGGCTGAAGCGATACTCCGTGGTGCTGCGCCAGGTCTCGCCCGGACGCAGGATCGCGGGCGAAAACTCGGGGCGGTTCACGGCGTCGGGAAGCTGGCGGGGCTCGAGCCGGAAAGAGCCCACGCGGGCAATGACCGGCTGCTCGCTGAGGCGGCTGGTCTGCAGGTGGAGCGCCGGCTCGGTGGTCCACACCTCCAGAGTGCGGCCGGTCTGCGCCTCGGTCATGCGGGCGGCGAAGCGCAGGGTGCGGTCGCCGGCGGGACGATCGAGGCGGAAGGTGTTTTCGTAGGCGGTGCGCGGGGCGAGCGCCGCGACGCGGCCACCGAGCCGTTGCGCCCGCAGGAAATCCAGCGGCGTGCCGGCCACGGGGAGGAATTCGCCGGTGGGCAGGAGATCGCTCCCCAGGGCGACGACCTCGGCGGGGGCCAGCGTCAGCTCGTGGTCGAGGATGTCGCCGCCGCCGGCGAGATTGAACGCGGGCTGGTGGCTGAGGCCCAACGGGGTGGGTGCATCCGCCGTCGCCGAGACGTCGAGCCGCAGGGTGGGGCCGGCGGCGAGGGTGTAGGTGGCGGAGACGGTGAGATTGCCCGGGTAGCCTTCCTCGCCCGCGAGGCTCGTGTAGGTGAGCGTGACGCTCGCGCTCGCCGGCGACGCGGGGAGGTGCGCCTGCCAGAGCGCGCGGTCGAAGCCGCGGCGGCCGCCGTGCAGGTGATGCGGCGGAGCGTTGGCGGTGAGGCGGTGCTCGCGGCCGTCGAGGCGGAAGCGGGCATCGCGGATGCGGTCGGCCACCCGGCCGATGACGGCGCCGGCGTTGAGGAATCCCTGCGTGAAACCGCGCTCGCTGGCGACGATCTCGGGCACGACGCCGGAGGAAAGACCGTCGCGATCGGGGACGCGCAGTTCCGTGAGCATGGCGCCGTAGGTGGCGATGCGGGCGACGGCGCCGCGGCCGTCGCGCAACGTGAAACTTTCGACGAGACGGCCGTCCGGGGCGCGGCCGAAGATGCCCGGCGAGACCGACGGCTGGCCGACGGGTGTGCTCCGCGCCGGCGGTTCTCCGACCGGGACAAGACGGACGATACGGCCGGGCGTGCCGTTGAGGGCGACATACAGCAGGCCATCCGGGCCGTTGACGACGGAGCGCACGCGGCCGTGGCCCTTGAACAAAATCTCCTGCCGCACCACGCGGTCGCCGTCGATTTCGAGGCGGCGCAGTTGCTGGCCGATGAGGCCGGCGACGAAGAGGTGGTGGCGCCAGCGCGGGAATTTTTCGCCGGTGTAGAACGCCATGCCCGCCGGCGCGATCGACGGCGACCACGCGACGGCGGGCGGAAGCATGTCGGTCTGCGTGGACGCGAAGCGGCGGACGGCGTCGATGCCGCGCGAGACGATGGGCCAGCCGAAGTTGCCGGCGGGGACGATGCGGTTGAGTTCGTCGCCGCCGATCGGGCCGTGTTCGGTGGACCAGAGGTGGCCGGTGCGCGGATCGAAGGCGAGGCCCTGCGGGTGACGGTGACCGTAGCTCCACAGCGTGGGCCACGCGCCGGGTTTCGCGGCGAGCGGATTATCGGCGGGGAGGCCACCGTCCTCCCGGATGCGGTGGATCTTGCCGAGCGGACTGCCGAGGTCCTGTGCGGTGTCGGGAGCGCCGCGGTCCCCAAGCGTGAAGAGCAGGTGACCGGTGCGGTCGAAGAGGAGCCGGCTGCCGTAGTGCGAGGTGTCGGTGACGTAGGTCGCGGGCGGGGCGCGGAAGAGGACCTCGTGATCGATCCACTCGGCATCGGCGCGGAGCCGGCCGCGCGCGATGACGGTCATCGAAGTTCCGGGAACGGTGCCGGTCTCGCAGTAGGCGAGGTAGATCCAGCCGTGGCGCGCGTAGTCGGGATGGAGGACGACATCGAGAAGACCGCCGTCCTGTTTCACGAAGATCGGCGGCAGGCCCGTGATGGCCGGGCCGACGTGCCCGGTCGCGGAGATGACGCGCAGCCGGCCCGGGCGCTCGGTGACGAGCCAGCGGCCATCGGGCAGGGCGGCGAGGCCCCACGGGGTATCGAGGCCTGTGGCAAACGGCTCGAGTTTGAAGGTGTGCAGATCGCTCTCGATCGGCTCGTCCGGCGGCGGGGGCGGCGGGGCAATGCGGCCGGCGGCATACTCCGCGCCCTGCCGGCGGAGAAAGGCGACCAGCGCCTGCTGCTCGTCGGTGGTGAGCACCTCGCGGAACGCCGGCATGCCCGCGGCGGGCCAGCCGTCGCGGATGCTGCGCAGCACGGCGGCATCGTCGCTGCCGTGATTCCAGGTGGCGTCGAGGAGGTTGGGTCCGCTGCCGCCGGTGAGCGTGGGACCGTGGCATGCGGCGCAGACGGTCGCCGCGAGCGACTCGGCGGAACGGGGCGGCTCGGCGGCGGACGCCAAGGCGGTGAAAACCAAAGCCGGCAGGGCGGCACCGAGGCCGCCCAGCCGGCGGGAAGGATGATCAGAACCGGACGTGCGCACTCAGCGTGAACTTGCGGGGCTCTTCGTAGTAGTAGCCGTTGCCGACGGCACGGGTGTTGGCGATCGCGGGCGTGGCGACACTGGTGAAGATCGGGCGTTCGTAATCGAGGAGGTTGCTGACATTGAGCTGAAGGGAGACGGGGACGTTGCGCACCTTCAGGTCGTAGCCGGTGGTGGCGGTGAGCAGGTAGCGTTCCTCGCCGTAGTAGTAGTCGAAGGGGCGGTTGAGCTGGTTGCCGATGAGGCGGCGGCCGACGAAGTTGGCGCCGGCGCCGAGACGGAGGCCTTTCAGGGCGCCGTCCTGCAGCGTGTAGTTGGCAAAGATGTTGGCGGTGTATTTCTGCGTGCCGTTCAGCGGGCGGCCTTCGGCGGCGGCGTCGAGGCGGAGTTTCAGGTTGTTGATCTGATTCTGGATGTTCTGCCGGTTGAACTGCGCGGGATTGTCGGCGGCGGCCTGCCATGCGGCAAGGTGCGTGGCGAGGTAGGCGCGCGTGCCGCTGATGGTGTTGGTCTGCTTGGTCTCGGGAAACGCGATGTTGGCGAAGAGGCGCAGGCCCTTGAAGACGTTGGCGGTGAGTTCGGCCTCGTAGCCGGTCGCTTCGTAGTCGAGGCGGTCGCGATAGTTGGTCGTCGGGATCTGATTCTGTGTCTGGGCAAGGTCGCTCCAGATGGAATTGATCTCGCCGGAGCCGAATTGCGTCACGCGGTTTTTCTCCGAGCTGTTGTAGTAGCCGGTGGACCCGGCGACGCGGCCGTCGAAGAGATTGAAGCGGAGGCCGAGGCCGTAGCCCTGGCCGTCGGTGGGATCGAACTGCTTGCCGTCGAGGCCGGGGTCGCCGGAGGTGACGGGGGTGAACGACGAGGAGCGGTTCACGTAGACGCCGAGAGCCTTGATGGGAAAATACACCGCGCCGATGGAGGTGCGCACGGTGTCGATCGGCTCGGTGATGGCGGAGTAGCCGCGGCGCGTGGGTTTGCCGTTGGCGCCGACCGCGAGGATGTCGGTCTGATACTGCTTGTAGTTATAATAGCCGGCGCCGGCGATGACGTTGAGTTTCTCGTCGAAGTAGGCGCCGACGGTGGCGAGCTGGATATTGCGCAGGTCCTGTTTCTGGAAGCGGTCCTGGGTGCGGACCCAGTCGAAGGTGTGGCCGTTCTGGCCGCTGGCGGGGCGCACGAGATTCTGACGGGCGCCGTCGGAGAAGTAGCGGCGGAGGATGGTCAGGTTGGCGGCGTTGCGCAGGTCGGGATTGGTGCCGTTGGCGCGGGAGTAGCGCTCGGTGACGGCGATGAAGTCCTCCTCGCGCCAGCCGGCGAGGACGTTGATGCGCTGCTTGAGCGACTGGAACGGCAGGGTGTAGACGGCGGCGGCGCGGACATCGGTGTTGCGGTTATCGCCGCTGGACTGGTCGGCGTTGGTCTCGGTGTAGGCGTGGCCGAGCTTGGGGTTGGGCTGGCCGTTGGGGAGGAGCGTATTGACGTCGACCCAGTAGTTGCCGGAGCCGCCGTTGGGATTGGTGGTGCGGTCCTGGCGCGAGCGGTGCGCGGCGATCTCGAAGGCGAAGCGGTCGCTGACCTCCTGTTCGAAGTAGACGCCGAGCGCGACCTGGCGCTGGAGGCTGGGGGCGTTGGGCGTGATGAACTGGAAGGCGCGGTCGACGCGCGGCAGCGGGACATTGAAGGTCCGCACGGGTTCGCTGAGGCCAATGCCGGAGCCGCCGGTCTGGCCGAAGTTGAGGAAGTCGAGCGGGCCGGTGGCTTGAAACGCGGTGCCGTAGCTGACCTTGGCGGTGGTGAGGCGGGAGACGCCGTTGCCGGGCGTGGCGGTGAGCGGACCGGTGGCGGTGCGGACGCCATCCCACGAGGAAACCTGGTCGACGAAACGCGAGGTGGTGCTGCCCCAGAATTTCAGGTTCTGGGCCTCGGCTTCGAGGCGGAACTCACCCTTGCGCCACGGGCGGAAGGAGACGGCGAGGTGGCTGCCGAGGCGCTCCTGCGCGAAGAGATTGTAGCGCTGCTCGTCGGAGGCGACGAGGTTGACGCGGGCGGCGAGGCGCTCGCTCAGGCGGCGGTTGAGATCGAGCGCGCCGCGCCAGCCGCCCTCGGTGTCGAAGCGCGCGCGGAGCTCGGTGCGCGGGCGGCCGAACTGGGCGCGCTTGGTGTTGGTGTTGATGATGCCGCCGATGACGCCGTCGGCGAAGATGAGGGAGTTGGGCCCGCGGGCGCTGTCGAGGCGCTCTACGATGTAGTCGTCGACCGGGCCGAGGGAGCGGAAGTAATTGCGATACGGATACCCGGCGGGCGAGACGCCGCGGAAGGTGACGCCCTGGCCGAAGTCGGTGCCGCCGGACGGCGTGACGGTGGCGTTGGGCAGCCAGCGACCGGCGTCGATGTAATTGTCGGCCGCGATGTCGTCGAGGAACTCGCGGGTGAGGATCGTCTGGTCGGCGGGGGTCTTGAGGACGTTGGTGGCGATGCGGCCGCCGGCAAGGGAGTCGATGGCCTGGTAGCCGGTGTCCTTGGCGGTGGAGACGGTGAAGGGCGAGAGCGCGATCGGTGCGTCCTGATCGTCGGTCTTGGCCGGAGCGGCGGGCTGGGCCGCGTGGAGTGCGGCGTGGGCGAGCGCGCAGACCGCGAGCGCAACGGGGGTGCGGGTTGGGGGCATGGGTGGGAGCAGGTAAATTGGCGGGGGAGAAGGCGGGGTGCGGTGGTCGGGAAAGGAAGGGTGCCGGGCAGGCCGGAGATCGAGTATTTCGCCGGCCGGGAGCGGAATCGTCCGAACCCCGGATCGGTTTCCGCCGAAACGGCGGGGAGAATCAGGGCAGTTCGTAGACTTCGACGAGGGCGGGGCCGGTGGCGCCGCCGACGCCGGTGATCTGGGCGGTGTAGCTGCCGGGCGGGACATTGACGACGAGGGCGGCGTCGGCCGCGGAGGCGGAGAAGGGGAAGGCGCCGACGGAGGCGAAAACCGGGATGAGGCCGGCATCGTAGTTGTCGTTGTCGGCGATGCGGCGGCCGGCGGCGTCGAAGACCTCGAGGCGCGGATCGGACAGGGGCCGGGGCACGCCGGCGACGGTGAGGCTCGGTCCGGCGCCGCGGACGAGGAGGCGTTTGGGGACATCGCCGGCGACGGTGAAGCCGGCGATCAGCGGGTCGGCGCCGACGTGGTTGAGGGCGGAGAGATTGGTGAGGCGGGCGACGTCGTCGGGTGCGGCGTCGTAGGCTTCGAAGAGCAGATTGCCGGCGGCGGGGCCGGAGATCTGTGCGGTGTGGTTGCCGACGAGCGAGCGGACGAGCGCGGCATCGAGCGAGCCGGGGGAACCGAGGGCAAACGCGCCGACGGCGGCGGCGACGTTGGCGGTGCGGAGATCGCCGATCCAGTTGTCGTTGGCGGCCACGAGGGCGGGTCCGGAATAGACGGTGAGCGCGGGGTCGGCCATGAAGCCGGAGACGCCGAAGCGGGCGAGCCCCGGGCCGGCGGCGCGCAGGAGGAGGGATTTGGCGCCGCCGGTGAGGGCGAAGCCGACGGTGAGAACCTCGTTCGCGGCGAGGGTGGTGCGGACGGAGAGGTTGGTGAGGCGCGAGCTGCCGACGCGCGGGGCGGCGAGGGCGATCTCCGCGGTCGCGGCGCCGGCGAGAATATAGCGCGCCGGGTCGTCGATGATCTGGAGGCGGAGGGTGCGCGGCGTGGCCGCGGCGGTGCCGGGGCGGGCGAGCGGCGTCACGCGCACCGTGGTGGAGCGCGCGCCGGCGGGAATCGTGATCGTGCCGGGCAGGGCGGCGTAATCGGTGCCGGCTACGGCGTCGCCGGCGGTGCGGCAGGCGACCGTCAGCGGCGCGCTCCAATCGAGACCGACACGATGGATCACGAAGGCGTCGGTGGGACCGCCGGAGGCGAGCAGCGTGCCGAGCAGGGCTTCGGCGACGACGAGCGGTTGGCCGCCCCACGGTGCGACGACGAGGCGGGAGCGGGAATCGACGGCTTTGTCGGTGAAGGCGTTGTTGGGGTTGGCGGTGTGGGCGGCGCGCCAGCCGGCGAGATCGAGGGCGGGCGTGGTGTTGGCGGGCTGCGTGGTCCACCGGTCGGTGCCCCAGCGCTGGCTGCGATTGAGGAACGGCGTGGGGGTGCCGGCGAAGTAGAGATTGTCGTTGGTCGTGCCGCTGAGGCCGTCGAAGAGCGCATACCAGCCGCCCTTGAAGGTGGCGACGACGCGGTTGGCCGAGTTGCGGACGGTGAGGGTCTCGGCGGAATCCCAGGTGCTGCCGACATGGAAGATCCGCTGCGCGGGCGTTTGCGCGGCGATGAGATTGCGCCGGAAGACGAAGTGCCGGTTCTCGCCGCGGGTGTTGTCGTAGGTGGCGATCTGGAGGTCGTTGTCGGCGATGACGCTGTCCTCGATCACGGCATTCTCGTTTTCCGAAAAGAAGACGCCGCGGCCCTTGGTGGTGCGGTAGGATTCGGTGCCGGGCGCGGGGCGGGAGTTGGCGAGCACGCTGCGGCGGACGGTGACGGTGGGTCGCGCGCCGAGCCGGGGGATGCCGGCGATCCCGAGGCTGCCGGCGCCGACGGACTCGTAGTTGTTTTCGCTGCTGTTGTTGGCCTCGATGAACGTGCCGTTGGTGCTGTTGTTGACGGAGATCGAGTCGATCATCTCGCACTCGACGTTGCCGGTGTCCCACCAGAAGCCGGTGGCGCGGTTGTGGCGGGCTTCGCTGCGGAGGACGGTGATGCCGATGTTGTCGCCGCTCGTGGTGTAGAACTTGATGCCGCAGACGGACCAGCCGGTGAGGCCGACGATCTCGGCCTGGCGGGCATTGCGGTTGAAGGAGCACTCGACGAGGAGGGCGTTCTGGACGGAGGTGATGCCGCCGCCGTTTTCGCCGTTGTCGGAGACGTCGACGCGGCGGAGCGTGACGTTGCGGCCGGGCAGGACGGTGAGGCCGCTGCGTTTGTTTTTGATGAAGCGGCAGTCCTCGATGAGCAGGTTGTTCTGATGCTGGATGAGCGCGGAGTATTGGCCGCCGGCGTGCTGGAAAGTGAGGTTGCGGAGGACGACGTTGGTCGGGGTGGCGGACTGGGCGCCGAGCCAGATCTGGAGGAGGCTGCGCTTGGTCGTGACTTCGACGAGGCGGCCGGGCTGGTTGAGGTCGTAGTCGGCCGGCGCGGCGGCGGGAGGCCGGATCGTGATGCGGCCCATCGTGGTCACGGTCGGGCCGGAGAGGACGGCGTCGGTGACCCAGAAGGCGCCTTCGTCGGGGGTGAGGCGGCCGCCGTTGACGTTGTTGGGGTTGCCGGGATCGCCCTCGGTGGCGGAGCCGACGACGCCGCTGCGGTTGGTGTAGTTGGGCGGGTTGATCTGGTAGAAGGTCCGGCCGTCGACATGGACGAGTTCGCGGCGGAGAAGGGCGTCGCTGACGCCGAAGGGAAAGCTGTGGGCCGGGACCCCGAAGGCATAGGGCCAGTCGCGCGACCACGTGCCGTCGGAGTTTTTGGTCCAGCCGCCCGACCAGTCTTCGGAGCCGGAGATGATCACGGCGCCGGTGTTGCGCGGCGCGGCAGGATCCCAGCCGGCGCCTTCGATCACGAGGGGTGCGGAGGTGGATTGGGCGACGCCGAAGTTGAAAGCGACGGCCCAGTTGTCGGCCGGCGAGCCTTCGCGGTAGGTGCCGGGCGCGAGCACGACTCGAACGCCGGTGCCGGCGATCTTGCGCGGCTGGGCGACGGCGAGGGCGCGGCGGAGCGAGGCATACGGGCGGGCGGTGGAACCGTCGCCGGAGGTGTCGTGGCCGAGCGGCGCCGGGGCGACGTGGAGGGTCAGCGTGATGGCGCGTTCGTCGATCGGGCCGGCGCCGGTGCCGGCTACGGCGACGGCGCATGCCGTGAGCAAGGCGACGAGGAGAAGACTGGGGCGGACGAGCATGAGCAGGGGAACGAAGAGAGGGGGACGCCGGTCAGGTGGCGACGCGCCAAGGGCCGCGGTAACGGTCGCGCGTGAGCCAGCGCGAATCGCCGCCGCGGGTGAAGCGGTGGCGCCTGGGATCCCAGGTGGCGTTGGCGCCGTAGCGGTAGCCGAAATTCATGAGGTGGCACGCGATCACGCTGGAGGCGCCGATCTCGACGTCGCAGAGCGGGCGCTGGCGCGAGGCGATGCTGTCGAGGAAGTCCTGGAAATGGCTCTTCGGTGCAGGGAGGCGGACCTTGGCGTCGGCGAGGAGCTCGCGTTCGACGAAAGTGAGTTCGCGCGTGAGCGAGGTGGTTTTGTCGATCTCCTTGTCCCAGAAACGGCGGACGGTCTTGCCGTCGAGGATCAGCTCGAACTTGCCGCGGTTGACGTGGAGTTCGCCGGAGCTGCCGTAGAACGAGACCCCGCGGCCGTTCTCGTGGCCGCGCACATGGGTCAGCACCGTGCCGTCGGCGTAGACGAGCTGGGCGCCGCGTTTGGCGCTCGGCCAATTCTCCGGGGCGCGGATCTCGACGGGCCCGGAACCGTCCATGCCGAGCGCCCACTGGGCGATGTCGATGTGGTGGGCGCCCCAGTCGGTGATGGAGCCGCCGCCGAACTCCCAGGTGCGGCGCCACCACGGGAAGTTGTCGTGCACGCCGCGCGGCGCGAGCATGGGGTTGTAGGCGACGAGGGGGCCGGGGCCGCACCAGCGATCCCAGTCGAGGCCGGGCTCGATGGGCTCGGCCGGCTGGGCGTAGGCGGTGGGCGGATCGTTGAAGGCGACACCGACGGCGATCATCCGGCCGAGCACGCCGTTGCGCACGAGCTCGGCGGCGACGCGGAATTCGCGGGCGGAGCGCTGCTGCGAGCCGGTCTGGAAAACGCGGTCGCTGGCGCGGACGACGCGCACGAGGTCGAGCGCCTCGCGGATGTTATAGGTGAGCGGCTTCTCGCAATAGACGTCCTTGCCGGCGCGGATCGCATCGGCGGCGACAAACGCGTGCCAGTGGTCGGGCGTGGCGATGAAGACGGCGTCGAGGTCCTTTCGCGCGAGCACCTCGCGGTAGTCGTTGTGCGCGGTGCAGGACTTGTAGCTGGCGCCGAAGCGCTCGGCGTAGGCGGTGTCGACGCGGCGGCGCGCATCCTCGCGGCGCGTGGTGTCGACGTCGCAGACGGCGACGATCTGGATGTCGTCGCGCGGGAGCAGGCTGTCGAAATGCATGCGCATCATCCGGCCGGTGCCGATGCAGCCGAGCGTGATGCGCCGGCCGGGCGGCGTGCCGTCGGCGCCCCAGGAGCGGCGGGGCAGGATCAGCGGCGCGGCGAGGAGAAGCGGCGCGTGGCGCAGGAACGTGCGGCGGGAAGAAAGCGGGCCGGGCATAAGGGGGGCGGGAAAACTCGGGCGCGCACCCGCGGCGGTGCCAAGCGGGCGAGTTTACAAACTTCCGTAAGGCGGCCGCGCCCCGTCTGCGGGGCGCGGCCGGAGCGCTACCGGTGCCGGCGGTTGCGGTCAGAACTTCAGCGTGGTCGTGAAGGTGAAACTGACCGGCTGCCGCAGCATGTAGATGTTCGCGACGGTCTCCCGTGCCGGAGACGAATAGTTGCCGCCCAATGGCCGCAGCACGGAACTGTTGCCCGCGTAGAGGGGACCCTGAGCGTCGAGCACGTTGTCGACTTTCAGATTGAATTCCACCTGCCGCCGGTCCTTGAGGCGCAGGGTGTAACCGATCGTGGATACGACCGTGTAGTAGGAACTCGGGGTGAAAACCGGCGTGTAGGCATTGACGGCGGGGTTATCGATCGCCCGCGTCGGGTCGGCCGGGTTCACGATGGTATCGGCCGCGCGGTAGCCGACGATCTGTTTGCCGCGGTATTGCACGCCGCCGCCGAGCCGCAGGCCCTTGAGTTTGCCGCTGCCCACGGTGTAGTCGTTGTAGAAGTTGATTGACGGCTGGTCCTGCGAAATACGGCGCTGGCTTACGAAGTTCGCGCGCGCGTCGCGCAGGTTGTTGTAGGAATTGACCGCGCCGTTGACGTCGGGTGAGCGCTCGTTGACGGGAATACCGGTGTCCACGCTGGCGACGTCGGCGGCGTCGACGATGCCGCCGGCGTCCACCACGATCTGCTTCAGCATCGCCTTGTTGGCATCGTAGAACCTGATCTGGTCGCGGGCCGCGTTGGTCGAATAAACCTTGGGCAGACCGACATTGAACGTCAGGCGCCACTGGCGGGTGGCATTGGCCGTCAGCTCGAACTCGTAGCCGCGCGCCTCGCGGTCCTGCATGTCGACGAAGACCGCGGGAACATTCTCGAACGTGCGCCGGTTGCGGCCGTTCACGCTCGTATCGCCGACGGGATTCGCGCTGGCGATGACGTTGATGTTTGCGCCGATCGTTTGGGTGAAGGTCGCGTTTTCCTCCTGGTTGCGGTATTGGAGGGCGGAAAGATTGATCCGGCCGTCCAGGAGCGAAAGGCGCACACCGATATCGACGCCCTTCGCCACCGTGGGCGGCAGGAACGTGGAGTCGATCCGCTGCTGGGAGGACGGCGCGTTGAACGTCTCGGCGTAGTTGATATAGGGGCTGAGCCACTTCGTGAGATGAAAGACGCCGCCGACGCTCCGGGTGACTTCGGATTTCTTGACGACCGGCGCGATATAGTCGTTGCGGAAGCGGTCGTTCGCATATTGCGCGAGACGGTTGCCGTTCGCGTCGCGCGGGCGGGTGTCGGCGGAAACGGCCGGGCCGGTCGCGACTCCGTTGGCGTCTTTCGGCACGTAGGTCAGCGTGGCATAGTCCGCGGGTGCGTCGGGCTTGTATTGCGGGGTGACGCCGTCCCAGCCGGTGGCCGAATAATCGCCCCACTCGGATTGGGAGGTGACCTTGTTCTTGAAGGAATCGCGGCGCACCGCCCCCAGGAGCACGAGGCGGTTCTTGAAGTATTTGGCATTCACCGCCGCGAGCGCGTATTTGTATTCGTTCTTGGAAAACTGCACGACATCGGTGCGGTCGTTCATCAGCGCCCAAATCGGCACGATGTCTTTATCCACGCCCGTTACCGCATTGGTGTAGCGGACCGTGCCGGGAATGCTGACGGGCTTGGAGGCCTCCGACCAATAGCGGCGGATCCGGATCATATCGATGGCGGGCGCGTTGAGCCCGGCCGTGCCCCAGCGGCGGCGGTCGGCGTTCTGGGCCACGCTTTGGTTGAAGGCCAACTGGGAGTGCTCCGTCGTGGTGCTGCCGAGCATGGCGTTGGTGGTGTAGTTGCCCCATTTACCGGCGTCTTTGGCATAGCCCAAAGCCAGGCGGGCGCCTTCCGCGTCGCGCGTCCAGTTGGAGCGCCGGATCGGGGCGTCGCCGTAGGGCTGGAGAAAGTTCGGGTTGGCCGCGCCGGTGGGCAGAACGCTGTTGATGTCGATGTAGGTTTGGCCGACGCCGTTGACGTCGATGTTGATCGTCTGGGCCCGGGTGCGGTTGATGTCGACGGCGGCCTGGAGAAAGACCGGACCGAAGCGATGATCGAAGGTGGCCTGCAGGTCCTTGAAGTGCTGGTCGAGCGTGGGGGCATCGCTTTGGTTGGTGAAGCGGGTGTCGGGGAGACGGAATTTGGAACTGGCGATGGCGTTGTCGAAACGGTTGGCGGGCGTGTTCAGGGCATAGAGGATCATCGAGTTCGTCAGATTGAAGTTGGCGTTGCCGGTGCCCGCGACGAAGCCGCCAACGGGAGTCAGCACATTCTCACCGCCCGCGAGTGTATAGGGATCGTTGACGTAGTTCATGACCCGTTGCGTGCCGGCGGGATCGTAGATGAGATAATCGGCACCGCGGCGGGTGACACCGAGCTGGAGATTGTTGGACGGGACGACGGTCATCGGGCCGCTGAACGTGGTTTTGCCATCCCAGCCGCTGAAACGATCCTGCAGATTGTTGAGCGTTTGGGTGCTCTGGCCGCCGCCGTATTCGCCTTCCACGCGGATGCTCGTATAGCGCGCCGGCTTGTAGGTCATGGTCAGAAAGGCGGCCCGGTTCTTGTTGAACATCCGTTGGCGCCAGCCATCGGCGTCGGAAAACAGCGCGGCGACGCGCACGGCGAATTTGTCGTTGAGCGGCCGGTTGTGGTCGAACGTCGTGCGGATGCTGTCCCACGAGCCGATCGCCGCCTGGACGGTGGTGAACGTGGAGTCGAAGCGCGCCTGCTTGGTCATCGTGCTGCTGACGCCGCCGAGCCCGCCGTTGCCGAAGAGAATGGCGTTGGGCCCGCGACCGAAGTCGTAGCGTTCGACGGCGTAGCTGTCCATCGGCGCGTTGTAGCTGAAGAAGTTTCTCTGGCGGCCGCCGCCCGCTCCGCGGACGTTGTAGGTGCCCTGCGCAAACGAGTAGTCCGCGCCGATGCCGCTGCCGTCAGGATTGATACTGAGCACCGTATTGGGCGACCAACTGGCGGCGTCCGCGAGGTTGGTCAGATTCAGCGCGTCGATAAACTCGCGGTTGATTACCGAATAGGCGACGGGCGTATCCTTCAACTCGCCGGCGAGGCGGCCGCCGGCGAGGGAGGTGGCGGCCACGAAACCGTTGTCGCGATCGGTGGCGACGGCGAACGGGCTCAGAATAACGGCTGACTCGTCGGCAGGAGCAGGCCGCGAGGGAGCGGACTGCGCGACGAGACCGGCGAGAGGAAGCAGCGATGTGGCGAGCGTCGTGAGAACGATGCGAGGTTTCATAGATTCAAAGGGAGGTTGAGGTCACAAGATCAACCTCGCCGGCAGCGATTGCCTGCGCCCCGCTTACCCCACGGAGGCGCTCCTCGCTGCCGACGAGGAAAGAAATGTCTGGCGCGGAGATCGGGATTGGGGTTGCGGAGACGCGCGGGGATCCGGCGCCGGGGAATGCACCGACGGTGCACCCGCGCCCGCCGAGACCAATCGACAAAGAGCGCCACGGCGCTCCGAAATCGCGCCACGCGGAAATCAGCGGCGGTAGTGCGCCTGACGATACGCGCGGGGATGGCAACCCACCTCCTGCGTGAACATCCGCACGAAGGCGGACACGCTGGAGTAGCCGCACATCTGCGCAATCTCGACAAGGGAATGGTCGACCTGTCGGAGAATCTGCTTCGCCTTGCGCACCCGCAGCTCGGTCACGAATCCGTGCAGCGTCCGGCCGGTCGTCGCCCCGAAGCGCCGTTCGAGGGTGCGCCGCGGCACCTGCACCGCCGCGGCCACCTGGTCGGTGCCGATCGGGCGCTGGGCATTCTCGTGCAGGAACCGGATCGCCTCCACGATCAGCGGTTCAGAGGTCGGGAGACGGTCGGTGGAAGTCCGGACGACGACGTCGAGCGGCGCCAGGGCGATCGTGCAGCTTGCGGGCGCGCCGCCGCGAAGAATGCGATCGAGCAGATCGGCGGCCACGCGTCCGATCTCGTGGGTCGGCACGGCCACGCTGGAGAGCTCGGGCTGCACGAGTTCGCACAGCAGTTCGTCGTTCCCGATGCCGAGCACCCCGATGTCGGCGGGGATGCGCAGCCCCGCCTGCGTGCAGGCCGCCAGCACGCGCAGCGCCATCTTGTCGTCGAAGCACAGCAGCCCCGCGGGCCGCGGCAGCGTCCGCAGCCAGCGCACCAGCCGCTCGAGGCCGGCTTCGCCTTCGCCGTGCCCGTCCATGAACGGCTCCGACGGTCGGCCGAGCCGCCGGGCGGAATCCTCGAAGCTCCGGCGGCGTTTCTCCGCTACCGCCACGCCGGCCGGGCCGACGTAGGCAAAGTGTTCGAACCCCGCGCGGGCGAGATGCTCCGCCGCGCGCTGGCCGATCGCCGCATCGTCCACAAACACCGATCCCGCCACCTGGCCCACGCGGCCGGCCGAGGCTTCCACGCACGGGATCTCGCGCCGGCCCAGCTCCGCCATCAGGCGGTCGCTGCGATCGAAGACGATCGCGCCGTGAAACTCCGCGGCGCCGAGTTCCCGCACATGCGCCTGGTCGTCGTGCCGCACCAAGGTCAGCCGCCAGTTCCGCTGCGCGGCATGTTTGTAGATGGCCGTGAGCCGGTCGCGCGCCGGTCCGTCCCGGGTGTCGATGCACACCGCGACCCGCAGGGGCTCGGCCGGCTCCGCGACACGGGCGCGTTTCACCGGCAACCTCCCGCCGGCGCGCGGCGGCAGCGGCGGAGCGCCGCAGCTTCCGGCGTGCGCGTCGGCGGCAGATCGGAGCCGGGCAGGGTGCGGAGCGCGGCGAGTGACACGGCAGGCAGAGCACGCATCGGGGAAGACACTCAGGAGACTGGCGCGGTCGCCTTCGCCCGATCGAGCCGGAAACTCACCGCCGCGGCCGCCAGCGCCGCGATACCGCCGCCGACATACACCAGCGCGAGCAGCGGAAAACTCGATGCGAGTCCGATGTTGCTCTTGATCGCGCCGAGCAAGACGGGCGCAGCCGCGCCGACGATGTAGGCGGATGCGATCACCAGTCCCGAAACCGTGGCCCGCAGCCGCGGCTCGATCACGTCGTAGAGGCTCGCGTAGATACCGGCGTCATAGATGCCGCGGAAGAAGCCGAAGAGGGTGAGCAGGACGTAGAGCGCGAGCAGACTGTGGCCGGCGCCGAGTTGCCAGAGGAACGGCGCCCCGAGCAGCAGCGCGAGTCCTTGCAACGCCGCGCGCGCATTCGGCCGTTTCATCGCCAGGCGGTCCGACAACACGCCGCCGAGCATCACGCCCGCAAACGCCCCGACGTGATGATACACCATGCTGTGGTAGCCGGCGCGCGCTAGGTTCAGCCCGAAGGCCTCATGGAGATAGGTCGGCATCCAGGTGAGGAATCCGATGTTCACGAACACCATCGCGCCGAACGCCACCGTGAGCAGCAGCACGGTGGGCCGCAGCATCACCCGCAACGCCTCGCCGAGCGAGGGCCGTTCGGCGGGACTCGGCACCGCCGTGCTTTGCAATCGCCAAAAGAGAAACACTGCGAGCACGAGCCCCGCACCACCGAAGACCCAAAACGAGGCTCGCCAGCCAAACTGATCCGCGATCCAGCCGGCGACCAATCCGCTCGCGATGACGCCGACGTAGAGCGAGGTCTGGTGCACGGCCATGGCGCGCGCGCGCGTTGCCTGGTGATGCTCGGCGATCAGCGCGTTGGCCGCCGGCGCGTAAAACGCTTCGCCCGATCCCGTCGCGATGCTGCGGATCAGAATGAGGTAGATGAAGCTCGTCCCGAATCCGGTGAGTAGCGTGGCGGCGCTCCAGCCGAGCACAGCCAGCGTGACGATCTTGGCACGATTGAAACGGTCGCCCACGTAGCCGGCGAACGGCACGGTGAGTCCCAACGCGGCGGTGAAGATCGTCGCGATCCACCCGGCCTGCACATCGGTGAGACCGAGCGAGGCCTTCACCTGCGGCAGCACGACGCTGAACACCTGCCGGTCCGCTTGGTTGAAGAAGAACGCGAGCCACAGCCACACGAGCAACTCCCAGCGATACGGAAATCTGCGCGACGGCGGCGCCGAAGGATGCGAAGGCAAGGGAAGCGAGCTCACGTGGGGTCCTGCGTCGGTCAAAGATCGTAGAGATAGAGCCGGACGCTCCGGCCCGCGACGGGCGTATCGGGCTCGACGCGCTCGTGCTCCGGTTCCGAGGCGGCGATAAAGGCCCCGCCTTGCACGTCCAGCTTGGCCGGGATCGCGCGGCTGGTCGGATTCCAGACCAGCACGCCGAGCTGTTTCCCATGGCGATAGCCTTTCGCGATCAGGCCCTCGCCACTGAATGCGAAACCTTCCGTATCCACGAATTTTCCGGACAGCAGCAGAGCGCCATGCCGCCGCGAGAACGCCGTGACCTGCTTCAGATAACGCGTCGCCTCGGCGGGCGGCGTCGCCTGCATCATCCCGATGTCCGGCGGCCAGTAAGTGCAGTCGGCATAGCTCTCCGCCGTCGGCACCCGGCCTTGCTTCAGGTAGGCGACATCGGCCTGCCAGCGGGTTTCGATCTCGGGGCGTAGCCCGTAGGTGAGCGAGTAGTTGGCGAAGTGCCGGTCCATCATCGGCGTCGCATGCCGCAGCGTCAGCAGCACCTCGGGAAACGTGATGCGGAACATCTCCGGAAACGCGGTGAACGTGTCGCGCATCCACGGCCAGGTTGTGCCGCGAGTCGGATCGACACCTTTGCCGCCCTCGTAAAACTCCGCCGGCGCCGGCGTGAAACCCACGCCCCACCCGTGCGAGAACGGCGTCGAATCGATCAGGCTGTCGTGCACGCCCTCGGTCATCACGACGAAGTCCGGGGCGATCTGCTTCATGTGCGCCGCGATCCTCGCCACCAGCTCGCGCCGGCCGACGCTGAACGCTGTCGCCGGCGTGGCATGGTTGTGGTGCTTCGCGAAACACAGCGCCGGGCCGATCACGCCGAGTTGATCGTAGATGATCCCGTCGGCTCCGAGCTCGTGCGCTTGCACCGCGAGGTCGAGCATGCGCCGCTCCCAGACGGGCGCCGCGCTGCAGCCCTGCACGAACGTGACCGGCGTGGAGCTGTTGAATTTGCGGATCGAGGAGGTCACAGCCTCGCTGTCTTCGCGCAGCACGATCGCGTCGTTACCCTCGTAGCGGTAGAAGTGCGTCGCCGAATCGATCAGCTGTCCGTTGGCGTAGAGGATCACGCGCTTGCCGCGCTGCTTTGCACGGGAGAGGGCGCGTTTCAGCGTGTCGCGTCCGCCCATCAGCGGGTCGGGAATGTAGTCGGGATAAAAGCGATCGTGGCCCCCGTGCGCCCACCCGAAGAGGCCGAGAATATCGAGCCCGCGCTGATCCGCGACGTCGCAGAGCTGGTCCAGCGCGGAGTAGTCCCACATCACGTCGCCGTTCTGCTGCTTGAGGATCGCGAGCAGCCAGCCGGCCGAATCGCGCGCCCAGCGCGGCGCGGCAGCCACCGGGCGGTTGGAATCGAACCAGGTGCGGTAGTGCTTCGCCGCCACGTGCCAGGATCCCTGATACGGCAACAGGATGGCCGGCGGGAGCGGCCAGCGCCGGCCCGGTTCGCAGAACACCGGATGCGTGATCGCGAGCTGGTAGGCATTTATGGTCCGCTCGAAGCGCGCCGAGAACTCCCGCGCTCCCTGCAACGGATCGTGCACCCCGACGTAGAGCCCGCCTTTCGCGCCCGCGAACGCGAGCCAGGGCATCGTGGCGCGTCCGCTCGGATAATTGAAGGTCCGCTCGCCGAACTCCACGCCGTCCGTGAACCGTTGCCCCAGCCCGTTCGGCCACAGCAGCGGATGGCTCTGCGGCCGCGCTTCGATCCCGCTGAGCGTGGGACAGCGCAGGTCGCGCACGATCCAGCCCTCGGCGCGGTTGTCGATCTCACCGGTCAGCCGAAATCCCGTCCCCTCGCGGCTGAACTGCAGCGTGACGCGAACATCCCAGCGTTGCCCGCCTTCCGTGAGCGCATCGGCGACCACGGAGATGCCGCCGGCATCCTCGGTGATGCGCAGTTGCTGCTCGCTCGAGCGAACGGTCCGGCGCGTGCCGGGCGCGGACGGGAGTGACGGGGTTTGCAGCGTGAGACTCCAAAGCAGGCCCGCCGCGCCTTTGATCGCGGGAAACTCGGCATTCGAACTCTCGAGCGCAACTCCCGCGGCGCTCACCACGAGCGTGGTCTGGCCGTTGGTGAGTCGTGCCACCGGCGCTTGCGCGTCGGCGCGACTGCTCACCGCGAGGAGCCCGCAGCAGACCGACACGATGCGAACGAATAGGCGTGGGGAGATCATGGGGAAGCGGGGTTGAAAAGGGGTGGTTGCGGCAAGCGGCACGTTGCTCGACCGGGGAAAAACCAATTGTGCGCAGGCTGACGAGGTCGCGTCCGGGCGCGAGCGGCTGCACGGCCACCGTCGGTTCGCCGGCCGCCGATACGGTGATGGTTCCGATCGGTTCCCGAGTCGGATGCACGGGTGTTGCGGTGGCGCTGCCGGCGGACACAGCGGCCAACGCGAGCAATCCCGGCGAGAGCTACCACGTGACGGCGGATCATGGGGCGATAGCGTTCAAGCGTGACGCTCACGTTTTGAAGTAGCCCGTCGCGTCGGGCGGACGGATGGCCGTGAGCGTGCCGTTGTAGTGGCGCAGATCACGGGCTTCGTAGGGATGCCGGGCGATGGCGTCCTCGTTCAACTCGATGCCGAGTCCGGGCGCATCGGGGATGGCCATCCGCCCGCGCTCGAAGCGCACCTGCTCGTTGCAGATCTCGCGGCGCCACGGCACGTCGACGGCCATGGTCTCGTGCACGAAAAAATTCGGCGTGCACGCGGCGAGCTGCAGCGTGGCCGCGTTGGCCACGGGACCGCTCGGGTTGTGCGGGCAGATCGCGACGTGCCGCGCTTCGGCCATGGCGGCGATTTTCTTCAGTTCGCCGATGCCGCCGCAATGGCTCACGTCGGGCTGCACGTAATCGGCACAGCCGAGTTCGAGGAAGCGCGACGCTTCCCACCGGCTGTAGAGCCGCTCGCCGGCGGCGACCGGCACGCGCGTGCGTTGCTTCACCTCGAGGGTCGCTTCGAAGCTGTCGGGCGGCACCGGCTCCTCGAACCAGAACACGTTGAACCGCTCCAGCTCGCGCGCGATGCGCACGGCGGTCGCGATGTTGAAGCGCCCGTGGCCCTCGATGAGGAGATCGGTGCCGCTGCCGACCGCTTCCTGCACCGCCTCGATGCACGCGAGCGCGTCGCGCAGTTCGTCGCGGCCGATGTCAAGATAGGCGGAGCCGAAGGGATCCCACTTGATGCCGGAGAAGCCGGCGGCGACGGCCTCCTTCGCCTTGGCGGCGAACTCCGCCGGACGCTTCGCCGGCGCAAACCAGCCGTTGGCGTAGCAGGGCACGGAGTCGCGGACTTTGCCGCCGAGCAGCTGATAGACGGGCACGCCGAGCGCCTTGCCCTTGATATCCCAGAGCGCCATCTCGACGCCCGAGAGCGCGCTCATGTAGATCGGGCCGCCGCGGAAATACGTGCTGCGATACGCCTCGTGCCACAACGCCTCGATTTGGTGCGGATCGCGGCCGACAAATGTCCGCTCCAGCTCGCGGATCGCCTCGGCGACGGTTTTTTCGCGATACTCGATCGTGGCTTCGCCGACGCCGTGGAGGCCGGCATCGGTGCACACTTTGACGAACACCCAGTTGGTGCGATACGCGTGGCAGATCAGCGGACGCAGCTCGGTGATCTTCATGGCGGGTGCGAGGGCGGGGGATGCGCCTAGCGGAGATAGAGCCCGCCGTTCACGTCGAGCGTGGTGCCGGTGATGTAGCGCCCGCCTTCGCCGCAGAGAAACGCGACCGCCAGCCCGACATCGCGCACGGTGCCGAGCCCGAGCGGCACCTCCTGTGCGAGCTTCGAGGCCGTGCCGTTGCCGAGCGTGTTTTGCAGCAGCTCGGTATCGATGATGCCGGGAGCGACAGCGTTTACCGTCACGCCAAACGGCGCCGCGGTGCGGGCGAGCGTCTTGGTAAAACCGAGCATGCCGCTCTTGCTCGCCGCGTAGTGGACGTGGCCATACAAAGCGCCCTGGTGCGCCACGACGGAGCTGATGTTCACGATCCGGCCGCTCCCCCGCTGTTTCATCCGCTCGAGCGCGTGTTTCGAACAGAGGAAACAGCTCGTCAGGTTGATCGTGAGCACCCGGTTCCACTCTTCGAGCGAGAGCGCGAAGATGTCCTTCGCCTGCGAGATGCCGGCGTTGTTGACGAGCAGATCGAGGGGGCCGCAGGTTCGCTCCACGTCGGCCAACAGACCGCGCACGCCCTCTTCCGTGCTCACGTCGGCAGGAAAGGGCTGCGCCTTCGCGCCGAGCGCCGCAACCTCCGCCACGGTGGCGGCGAGATCGGCCGAGCCGGGCAGATCGTTGAGCGCGAGCGTCGCGCCGTGCTCGGCCAGCACCAGCGCGATGCCGCGGCCGATGCCGCGACCCGCGCCGGTGACCAGCGCCAGTTTCCCTTGGAGTGAAGCAGTCATGCGGAGGCGGCCGGCACGAGGCGGACAGAGGGCGGGTGCGTGCCGTCAGAAACGGATGCGCACCGAGGTTTCGAACGAGCGCGGATCGCCGATGAAGGGAGCCGAGTCGCCGCTGCCCTGCGAGAAGTAGAATTTGTCGGTGAGGTTGCGGACCGCCAGGCTGAGTTCCGTGTCTTGGCCGAAGACGCGCGTGGCGTAGCGCGCAAACACGCCGCCGACCGTGTAGGCCCCGTTGGGCAGCAGGATCAAGTCCGGGCGGCCGGTGGACTCCTTTTTCGAGCCGTGCACGATCGATGCGCCCAGCGTGAGACCCTTGAACGTGCCGTCCGAGAGCGTGTAGCGGCCCACCATCGTCGCGTAGTGCGGCGAGACCAACCCGAGCGGGCGCCCTTCGAGCGAGGGCAGCGTGGCATTCTTCACCGTGTAGGCGTCGGTGTAGGCGTAAGCGAGCTGGAGCTGCATTTCGCGGCTGGGGCTGACGATCAGTTCGGCCTGCACGCCTTCGGATTTCGCCGAGCCGCCCTGATTGAAGAAGTTCTGGCGGCTGACGTTCTCCGGCGCGAGGGTGCGCGCGAGGTCGTTCTGCCGGATGTTCTCCTTCTCGATTTCGAAATACGCGATCGAGCCCGAGATCTTGTTGTCGGCCGTCGCGAGTTTCAGGCCGATGTCGTAACCGCTGCCGAGCTCCGGCACGAAGCGGCTGCCGTCGGCATTGAAGCCGTTGATCGGCACGAACGATTCGCTGTAGGAAACGTAGGGCGTGAGGCCCGGCGCCACATCATACGAGATGCCGCCCTGATAGGTGTTCTTGCTGACCTTCTGCTGCTGGAAGCGCTCGTGCTGCGTGCTGCGCCGCGCGCCGGCCATGATGCGGAGCTTGCCATCGAGCGCGCGCACCATGTCGGCCACGTAGAAGCCTTCGTTGAAGCTCCAGCCGTTGGTGACGGCGGACCAGCGCGCGTTGGCGCTTTCGAGCCGGGGCTGCGGATCGCGGAACAGGAACCACGCCACGCGGCCCAGCGAGGTGACGAGCGATTGTTGGCGGAGGCGGGTCATCTCCCGCTGATAACCGAAGACCACCTGATGCGAGGTCGGGCCCAGCTTGAAGTCGCCGACGAGGTTCGCCTTGGCCTGGTTTTGCTCGTTGCGGTTGCGCGACCCGATCCACTCGAGCGGCATCCACTGTCCGCTGTCACCCCACCGGTTGTTCGCGTTGAGGATCTGTTCGCTGCGGTTGCGCGAGTAAACGTCGCCGACGTTCAGCGACAGCGTGCGGGAGATGCGCCAGGTGAACTCGAAGAAGAGCGTGTCGACGTCGTTCAACGCATAGCCGTCGGCATGGTAGGCGTTGAAGCGCGTGCCGCCCGGCGGGTAATTTCGCGCATCGACGTTGATCGGAAAATTGAAACCGGTGCCGACGCGGTCGCCGGTGCGCAGCGGACGCGTGCCGCCGGGTGCGGTCGGATCGGCGACGGTCGGCGTCGCCGCCGTGAACTGCCCCGCGTTGCCCTGGAACACCTGCGAGCCGTAGTTGCCCTTGCGGTAGCCATTTTCGAGTTCCGCGCGGAACTGCAGATCGGGCGTGATCTGCCAGAGAAACTGCAGGTCGAGATACTCCTTCTTCGTGTAGGTGTAATCGCGCCAGCCGTTCATGTCGGATTGCGCCGCGATCACGCGGAACGCCGCGCGGTCGAGCTTGCCGAAGGGCGTGTTCACATCGAGCACGCCTTCGAGTCGATTCCACGATCCCGCCTTGGCGGTCGTGATCGCGTGCGTGGTGTTGAGCAGCGGCTTGACCGTGATGGTGTTCAGGACGCCGCCGGGCTGATTGCGACCGTAGAGCAGCGAAGCGGGACCCTGGATCACTTCCACGCGGTCGACGTTGTAGTTCTCGGCGAAACCGCTGCGGATATAGCCGTCGCGCAGGATCGAGCTCTCGTTGTCGAAGCCGCGCACGATGAAACGTGTCGGAAAACGCACATCGGGCGAGCTCGTGACGCCGGGGATGTAGTTCGCGGCATCCTGAAGATTTGTCGCGCCGACATCGCGGAGGAACTCCGCCGTGGCGACAGTCAGCGACATCGGCAGCTCGCGGATGGGCGTGGCGAACACGGTGCCGGAGACGGAGTTTGTGGCGATGTAGCCGATGTCCTTCGCGGAGCGAACCTCGAAGGTATTGAGCTGGACCGGATCGCCCGCGCGCGGAGCCGCCGGCGGCGTGGCGGCGGGATTCTGGGCGACCGCGGCGGACGCGAAGGCGGAAAACGCCAGTAAAACAGCAGACGAAAAGTTCCGGCGAACGGAGTCGCCGAACGAGATGACATGCGAACGGGCACCGTCCGTGAGGTGATGGGATTCCATGGGGTTTGCGGGGACTGTGCGGTCACGATTCCGCCTTCCGCCTGCGTGCCAATTGGCATTGTCCGCCATCTTGCTCCGAAAATGCGCCAGCGCTGCGCGGGCTCACGCGGCGGGAAGCCGGGGCCGGCGGCACAACCCGGCCCTGCGACGCTTGCCGCGGATTCGGACTGCGGCGGCGTGAAATGCCACGTGGCAACGCGAAGGAGCGCTTCCCTTTGCTCGCGTCCGAACCGCGTATGCCCTGTCACCTCCAGTAACCGTCGGTCGGCACGAATCCGCCGCGCCTCTCGCCGGCACGCCGGCTCCCTGCGGTTGCTTCTGGCCCTCCTCGCGAGCGCAGCTCCAAGCCTGGCGGCTGAGCTGACATCGGCGGCGGCGCTGCGCACGATCATGTTCGAGATGCGGAAGGGACTGCGTCTCGCGCCTGCGTGGATCGCGCTGCGGCCGGGCGAGACCCCTAATTTCAGGCCGGGTGAATCACGATATCGCGGATCTGCGCGCAACTTCGTCCTGTTGCCGCCGGGGACGCGAGTTTGAGCGAAGCACGCTCCGCGAGGCGTGCTTTCCGTGAAGGGAGACTGGGTCGCCTCGGCTGGCGAGGCCGTTCACGCGAGGATGCCTTTGACGACGTGGCCGTGCACATCGGTGAGGCGGAAGTCGCGGCCCTGGAAACGATACGTGAGCCGGGTGTGATCGATGCCGCAGAGGTGCATGATCGTCGCCTGCAGGTCGTGCACGTGCACGGGATCCTGCGTGGCGTGGTAGCCGAAGTCGTCGCTCGCGCCGTGGATCGTGCCGGCCTTGGTGCCGCCGCCGGCGAGCCACATGGTGAAGGCGCGGGGGTGGTGATCGCGGCCGTGGGCGCGGGGGTTGTTGATGTCGCCCTGGACGAAGGGCGTGCGGCCGAATTCGCCGCCCCAGATCACGAGCGTGTCGTCGAGAAGGCCGCGGGCCTTGAGGTCCTGCACGAGTGCGGCGCTCGGCTGGTCGGTGTCGTGGCACTGGATCGGGAGCTGGGTGGGCAGGTTGCCGTGCTGGTCCCAGCCGGCGTGCATGAGCTGGATGTAGCGGACGCCGCGCTCGGCGAGGCGGCGGGCGAGGAGGCAGTTGTAGGCGTAGCTGCCCTTGCGGCGGACGTCGGGTCCGTAGAGGTCGAGCACGCTCGGCGGCTCGCTCCCGAGGTCGGTGAGCTCGGGCACGCTCATCTGCATCTGGAAGGCCATCTCGTATTGCGCGGTGCGGGTCGCGATCTCGGGGTCGCCGAGCTGCTCGTGGGCGAAGTGGTTCAGCTGCGTGAGTCCGTCGAGGAGGAGCCGGCGGGCGTCGCGATCGACGCCCGCGGGATTGCCGAGGTAGAGCACGGGATCGCCGGCGCCGCGGAAGGGCACGCCCTGGTAGCGCGACGGGATGAAGCCGGCGCCCCAGTAGAAGTCGTAGAAAAACTGCCCGCAGCTGGCCTCCTGGTCGCGCGAGGTGAGGACGACGAAGCCCGGCAGGTTTTCCGTCTCCACGCCGAGACCGTAGGTGAGCCAGGCGCCGAGGCTGGGGCGTCCGGGGAGGTTGTGGCCGGTGAGGCACTGCGTGACGGCCGGGGCGTGATTGATCTGGTCGCCGTGCACGGAGCGGACGAAGCACAGGTCGTCGACGATGCGCGCGGTGTGCGGGAGGAGGTCGCTGACCCACATGCCGGAGCGGCCGCGCGGCGAGCCGCCGAACATGGCGGGGAGGCACGGCTTGCTCTTCTGGTTGGCGGTCATCGTGGTGAGCCGCAGGCCGCCGAGCACGCTGTCGGGGATGTCCTGTCCCTGGCGTTTGCGCAGCTCGGGCTTGTCGTCGAAGAGGTCCACGTGCGACGGCCCGCCGGTCTGCATGAGGTAGATGACGCGTTTCGCCTTCGGGGCGAAATGCGGGAGGCCCGGGAGCCCGCGTGGGGTGCGCGCCGCGGAGGTCGGCGTCGCGGCGGCGGCGAGCAGCGAATGCAGGGCGGGCAGGCCGAGCGTGAGGGCGGAGGTGCCGAGGAAGCGGCGCCGGGTCATCAGGCGGTGGCGTTCGTGGAGCGGGCTCATGGCGGCGCGGAAGCGGGAGCGGGGAGGAGAGCGCGCGGGCTCAGCCGACGCGGTGGAGTTTGTAGGGATACACGCGGCCGGCGTTCCACTGGCAGACGTAGAGGTCGCCGGCGCGATCGACGCAGACATCGTGGGCGTGCTGAAACACCGGCTGGTCCTGCAGCATGACCTGCAGTTCGCCGCGGTCGTTGTAGCGCGGCGCCTCGCCGCCGGGGTTGGAGACGACGCGGTGGGTGCGGTCGAGGATCGTGACGAAGCCGCGGCGGAGTTTCGGGCGGTAGTCGCCGGGGACCATGCCGAAACACACGCCCGAGTAGAGCAGGTCGCCCTGAATCACGGGCCGGCTCATGAACGCGCCGGGCAGGTAGACGGCCTTCACGAATTCGCCCTCGGGCGTGAACCACTGGAACATGTTTTTCATGCGCTCGGTGCAGAGCAGCAGCGGCGTGGGTTCGCGCGGGTCGAAGACGAGCCCGTGGGCCTGGAGAAACTTGCCGTCGGCGAGCTCGCTCTTCCCGCCGAACTTGCCGAGGTATTTCCCGGCGGCGTCGAAGCGCAGGATGAACTGCGAGCCGTAGCCGTCCGCGACGTAGAGGCGGCCGTCGGGCCCGACGGCGACCTCCGTGGGCGAGTATTTCTGGCCCGCTTCGTAGGCGCCGCAGGCCGCGGCGGTCGGCAACTCGGCGAGCAGTTCACCCGTGAGCGAGGCCTTTACGACACGGCCCTTGTGATCGGCGATCCACAGGACCTCGCGGTCGCCCTCCCGCGCGAGGGTGAGGCCGTGCGCGCCGGAAAGGCCGAGCGTCCAGCTGCCGAGCAGCGCGCCGGCGGGATCGAAGATCAGGACGTTGTTCTTCGCGTGGTCCGTAAGCAGGAAGAGCCGGCCGTCGCGGACCTGCACCATCTCGTGGCAGTTGTTGACCGGATGCTGCGCGGGATCGGCGCGGCTCCACCGGGTGTCGACGCGGTAGCGGTGTGCGCCGTGGCCGACGATCGTGCCGTGAAACTCGGGCGCCGTCTTGCTCTGGGCGAGAATGGCCGGGGCGGAAAAGGCCGCGGCAGCCGTGGCGGTCCGGGCGAGAAACGTGCGGCGGGTGAACGGGGTGGAGCGTGGGGTCATGGCTTGTTGAGCGTCTCGTCGAGGTTGAGCAGGAGCAGGCAGACGGTGGTCCACGCGGCGTGTTCGACCGGCGGCAGCGCGCCGTCGGGGGGCGCTTCCCCGGTGGCGATGAGTTCGCGCGCGGCGGCGACGCGCGGAGCGTAGTGGGTCCGGGCGCGCGCGAGCGTCTGCCGCAGCGCCGCGAGTTCCGGCTCGGCGGGCGTCCGGCCGGTGGCGGCGCGGAAGGCATGGCGCAGTCGTGCGGCTTCGTCGGCGACTGCGGCAAGGCGGCTGGCCCAAACGCGCGCGGCCTCGACGTAGGTGGGGTCGTTGAGGGTGGTGAGGGCGTGGAGCGGCGTGCTGGTGCGAAACGGCTTCACGGAGCAGACCTGCCGCGAAGGCACGTCGAAGAAGTGCGCCGGGGCCACACTGCGGCGCCAGAATGTGTAGAGACTCCGGCGATACAGGTCTTCGCCGCGGCCCTGGAAGTAGCGGTTCTTGCCGAAGCTCATTTCCTCCCAGATGCCGGGCGGCTGGTAAGGCATGACGGGGAAGCCGCCGCGTTTCTCGACCAGCAGGCCGGAGAGGTGCAGGGCTTGATCGCGGAGGGTGCGCGAATCGAGGCGGAAGCGCGGGCCGCGGGTGAGTTGGGCGTTGTCGGGGTCGAGTGCGGCGGCGGCGGGATCCTGCCGGGCGGCTTGGCGGTAGGTGGCGCTGGTGACAAGAAGACGGAGCAGGTGCTTCACGTCCCAACCGCTCTCGCGGAATTCGACGGCGAGCCAATCGAGCAACTCGGGGTGCGTCGGCAGCTCGCCCTGGAGGCCGAAGTCCTCGGCGGTCTTGACGAGGCCGCGGCCGAACAGCTGCTGCCAGAAACGGTTCACGGTCACGCGCGCGAACAGCGGGTGGGCGGGCGACACGAGCCAGCGTGCGAGGGCGAGGCGGTCGGGCTTGGTGCCGTCGGGCAGCGGGGCGATGCGCGCGAGGGCGGCGGGCACGGCGGGTGCGACCTCGGCGCCCGGCGTCTCGTAGTTGCCGCGCTCGAGGATGCGGGTGGTGCGCGGCTTGTCGTCGCGCATGATCATGACGAGCGGAAAGGCCGCCTGCGCCTGGTCCTCGGCATCCTGGGCGGCGTCGACGGCCTCGAGCAGCGGCCGCCACGGCGCGTGCGCGAGGAGAAACTCGCGGAGGAGTTTCCGGGTGTGACCGTTCTTGTAGTCCTCGAGGTTGGCGAGGCCGACGGACCGGCGCGTGATCTCTTCCTTGATGCGCTCGTCGATGAGTGTCGGGGTGCGGCGCATCTCCTCGATCCACGCGACGAAGACGGGGTGAAACTCGTTGCGCCCGGCGTCCTGCGCCTTCTCGGCGGCGACGCGGCGGGCGGTGGCGGCCTTGAGGGCAGCGTCCTGTTCGGGCGTGGCGAGCGAGAGGAACGGCGACTCGACCATGTAGAGGCTGTCGTAGCCGTCGCTGTAGGCCTTGCGGCCGAAACGCTTGTTCACGCCGCCCGGCTCGCTGAGCTGGTTGAACATCGCGTAGAGCGCGTAGTAGTCCTTCTGCGTGAGCGGGTCGAACTTGTGGTCGTGGCACTGCGCGCACGCGAGGGTGAGGCCGAGAAACGCCGTGGCGGTGGTGTCGACGCGGTCGAAGACGTTTTTCGTGCGGTTTTCTTCCGCGATGGTGCCGCCCTCGGCGTTGAGCATGTGGTTCCGGTTGAAGGCGGTCGCGACGAGCTGGTCGCGCGTCGCGTTGGGCAGCAGGTCGCCGGCGAGCTGCTCGATGGTGAAGCGGTCGAACGGGAGGTTGGCGTTGAACGCGTCGACGACCCAGTCGCGCCAAGGCCAATTCATGCGGTAGGCGTCCATCTGGTAGCCGTTGGTGTCGGCATAGCGCGCGAGATCGAGCCAGCTCAGGGCGAGGTGCTCGCCGTAGCGGGGGCTGGCGAGGAGCCGGTCGACGAGACGCTCGTAGGCGTCGGGAGCGGAGTCGGCAAGAAACGCATCGAGCTCCGCGGGCGAGAGCGGCAGGCCGGTGAGATCGAGGGCGACGCGCCGGGCGAGCAGGGAGCGGGGCGCGGCGGGAGCGGCGGAGAGCCGCTGCGCGGCGTGTTGCGCGGCGACGAAGCGGTCGATGGCGTTGCGCGCCCAGCCGGCGCCGGCAGCGGGTTCGGCGGGGCGGACGGGCGGGGTGAAGGCCCAGTGCTCCGCGAACTGCGCGCCTTCCTGGATCCAGCGGCGGAGGATGTCCTTTTCGTGCGGCCGGGGGGACTTCGCGGAGTCGGGCGGCGGCATCTGCATGTCCGCATCCGCGGACAGGATACGCGCAATGAGCTCGCTGTTGTCCGGCCGGCCGGGGTCGATGGCCGCGCTTTCCTGCTGCCCCCCGGCGGTGTCGAGACGGATGCCGGCCTTGCGCGTGGCGGGGTCCTGCCCGTGGCAGTGGAAGCAATTGGTCGCGAGGATCGGGCGGACGTCGCGGGCGTAGTCGATCGGGGCGGCGGAGGCGGCGGTGCAGGCGAGGAGGGGGAGCGCGGCGCGGAAAACGGAAAGGCGCATGTGGGACCGGGGTGCGAACAGAGAGCGCGCCGGGGAACGCGCGGGCAAGCGGCGGGCGTTACGAGGTTGCGTAAGCAGTCGCCGGGTGGCGCTCGCGCAAGAAACTCCGCGGGCCCGCCGCGGGCGCGGGGTCAGGTGGCGGGGGAGGCGGCGTTTTTCGCGGCGAGTTCGGCTTGGATTTGCTCCACGCGCTCGCGGGTGAGCGGGTAACCGCGGAGGAGGAGGAGCCCGAGGGCGGTGCCGCAGGCGGGCACGGCGCAGAAGAAGATCCGCATCCACGTGACGGTGCCGGCGGGCTGATTGTTGCCCAGACTGGCGTCGAAGCCGGTGAACTCGAGCACGAGTCCGGCGAAGATGAACGAAAGGGAGACGCCCATCTTCATGATCCAGGAACCGGCGGCGGCGATCAGCGCTTCGCGGCGCCGGCCGTTGAGCGAGGCGTCGTAGTCCGCGATGTCGGCGGTCATGGAGTTGACGAGCACGAGGTAGGCGGCGAGGCCGGGCGCATGCAGGAGGGCGGTCGCGAGCTGGAGATAGGGCAGCGCGGGAGTGTAGAGCACCCATTTCAACACCGCGCTGACGCAGACCATGCCGAGGGCGATCATGATGGCGCGGTGTTTGCCGACGCGGTTGGCCAGCCAGAGCACGCCCGGGATCGAGAGCATGGCGAGCAGGTTGAAGGTGGTGCCCCAGATGCCCATCATCGTCGCGGCCGCCACACGGTCGCCGGCGAACACGTGGTAGATGTTGATGTAGAGGCCGAGGCTCGAGACGGTGTAGAGCGACGTCATCGTGACCAGCGACGCCATGGAGAAGCGGAGCAGCACGCGGTTCGCGAGCACGGCCTTCATGGCGGCGATAAACGGTTCCGGTGGCCGCGTGGCGGCGGCCGTGGCGAGCGGCGGCTCCGGCAGCAGCAGCGCCGGGATGAGGCAAGCGATCATCACCAGCGTGCCGCAGATGCAGCCGACGATGCGCACGCCCTCGATCACATCCTGGAACACCGCGAGCTGGCAGAGCGGATAGAGCCAGCCCGTGCCGAAGCCGACGATCTTGTGGGTCACGCCGGCGAACGCGAAGAGCCGGGTGCGCTCGTGGTAGCCGGAGGCGAGCTCGATCCCGAGGGCGTTCCACGGCACGAGGAAGAGCGTCACGCCGGTGAAGAACGTGAGGATCGTGAACAGGAAGTAGCCGATGTAGAACGTCTGCCCGCCGTCGCGCGGCAGCCACCACATGGCGGCGAAGCTCGCGCCGGTGAGGATCGCGCCGGCGACCATGAACGGCTTGCGCCGGCCCCAGCGGGTGCGGGTGTTGTCGGACCAGTTCCCCACCAGCGGGTCGGAGATCGCGTCCCAGAGGCGGGCGATCGCGAGCACGACGCCGATGAAGACGGGATTCAGGCCGAGCCCGAGGTTGAAGATCGGGTTGGCGAGGTATTGCGGCGCGGTGTTGGCGAACTGCTGCAGGCCGCCGCCCGTGGAGAAGATGATCTTCTCCCGGAGCGGGACAGCGGGAGCGGGCGCGACCGGCGCGGGCGCGGACGGAGGGAGGGACACGGGGATGGGGAAACTTTCCGGCGGAGCGGACGCCGGGCGGGGGAGCGGCGCCGCGTCAGGCGGCGCCGCGATAGATCGCGAGCGCCCGCTCGGCGTCGGCGCCCTCATGGATGAGGGCCATCAGGGCGCGGACGATGAGCGCCGGGTTGGGGTGCTGGTAGATGTTGCGACCGTAGACGAGGCCGTGCGCGCCCTGCGCGAGGTAGGCGGCGGCCTCGGCGAAGACGGTCTCGATCGGTTTGCGTCCGCCGCCGCGCACCAGCACGGGGCAGCGCGCGGCCTGCACCACCTCGTGGTAGTCGCCCGGATGATCGGTGGGATCGGCCTTGATCACGTCGGCGCCGAGTTCGCGGGCCTGCCGGACGAGCGGGACGATGAGCTGTTTGTTGCCGTCGACCTGATAGCCGCCCTTCGCCTCGTTCGGCTTGAGCACGAGCGGCTCGATCATCAGCGGCATGCCGTAGCGGTCGCAGGCGGCGCGGAGGCGGCCGGCGTTGAGCACGGTCTGGCGGTGCAGCTCGGGCTCGTTGGGCATGAGCAGGAGATTGCAGACCACGCAGGCGGCGTCGGCCTTCAGGGCGCCGATGATCGGTTCGTCCCAATGCACGAGCTGGTTGAACATCACGCGGTGCGTGGTCGCGTTGTAGAGATTGCCGACGTCGGTGCGGAGGACGAGGGCGGGCTTCCGCGGGCCGGGGATCGACTGCAGGACGTCGGCCTGGCCGACGTTCATCTGGATCGCGTCGGGACCGGCGGCGACGAGGGCGCGCACGACGGCGGGCATATCTTCGAGGCCGTCGAGAAACGCGTGCTCATTGAACACACCGTGGTCGATCGCGACATCGAGGCAGCGGCCGTCGGCGGCGAGGAAGCGGTTGAGGCGGGGCTTGTGGGCGGTGAACATGGTCAGGGAAGGCGGGGAGCGGGGAAGGAAGGGGTCGGCCGGGAGAGGTGGACGCCGTGGCGCGTGGTTAGAATGTCGAGGGTGCGCGAAACCTCGGCCGCGAGGCGGGTGCTGCCCCAGCCGAGGGTGGCCGCGGTCGTCTCCGCGAGCGCGGAGAAGCGTTCCGCGGTGAGGCGCTCGAAGAGCGCGAGCGGTGTGCGCCGGAGCAGGAGATCGTCGAGATGCACGACGGCCTCCGTGCGCACGATCGCGGCGAGGTCCGCGGGGGAGGTGCCGTCGGGGGCGGGGGAGCTGCCGCCGATGGCGAGGTCATGCGAGGCCGCGACGCGTGGGCGCCCGAGGTCGGCGAGGATGCGGTCCGCGACTTGTTCGGCGAACGCCCGAAACGTGGTCCATTTCCCGCCGACCAGTGCGTGCACCGGCCACGGCCGCGCCGGCGGGGCGGGCGGCACGGTGCGGCAGGCGTGGTCGCGGCTGATCCGGCCGGTGAAGCCGGCATCGCTGGCGGGCAGCGGACGCACGCCGCAGAAGTGCGAGACGATGTGCGCGCGCGTGACGTCCAGCGATGGGAAGACGGTGCGCACGGATTCCAGGAGGTAATCGATTTCGCGTTCGTCGCAGACCGCCGCATCGGGATCGGTCACCCGCAGGTCCGTGGAGCCGACGAGCACCCGGCCGTGCAACGGGAAGAAGATGCAGATGCGGCCGTCCTCGTTTTCGTAGAAGAGCTGGTGCCCGCCCGTGGCCGCGAGGAGTTCCGGGTGGTCGACGATGAGGTGCGAGCCCTTGGTGCCGCCGATGAAACGCGTGGGCGTGCCCAGGGCGGAGTTGGCGACGTCGATCCAGGCGCCCGTGGCGTTCACGACGACGCGCGGGCGGACGAGAAACGTCTCGCCGGTGAGTTCGTCGCGCAGCTCCGCGGCCCCGGCAGGCGTCGTGCCGATGAGGGCGACGTAGTTGAGCGCGTGGGCGCCGTAGTGCAGCCCGAGCGCATCGTCGATCAGCTCGAGGCACAGGCGCTCGGGCAGGGGAATCCAGGCGTCGTGGTAGGTCGCGGTGCAGACGATGCCGGGATGGAGGCGCGGGCGGGCCCGGAGGGCGGCGGTGCGGCTGCTGAACGCGTGCCGGGGCAGCACGCGGTCGCGGGCGGTGAGCAGATCGTAGAGCGAGAGGCCGACCTTGATCAGCGCGGCGCCGCGGCGCGAGGGGCGCGAGGAGCGCCGGAGGAATTTGGCGGCGGCGTTGGCGAAGCCGGACCAGCGCGAGAAAATCGGGATGGTGGTGGGCAGCGGCTTGACGGCGTGCGGGGCGTTCCGGAGGAGACGGTTCCGTTCGAGCAGCGACTCGCGGACGAGCCGGAACTCGCCGTTTTCCAGGTAACGCAGTCCCCCGTGGATCATGCGCGACGAGGCGGAGGTGGCGCCGGCGGCGTAGTCCGACTTGTCGACCAGCAGGGCGCCGACGCCATTGAGCGCGAGTTCGCGGAGCAGCCCGGCGCCGTTGATGCCGCCGCCGACGATCAGGACATCGACCTCGCTGGTGGCGCGCAGTCGCGCCAGTGCCGAGGGCCGGAGGGGGAGATTCATGGCGCGTCCTCGGCGGCGAGGTGGGCGAGCAGCTCCGGCGGGCGGGGCCAGGTGAGTTCCACGTGCTGGGCGAGGAGACTGGCCCGCAGCGCCGCGGGTGACACGGCAGCGAGGGCCAGGTCATGCTGGACGGCGAGTGCCGCGGCGGTGCCGGCGGCCTGGCCGAGCTGCATCATCGTGCGCGAGAGCCGGCAGCTGGAGGCGGCGATGGAGGAGAAACTCGCGCCCCGGCACGCGACCGCGAGGTTGTCGAATTCGCGCGGCAGCAGGCAGCGGAAGGGTATGCCGTAGGGTTCGGCGAGTTCGCCGGTGCCGGCGCGGCCGGTGTCGGCGCCGTGCGTGTCGCGGGCGTGGTCCGCGATCGCGATCAGATCGGAGTCCGTCTGGCGCGAAAGGCCGGCGAGCAGATCGTGTTCCGTCAGCACCTGGCGGCCGACGAGGCGCGGGCCTTCGCGCACGCCCAGGGCCGGGGCGATCCACGAGATGCGGAAGGCCTGGAACTCGGGAAAGACGCTCTGCATGTGGTGCCACTGCGCGTGGATCCGGCGTGCACATTCCGCGTGGGCGGCGGCGTAGCCCAGGTCGTGCGCCTCGCGCCCGGCCATGACGGGCAGGGCGTTGATGTTGAAGTCGCCGTTCGGATATTGCGTGCACGCGGCGACGGGAAACGTCTCGGCCCACCAGCAGGCGGCGGGAATGCCGGCGGGGAGCGGATCGATGGCGGGAGTGGATTTGCCGTGGCGGGTGACGCGGAAGATGAGCGTGGCGCCGTTGAGGCGGTCGGTCGGGGTGCGCGGCGCGCTGGGTTCACCGTGGAGCGTGCGGGGCTCCTGCCCGAGGGTGGTGGCGCAGCCCAGCTGGCGGGCGAGCAGGATATCGGCGGTCGCGTCGACGAACGAACGGGCGGTGACGGTGGTGCCGTCATCGAGGGTGAGCGCAGTGACAGTCGTCCCCCGCGCTTCCGCGCGCACGAACGCCGTGCGCTTCCGCACCGTGCAGCAGCCGGTCCCGGCGAGCATTTCCTCCATCGTGGCGGCGTAGGCCTCGGGTTCATAGGGCACGCCGTGCCAGTGCCGGCGCCGGAAGGCTTCGGCCTCGCGCAGCGGCGGCGCGCCGAAACGCCGCAACGTGTCGAGATACCGCGCGGCCGGATCGATCACGAGTTCGCCGCCGGGATACTTCGGCGAGACCTCCGGACCCTGCCACGCGAAGTGGCGGCCGAATTTGTAGATGCCGACGGCGCCGGGGATTCGTTTGAGCCGCCGGTAGAGGTCGAACGGGATGCCGGTGCCGCCGACGCCCGGCTCCCAGTTGTTGACGCCGCCCCGGCCGGCGTTGCCGCCGAGGGAGTCGGATTTCTCGATCAGCAGCGTGCGGGCGCCGAGGCGCGCCGCCGCGAGCGCGGCACCGAAGCCGCCGGAACCGGCGCCGACCACGACGAGATCGTAGGAAGCGTTGAGAGTTGAGGGTTGGGAGTTGAGAGACGAAGCAGCCGCTGGCGTCCGTGGCTGGGTGGATTTGCGCTCAACGCTCATCGCTCAACGCTCAACTGCCCGCTCGTCAGAGCGGGCTCACTTCCTGCACCGTGGGCCAGAGGATCGTCTCCTGCACGCAGAGGTGCGGCGGCAGCGCGCAGGTGTCGGCGACGAGCCGGCCGATCTCCGCCGGCTGGATGCAGCGGGCGAGTGTCGCGGCATCGCGCGGTCCGAGGCCGGCGGCGTCGGTGAACTCCGTGGCGCCCCACGAGGGCGTGATGGTCGTGACCCGCACGCCGTGCGGGCGGAGTTCGAGGTAGAGCGATTTCGAGAAGTGGTTGAGCGCGGCCTTGGCGGCGCCGTAGACGCCCCAGGTGGGCCAGGCGTGGTGCGCGGCCACGCTGGAGATGTTGACGATGATGCCGGCCCCCTGCTGCCGCATGATGGGCGCAGCGCGGCGGCAGCCCATCACGGCGCCGCTGAAGTTGAGCGCCATCACGGCCGCGATGCTCGCGTCGGTTTGCTCCTCGGTGGCGGCGATTTTCACGCCGCCGCCCGCGTTGTTGACGAGGATATCGAGCCGGCCGCCCGCGGCCAGCACGGTGGCGATCGCGCGGTCCCAGTCGGGGCCGGACGTTGCGTCGGCCGGGATCGCCGTCACGCCGAGGGACGCGGCGGCGCGGTCGAGAGCGGCCCGATCGCGGCCGGTGATCCAGACGCGGGCGCCGGCGGCGTGCAGTTTCTCCGCGATGCCGAGGCCGAAGCCTTTGGCACCACCGGTGACGAGGGCGGTTTGTCCGTGGAGCGGAAGGGGCATGGGAGTGTTCAGAGCAGCTTGTAGCCGAAGCGCTGCGAGATCCGCTGCGCGGCGGCGACGACCTTGACGCCGATGCGCGGCAGGTCGGAGGCGGGGAAACGGAAGCTCGGGCCGGTGACCCAGATGGCGGCGGTCGGGTAGCCGCGGTGGTTGAAGATCGGGGCCGCGACGCAGTGGAGGCCCTCGATCTGTTCGGCGCGGTCGAGACCGTAGCCGAGCTCGCGCACGCTCTCGAGTTCCGTCTCGAACTTGGCGCGCGTGTCGAGGGTGCGCTCGTTGTAGCGGGTGAATTTCATGCGCCGGAGCACGCCCTCGCGCTCCACCTCGGGCAGGAAGGCGACGAAGACTTTGCCGGGAGCGGAGGTGTGCAGCGGGAAATGGGTGCCGGGATCGACGAGAAATTTCACCGGCTGCGTGGCGGCGACCTGCTCGAGCACGATGCCCTGCACATCGGCGCGCACGCCCACGAGCACGGTCTCCTGCGTGAGGTCGCGCAGCTCCTGCATGACGTCGAGGGAGTGCTCGATGAGCTTGTCCTCGCCGATGGCCGCGTAGCCGAGGGAGAGCAGTTTCCGGCTGAGGCGGTAGCGCATGTCTTCGCCTTCGCGCAGCAGGTAGCCGCGGTCTTCGAGCGTGGCGGTGATGCGGAACACGCTGTTGGCGGGCAGCGCCAGCTGCTCGGCGATCTCGCGCATGCGCATGCCGTCGGGGTGCTGCGCGAGCAGCTCCAGGATCGACAGTGCGCGATCGAGCGCGGGCACCTGGGACTCGTTTTCCGACGGGGAGGATTTCGGGCTCTTCATTTCGGTGCTTGACTAATGGAACAGTGTTTTACTAATGGAACAAGAAGAAAGTTCATCTTTCGCCACCCATCGTGCCCTGGGCCGCTTCCCTGGCGGCCGAAAACCCGCCCCGTGCAACTCCCCATGAAAAATCCCACTGTTCCGGCTGTCCGGCTGCTCGGCCTCCTCGCCGGCGTCGTTGCGACCGCTGTTGTTTCCGCCCAGACCACCGCTCCGGCGGCACCCCGCGTCGCCGACGTGCCGGCGCCGGGCCGAGCCGGCGAATCGGCGGTCGTGCTGAGTCCTTTCGTGATCTCGACCGAGGCCGACGACGGATACGCGGCGACCGAGAGCGCATCGGCGACGCGGTTTGCGCAGAAACTGAAGGACATCCCGCAGACGATCTCGATCATGAGCGGGCAGTTTTTGAAGGATATGGGCGCTGTCGACCTCGCCGACGTGATGCCGCTGATCGGCGGCACGGTATCGGGGGGCACGCGCAGCCAGGACTCGTTTACGATCCGCGGCTTTGCCGTGCAGGAGTCGTATCTCGACGGTTTCCGCGATGTCGTCGAGTGGGGTGGCGGTGACTTCGTGCACGTCCAGCAGCTCGAAATCATCAAGGGGCCCTCCTCGAACCTCTACGGCAATCCCAAGGGACTCGGCGGCATCATCAACCGTGTCTCGAAACAGCCGCGCGACCGGCAGTGGCAGCAGGTGGCGCTCACGATCGGCGACTATGCCAACTACCATTTCACGGCCGATGTCACGGGCCCCGTCACGGCCGACAAGAAACTGCTCTACCGCGTCAACGCCGCCTACCGGAATCTGGAATACAACCGCGACTTCAAGGACCTCGAGCGGATCTTCATCACGCCCGTGCTGGCGTGGCATCCCACCAAGGCGACCAAGGTCTCCCTGCTGGGGGAGATCATGCGGCAGGATCACCAGGAGGATTCGTGGATTCCGTCCGTGCTCGTCGCGCCCGGCGATCGCCGTCTCACGGTGCCGGATACGCGCCGCATCGACGAACCGTGGGCGAAGTCGCGCATCGAGCGCGAGAAGCTGCGCCTGACGGTGGAGCACAAGATCGACGATCACCTGACCGCCCGCGTCGCGGGTCAGCAGACCTACATCAACAATCCGATCACGCAGATCGAGTTTCTGAGCCTCGCGGCGGACAACCGCACGGTGAACCGCCAGGCGTTCTGGCTCAATCGCTGGGAAGATTACACGTTCACCGAAGCCAATCTCTTCGGCCGTTACCGGACCGGAAAGGTCGAGCATTCGTTCATCGTCGCGGGCGATTACTACCGGACCAAGTTCCGCAGCAATGTCCGCCGCGTGCCTTACACGACGCTCGATCTGCTGGCTCCGGTCTACAGCGGCACGGCGCCCGTGTTTCCGGCGGCGAACGCCGTGACCAACACGCTCGGCGAAGGCAAGACCACCGGCTATACCGGCACCTACCAGCTCAATGCCTATGACGGGCGCGTGATTCTGATCGGCGGCTGGCGCGACACCACGGTGGACAGCAGCCGCTACGCCCAGCTGGGCGCCGGACCGTTTCCCCGGATCACCGATCCCCGCACGCGGGCCGAGCTGCCGCGCTACGGCGCGCTGGTGCGGCCGCTGAAACAGGTCGCTCTCTACTATCAATACAGCGAGGTCTTCCAGCCGCAGACGGGCGGTGCGCTGCGGCTCGACGGTTCGCCCCTCGCGCCGGCAATCGCTTCGTCGGAGGAGTTCGGGGTGCGGTTCGCGCTGCTGGGGGAGAAACTCAACCTGGAGATCGTCAAATACGAGATGATCGCCGACGGGCTCGCGCTGCGCCTGCCGCCGCCGAACAGCTCTTTCTTCGCCAACGGCGGCCAGACGACGTCCGACGGTTACGAATACACGCTCACCTACAACGACCGGCGGCTCGTCGTGCAGGCGGGGTGGGTGGATGTCTTTGTGCGCGACACGACCCCGGGCGTCCTCGGTGCCCAGCAGGGCGGCCAGCCGCGCTACCGGGGGCAGCTCCATGCGCGCTACAAGTGGCCGCAGGTCGGTCGCCACGGCGGCCTCTCGGTGGGTGCGAGTGTGATCCACACCGCGGCGCGTCCCCTTTCGGCCACGACCACGGGGCAGTCGATCCCGGCCTACGAGTCCTTCAATCTGAACACGAACTACGAGCTCGCGAAGGGTCTCAACGTCGCGCTCGCGGTCGGCAACGTCTTCGACAAGCGGACGATCGTCGCCAACAACGGCATTCTCTGGCGCCCGCTCGATCCGCGCACGATGAGGCTCACCTTGACCAGGACTTGGTGACCCACGCGCCGCCCGCGTCCCTTCCTCACCTCGCAGGCCGCGGCCCCGTCGAACCGCTTCCGTCGCGCCGGCGCGACCACCCGCCTCCACCATGATAACCGGATACCGCTCCCGCGCACCCGCTGCCGTCCGCTGTTGGCTGCCGCCGCTCGCCACTTTGAGCATCGGCGTCTCGCTGGCCCAGGCCCAGCCGGCGACGAAACCGACCGGCAACGAAGCCGCCATTGTGCTGACGCCCTTCGAGGTGCTGGCGGACCGCCGCGACACCTATGAGGCGACCAACACGACCTCGCTCACCGGCATCAACACGTCGCTGCAGCGGGTGCCGATTACCGCGGACATCTACAACCGCGCGCTGCTCGACGATCTCGGCGTGACCGACTTCAACCGGTTTCTCGGCGACCTCGGCGGCTACGGTTCGCCGGTGACGGGTATCAATCAGTTCGGCCGCGGCAACAGCGACGGCGATGCGACGTCGGCGGGTGGGTTGCGCGGTCGCGGGCTCACGATCGGATCGCGCCGGGATGGATTCTCGCCGGCCGGCATCGCCGCCGCCGACAGCTTCTCCGTCGAGCGAGTGGAGGTGATCCGCGGCCCGCAATCGCTGCTCTACGGCCCCGGCGATCCCGGCGGGGTGGTAAACTACGTCTCGAAGCTCGCGACTCTCGGCAAGACCAGTGCGGTGCTGCGGGGCAGCGTGAGCAGCGAGGGCACTTACCGGGTGGAATCGGACTTCAATGTCGGCCGTCGCGACTTCGCCTTCCGCGTCGCCGGGCTCAACGAAGAGGTGAGGTTTTTCCGCACGGGGCTGCAGCGCGACCAGCGCGGGCTGCACCTCGCGGCGGCGGCGCGACTCCTTTCGCGCCTCACGTTTCGCGCCAGCTACACGCGGGTCCGCCGCACGGAGATCGTGTCCGCGGCGAATCTCGGCCCACCGGTCAATCTCGCGACCACGTTTCCCGACCGCCCGACGCGCGAGGGCCAATACGTTTCGCTCCTGATGGCGCAGGGCCGCACCGGCGACATCCTCGGCGGCCGGCTCACTTGGAGCAATGTCGACTCCCTCTTCGGCGACGCCGGTTACCGGCTGCCGGAGTGGACCAGCTACGGCGGCACGCTCGAAGGCAAAGTGACCGAATGGCTGTCGGTTCAGGCCCGCTACATGCGCGACGAGAGCAACAACACCGTGGGCAGCCAGAATTCCCTCCAGAATCTGCGCTCGCCGACCCTCAACCCGACCGGCCAGTGGGCGGTCGGCTACGCGCCGGGACGCTCGCTGTCGTCCGGCGAAAACGACAGCGCGCGCCTCATGGCGGTGGCGAAGTTTCCGCTCACCCGGTTTGTCCGCCATACGCTCACGTTCGGCGCCGACTGGCGCCGCACCGCGAGCGACGGCAGCACGTGGCTGTATTATCTCGTCGATGCCTCCGGCAACGTGGTCGTCAACCCGGCGACCGCGACCAACGCGGCCGCCGGCCGCACTGCGCTCCCGCCGCAATGGGTCGCGCTCGACGACCGGTGGAGTTCGCCGTTCGTCCACAGCGTCACCCGCCTGCGCGCTGCGGACGGCAACACGTATCTGCTCGCACCGGAGAAGGTGCGTGGCTCGATCGCGCCGGCTCCCGGCAACGTGTTCGGACTGAATGGTGGCGTCGGCTCGTTCAGCCGGGCCACCACCCGCGAGAACAGCGTGCAGGCCGCGCTGCTGACCGAGTGGTTCGAAGGGCGCGTCGACACCCTGCTCGGCGCGCGGCAGGACGCCTACCGCCGCTCCCGCTACTACGAAGGCGACCGCCAGCGCTATGTCGGTGACGCCGCCAACCTCGGCGTGGTGTGGCATGCGCGCCCCGGCGCGAGCCTCTACTACGGCTACTCCGACTCCAACCGCGTGCCGGGGAACGTCAGCCCCACGATGTTCGGCGAGCCGATGCCGCTCAGCCAAGGCAAGGCACACGAGTATGGGCTGAAGCTCAATCTGCTGGGCGACCGCCTCTCGGGTTCGATCACCCGCTACACCAGCGACCAGACGAATGACAACGCCTCGCTGCCGTTCCGCGATACCCTCGATCCGCAGGGCATAAACGGCCTGGCGCGTCGGACGACGATCCCCAACATGAAGTTCGATCGCTCCTCGCGCGGCTACGAGGTTGCGCTGACCGCCTCGCCTGTCCGGGTGTGGAACGTCCGCTTCACGTATTCGCGCGCCGACGGCGTGGAAGGCTCCACGATCGATATGCCCCGTTTCTACAACGATGAGTTCAACACGCTCGTCTCCGGCGGCACGACGGTGGTCGCGATCGACCGGGGCGGCGGGGTCAAGGTGCCGCTCCTCGTCAACGAGATCCGCGGCAACGCCGCTTCGCCGCTCGTGCCGTTGACCCTCGCGATGATGCGCGACCCCGCGAGCCCGTATTTCGCCACCACCGATCCCGCGACCGGCCGAATCACGAACTCCGGTGCGCTCGGCCTCACGACGCCCGGCGTCGGCACGGGGCGCGTCGGGCTGCCGATATCGGACCATCAACTCGGCTACCAGGCGCCCGGCGGAAACAGCATCCGCGTGCTGCAAGGCGGCGAACGCACGACAGGCTATGCCGTCGAGGTGTTCAACCTGACGACATCTTACCGCTGGGAGAAGGGGGTTGTCCGTGGCTTCGGCGCGGGCGGCAGCCTCAGCTACCAGCGCAATTTCCGGAGCTACTACGTGACGGACGTCGCCGACGGCAATCGGCGGAAACTCTTCTCGGCGCCCGACGTGGTGAACGAGAACGTCTGGCTGAGCTACGAGCGGCGGCTGCCGCGGCGGGTGCTGTGGCGCACGCAGCTCAACGTCGCCAACGTCCTTGATCGCGAGAAGATCGTGGTCCAACTCAGCGCCGGCAATGGCGCCCCGCAGACGGCCCGTTACGCCTACGCCCCGCGGCTCTGGACATGGACGAACACGTTCTCCTTCTGATCCGGTGCCACGCCCTCAACCGCAATCGACTCTTCTGCTCGGCATCGATGTCGGCAGCACGCTCGTGAAGGCGGTCGTGTTCGACCGGACCGGGGTGACGCGCGGGAGTGCGGTCCGCGGTGTGCCCGTGGAGCGGCCGCATCCCGGATGGGTCGAGCGCGATGCGACGGCCGTGTGGCGGGCGGTGGGCGCGACGATCCGCCAGGCGACCCGGGGGGCAGGACCGGTCGCGGCGGTGGGACTGACGGGCTGCGGCAACGGCGCGGTCTTTGTCGATCGGGCGTTGAGGCCGCTGCGTCCCGGCGTGTTGTCGAGCGATCGGCGCGCCGCCGGCTACCTCGAGCGCCGGCCGCACGAACGTTTCACCGCCTACCCCGGTCAGACGGCTCCGTTGCTGCGCTGGCTGCGGGCGGAGCAACCCGCGTTGGCGGCGCGGCTGGCGCACGTGCTGCCGTGGAAGGATTTCGTGCGTGCCCGGCTGACGGATGAGGTCGCGACCGATCCGACGGATGCGGGCGCGGCCGGCTGGCTCGCTCCCGGAACCCGGCGCGCCGCCGAGCCCGCGCGCGATCCGGCGATCCCGCCGCTGCGGGAGAGCCTGGCGCCGGCCGGAGCGGTCACTGCGGTGGCGGCGCGCGCGACCGGACTGCGCGTGGGCACGCCGGTGTTCATGGGCTGCATCGACTGCGAGGCGGCGGCGATCGGCAGCGGCCTCGGTGACGACGGGACCCTCTCCGTCGTGGCGGGCACGTGGTCGGTGAACCAGCGGTTCACGCCCCGGCAGCCGAGGCGCCGCGATCTCTTCCTCGTAAATCCGTCGGCGCAACCGGGACGCTGGCTCGTGCTGGAAGGCAGCCCGACGTCCGCGGCGAATCTCGATTGGGCCGTGCGGCTGCTGGGGCTGCGCGACATCGGGGAGGCGCTGACGCTCATCGCCCGGGCGCGGCGCACGCGGGCGCTTTTCATTCCCCGGGTGCCGGAGGGTGCCGGGGTGTTCGTCGGCCTTGATGCCGCACACGGTCCGGCCGAAGTGTTGCGGACCGTGCTGGAGGGCATTGCGTTCGGCCACCGCTCCCATCTTGCGCGCCTGATCGGCCCGCGCGCCGCACCGGAGCGCGTCCGCCTGGCCGGGGGAATCGCCCGCAGCGATGTGGTGGCGCAGGTGTTTGCCGACGTGTTCGGCTGCACGGTGGAGGTGCCCGCCGGCGAGGAACTCGGCGCGCTCGGAGCGGCCTTGGTCGCGGGCACCGGCGCCGGAGTATGGCCTTCGTTGGCGGCGGCGCAGCGGGACAGCACGCGCGTGGCGCGCACGTTTTCCCCGCGCCCGGCGGCGGTCGCGGAACTCGCGGCCGACTATGCCCGTTACCGGCGGCTGGCCGGCACAGCTTTCGTCCCATGAGAAACAAGTCCCGTTTGGTTCTGCTCCTGATCGCGTTGGCCGGCAGCCCGCTGGCCGGGGCCGAATTTTGGGTGGCGCCCGATGGCCGGGACGATGCGGTCGGTTCGCGCGAGCAGCCCTTTGGCTCCCTTGGACGCGCCCTGCAGGCCGTGCGGGAGCGGGCCACGGGCGGCCTCAAGGAAGACATGGCGATCCGGCTGCGTGGCGGCGATTACCGACCCGAGACGCCGGTGGCGATTACCCCGCTTGAAGCCGGTGCGACGGGGCACGGCTTGACGATCGCGGCGGCGCCGGGCGAGCGGCCGGTGATCAAGGGGAGCCGCAGGTTGACCGGAACGTGGGTGCGGGAGGAGGGCTCGCTCTGGCGTTTGCCGCGGGCGGCGGCGCCGGGCGCGGGGTTCCGCCAGTTGTTTCGCGACGGAGAGACGCTGCGCCGTGCCCGGGAACCGGATACGGGCTTCTACACCCTGAAGGCGGCCGACAAGACGCGCCGG
>JACCDO010139810.1_pt1 | contig 49681 bp, 47 predicted proteins | sample 7446101 | NCBI WGS metagenome assembly JACCDO01 (sample SAMN15323440, study PRJNA562643) | freshwater metagenome | isolation source: river surface water | place: USA:Blue River Watershed | collected 2017-08-16 | reverse complement strand
TAATCTTTTAACATTTCAGCAGGAATGTCCATTGGACCTGTGCCACTGTATTTATCAAGATAGAGATAAATCACTGGCGTAATGATCAAAGTCACAAACTGAGACACAATCAAACCACCCACCACAGCAATGCCTAGGGGTTGACGCAATTCAGCGCCTGCACCCAGTCCAATCGCAATTGGTAGTGCACCCATCACGGCCGCGAGAGTGGTCATGGTAATCGGTCTAAAACGCAACAAACAAGCTGTGCGTATCGCTTCTTTGGGAGACATGTTTTGATGACGTTGAGCATCGAGTGCGAAGTCAATCATCAAAATGGCATTCTTTTTAACAATACCAATCAACAACAAAATACCAATCGTGGCGATGATGGTGAGTTCCAAATCAAAGATGCGTAAGAAGATCAGTGCACCAATCGCCGCTGAGGGGAGGCCTGCCAAGATGGTGAGTGGATGAATATAACTTTCATAAAGCACACCCAAAAGTACATAGATGACCAAGACCGCAGCCAAGAGCAAAATGATCTGACTCGATTGTCCACTTTGGAACACAGCCGCATCGCCACCATAGCTGGTGATGATCGAAGGAGGTAATTGCAACTCCTTGACAAACTGCTCTAATTTCTTGGTGGCATCACCCAATGCCACATCGGGGGCCAAGTTAAAAGAAATCGTGACCGCAGGCACTTGACCTTGGTGGTTCACTGCAGTGGGGCCAATGGTGCGTCTAAAAGTAGCAATACTGGAGAGTGGCACCAGTTTGTCATTTAATCTGCCACGGATATAAATGCCATTCAGATCGGTTTCATATTGCTTGTATTCGTTCGCAGCTTGCAAAATCACCTGGTAGGTGTTCACGCTCGTATAGATGGTGGAGACCTGACGTTCGCCATAAGCCGAATACAAAGCATTTCTAATATCAGCCACAGTCACGCCAGCGCTGGCTGCTTTTTCGCGATCAATATCAATCTGCGCTTGTAAGCCTTTGAGTTGTGAGTCTGTTGTGATGTCTCGGAAAATACCAGGCTCTGAACGCATCTTCTCAGTCACTTTGGCTGACCATTCATTGATGCCCTCAAAGCCCACACTTTGTAAAATGTATTGGTAGCGACTCTTGGTCACTTTGCCGCCTAACTGTAAGTTTTGAATCGGCCTTAAGTAAACCGCTAGGCCTGGAATATTTCTTAAATCAAAACGCAAACTTTCCAGAGTCTTTTTCATGTTGGCACGATCACCTCGTGGTTTGAGGTTGACGAACATTCGGCCTGTGTTGGTGCCGGTGTTGGCTCCACCACCCACGATCGAAACCAAGCTTTCAATATTGGGATTATTGCGAACAATCTCTGCAGCTTGATTTTGCAATTCAACCATGGCGGTGAATGACACATCATCTGCAGCTTCCGTGGTCACAAAAAGTTGACCGGTATCTTCCTCTGGGAAAAATCCCTTGGGACTCCAAATAAATAAGCCAACAGTAATAATTAATGTTGCTAAAGCACCTTGCAGTACTTTTCTTTGATTGTTCAAGGCCCAATCTAAAGCTTTCTCATAGCTTGTTAAAACTTGATGGAAGTATTTGTCAAAAGCAATGGTGATGGGTCGTTCTTTGACTGTTTGACCATGCTTGGGTAAAAAGCGACTGCAAAGCATCGGCACCAAAGTAAGAGAGACCACGGCCGAAACCAAAATGGATAAAGACACCACCACCGCAAACTCTCTGAACAACAAGCCCAAGGGACCGGGCATGAAGAAAATCGGGATAAACACGGCCACCAATGAGATCGAGATAGACACAATCGTAAAGCTCACTTCGCGACTGCCCTTCAGAGCTGCTTTGAGAGGGGCCATGCCTTCTTCAATGTGGCGCATGATGTTCTCAAGAACCACAATGGCATCATCCACCACAAGACCCACCGCAATCGTAATCCCCAGCAAAGAAATGTTATCTAAGCTATAGCCCAGCCAATACATGATTGAGAATGCGCCAATCAAAGAGATCGGTAAGCTCAAGGCTGGAATGATGGTGGCTGATGCATGTTTTAAGAATAAGAAAATTACCATGACCACCAAAGCAATGGTCAGCAATAAAGTGAAGTTCACATCATGAATGGCTTCTCGAATCGATTTGGAGCGGTCAATCAGTAAATTGACTTTGATGGATGCCGGCATTTGCTGTTCAAACTGCGGCACCATTCTGCGCACTGCATCGACCACAGCCACTGAGTTGGCCGTCGGTTGACGAAGAATTGCCAAAGCGATTGAGCGTTCACCGTTATAAGCGGCCACGGTTTTTACGGATTCATAACTCTCTTCAACCAAGGCCACATCTTTTAAGCGCACTGGTAAGCCATTGCGTTGCGCAATCACTAAATTGGCGTATTCACTGGCTTTGACCAATTGTTGATTGGCATAAATGGTGAGTAATTGTCTAGGACCATCCAAAACCCCGACCGGTGTATTGGAGTTGGCACTGTTGACTGCTTTGGCCACATCATCAATGGTCAGATTTTTGGTGGCCAATACAGATGGGTTCACCTGAATGCGGATGGCATAACGTTTCTGACCGTACACCAACACTTGAGCCACACCATCGATGGTGGAGAGGGTGGGGGAGATCAAGTTTTCTGCATAGTCATTGATTTGAGATAAATCCATGGACGGGGAGGTCATGGTCATGATCAACACCGGTGCATCCGCAGGGTTGACCTTGCGGTAAGACGGCGGATTGGTCATCTCAATCGGTAAACGTTTTTGAGCCCGTAAAAGTGCTGCCTGTACATCCACCGCTGCTTTATCAATGTCGCGATTGTTGTTGAACTCAAGGGTGACGTTGGTGGTGCCCAAAGTGTTGGTTGAACTGATGACTGTGATGCCATCAATTGTTGAAAACTCTTTTTCAAGCGGCAGAGCCACGGACGAAGCCATGTTCTCTGGGCTGGCGCCAGGTAAATTGGCACTCACCTGAATCACAGGTGTATTAAAGCTCGGTAAAGCAGCGACCGGAATTTTTAAATAAGCCACTGTTCCTGCAGTCACCGTGGCCAAGGACAGCAAAATTGTCATGACGGGACGGCGTATGCATAACTCAGAAATATTCATGACTGGTTATTTCCCGGCGCTGGCTGATTCTCTAATGACTCCGTTCGGTCTTAGATTTTGTTTTCCTTCAACGACAATTTTGTCACCTGCATTCACGCCAGTGACCACCGTGGCACCTTGATATTGATAAATCACTTTCACAGGTTTGAGGGCCACCTTGTTGTCTTTTTCAACCACATACAAATGATCCCCTTTGGTGTTGGTCACAATGGCTTGTGTTGGCACTGACAATGAATCTTTGAGTGTTTTTGCTTTGAGCTTGATGCGCACAAATTGACCTGGAATCATCAAGGCATTGGCATTGCTCAATTGTGCTTTGACGCGAACGGCTCCGATGGCTGGGTCCACTTGATTGTCGACGACGTAGACTTTACCTTCGACCGGTGTATTGGAGCCATTGATATCAACGCTGACAGTGAGCTCATCATTGGCTTCGCGTGCACCCAAAATCAGTGGAATCTCTTTTTCAGAAACAGTGAACTGAACATTGATTGGATCAAGTTGCGTAATGGTCACCATCGCCCCTGTGGTGGTGGTTGATGTGGCGCTACTGGTGGTTGAAATATTTGTACCTGCCTGAACCAAGCTGCCCGGAAAGACATTGATGACGCCTGCGCGACCAGAAATCGGTGAGCGAATATGATCAAAGCTCATGGCTACCTCGGCGGCGCGGGCATTGGCTTGGGCAGATTGCATATTGGCTTTTGAAGTATCGGCTGCAGCTTGAGAGATAAATTTCTTTTCAATCAGTTCTAAAGAGCGTTTGTATTGACGCGTAGCATCATCCGCTAGAGCTTTGGCCTTCTCATAATTGGCACGGCTGGCTCGATCATCCAAGGTGAATAACAAATCTCCTGCTTTGACAGCTTGACCTTCTTTGATGTGTATTTTGCTCACCACATTGGTGGTTTGTGGACGAATATCCACAATATTGGCAGCCACAATATTGCCCGTGGCTTCAATGATGATGGGTGTGTCGACTGTTTGTACCAAGGTGGTTGTCACCAATTGAGGAGGAACTTTTTTGGCAGATTTTGGAACAAAGCGATCGTAAGCGTAATTCGCTGCAAGCAAAACCAAAATGGCGATGATGATGCGTTTTTTATGTTGAACAATGAAGGCGTAAGTTTTGACCCAATTCCATTTCTGAACCAGAGCTTTACCTTTACCTAGTAAAGAGCAACCAAGGGCCATGACCTTACTTTTTATTTTTTCTGTTAACTGTGTGGTTTTGGGCTGCATAGTTCTGGGGCCTTGGGTTTAAGCCACTATCTCCTTATTGATTCTTCAACAATTCTCGCACATTCCAAGCCCATTGGCATTCCCTTTGAGGTAGATGGCTAAAAGCCATTCTTGGGCATTAAGATTGTTGTAAATGCTCTTCCACCCCTTTATTGGCGAGTGCATCAGCCAATTCGTTGCCAGGATGTCCTGCATGCCCCTTGACCCAATGCCAATCAATTTGATGTTGGCCCAGTAATTGATCAATTTCTTGCCATAAATCGACGTTCTTGACGGGGTCCTTGCCGGCTGTTTTCCAGCTCCTGGCTTTCCATCCCTCCATCCACTCGGTGACACCTTGCATCACGTACTTAGAGTCTGTGTATAAACTCACATGACAGGCTTGTTTCAGTGCTTTCAGTGCTTGGATTACCGCTGTCATTTCCATGCGATTGTTGGTGGTTAATGTTTCGCCACCATAAAGATGTTTTTCTTTATCGCCTGAGCGTAGAACCACTCCCCAGCCACCTGGACCAGGATTGCCTTTGCAGGCGCCATCGGTATAAATGATGACTTTGGTGCTTGGGGTGTTCATGTAATCACTTTCATGAGACTTCTTCACAGGCCTGTTTTTGTTGATTGGAACCCAATTGGGTCGCTGGGCTTAATTGGGTTTGACCTTTAGGGATCGCTTTTTCAATTTTGCCCACCAGAGTCAAAGTGGAGACACGTTTGATGGCTGAGATGATAAACACTGAGCCCAAGACCGGCCACCATCTGTCACCAGCCTTTTCTAGGAAGCCCATTTTTTGCATGCCAGACTCACTGCGCAATGGCAGGCGATAGCAGCCAAAGCGACCTCGGTCAACAGAAAAGTTCAATAATTTGAGCCAATCTTTGATTCTCAGTAAGGCCATGAACTGACCTTCTCTGGGAAGATAGGGTTGACCAATTAAATGACTGCAATACTGGCGAAGCCCCCACAAGCTGGCTGGATTAAATCCAGAAATCACCACACGACCTTCGGGCATCAAAATACGATCGACTTCACGCAGAACTGCATGGGGATCTTTGGCAAACTCAAGCACATGCGGCAAGATCACCAAATCGATGCTTTGGTTGCTAAAAGGCAATTCTTCTGGAATGCCAGCCACGGTATGCCACTGATGAGTCTCTTGGTCAGCAGGCTTGTCGTGAGGGGCGCGCAGAATCATTTGCAAAGGCATGCGGTTTTCGCGCAAAGTGGGTAACTGAGGCAGGCCAATTTGCAATGCGTGATAACCAAAAATATCACTCACAATGTGGTCAAATTGAGCTTGCTCCCATTCTAGGACGTATTTTCCAGGGGGTGAGCCCAGCCAAGCATCCCAGGACGTCCAGGGCGCTGGTTGATTCACAGTGGTTGGTGTTTGACTCATAAGTGCTTATTTGTATGCCTGATGACAATTTATTGCAAGTGCAACCAATTCTGGCTTTTGACGATAACTATATTTGGTTATTGTCAAAAGGTCATTGTGCCGTAGTTGTTGATCCTGGTGATGCACAACCAGTGATTGAGGTATTAAAAAAAGAAACCTTCGATTTGCAAGTGATTTTAATCACTCATCACCACGCCGATCATATCGGAGGCGTTACTGAACTCTTGGCTTGGTGTGAAGAACATCAAGGCAATCGTCCGATTGTTTATGGGCCGGCCAATGAAGAAATTGCTTGTGTGACTGAGCCATTGATGGGTGGGGATGTTGTCAACATTCCAAATCTTGATGCCACCTTCAAGGTGATCGATGTTCCCGGACATACTGCCGGACACATTGCCTTTTACTTAGATGCCCAAAATTCCAGTCACTCAAAGCATGTATTTTGTGGGGATACTTTATTTGCTTCAGGGTGTGGGCGTTTGTTCGAGGGCACCGCAGAGCAGATGTCTGGCTCGTTGAATCAATTGAAACAATTGCCTGAAGACACTTGGATGCATTGTGCCCATGAATACACACTCTCTAATATAAAATTTGCCTTGGCCGTTGAGCCGAATAATGCAGATCTCATGGATTGGCAGATGCGAGCTCAATTACTCAGAAAACAAGGTTTACCTACAGTGCCAACCACCTTGGCTCATGAAAAGCGTGTGAACCCATTTTTAAGATGTGAGGAAGTATCAGTGATTCAGTCCGTGATTCAGCAACGAGCACTTCAGTCAACAGATTCGGTATCGGTGTTTGCAGAACTGCGTTCATGGAAAGATACTTTTAAGGCATGATGTTCACATTCAATCGTTTGCGCCCCATGAGTTTTTTGAGACTGACGGTCATTCTTTTAAGCACTTTGTTTTTGTCAGCCTGTGCCACGATGGGGGATGATTGGTCTGATCAAAAGCCAAGCACTCAATTAAAAAAATACGGCAAATCTGGTAAAGCGCCGCGCGTGAATGTGGACAAGGATTCTGTGGGGGCATTGGATGCGCCCTATAACGATCTTTGGGATCGCGTGCGTGATGGTTTTGAGATGGAAGAGTTTGATAGTCCTCTCGTGATTAAGCATGTGCGTTGGTACGCAGACCGTCCCGACTATGTTGATCGCATGATGTCTCGTTCATCGCGGTATCTTTTTTACATTGTTGAAGAAGTTGAGCGTCGCAAGATGCCCATGGAGTTAGCACTTCTGCCATTTATTGAAAGTGCTTTCAATCCAGAGGCATTTTCAAGAGCTAAGGCTTCGGGCATGTGGCAGTTCATGCCGGGTACTGGTAAAGACTTTAAGCTCACTCAAAACGTTTTCAGAGACGAGCGCCGCGATGTGATTCAGTCAACCGATGCAGCGCTGGATTATTTACAACGACTGTACAACATGTTTGGTGATTGGCATCTGGCTTTGGCTGCCTATAACTGGGGAGAGGGCAATGTTTCAAAGGCAATCAAACGTAATCAAGCTAAAAAATTGCCAACCGATTACGCCAGCTTAAAAATGCCGGATGAAACCAGAAATTACGTGCCCAAATTATTGGCTGTAAAGAAAATTGTGTTGGATCCGAGGGCCTATGGTTTGACTCTGCCTGTCCTTGATAACCATCCTTATTTTGTGATTGTGACCACCGAAAAGGACATTGATGTTGAATTGGCGGCTCAATTTGCGCGCATGAGCTTGGAAGAGTTTAGGGCCATGAATCCATCGTTCAATAAGCCAGTGATTTTGGGCGCCAGCGATCCTCAAATCTTATTACCCTTTGGACGCGCAGAATCATTTCAAGAGAACCTCCTGAGTTACAAGGGTCGTTTATCTTCCTGGACCGCTGTGCGAATCAATTCAAGAGAAACAGTGGATCAATTGGCCAGTCGTTTGGATGTGGATGCCAATCAAATTCGACAAATCAATGACATTCCAAGGGGAATGCGCATCAAGCCGGGTTCCACAGTGATTATTCCTAAAGGAACCAAAGCCAGCGATATTGCTGATCACCTTGCTAACAATTCCAGTAAGTTAATGCTAGAGCGGGATGTGGCGCCAAAACCCAAGAAAAAACCGACTCAAACCGCCAAATCAAGCGCAAAACCTAAGAACTCAAGTTCTAAAGCGGTGGCTAGCGCCAAAGCCAAGCCCAAGCCAAAGGCTGAAACAAAAGTCGCTTCGACCGATAAAAAGAACAATTAAACCCATAATTGGCCCAATCTCTAGGGTAAATCCCTGATGTGTCAGACATCAGTCAGTATCTGGTTGCAACCTCTTACAGTTCAATTAATCACAACAAGTTGTTGAGGGAGAGTTGCATGTCGGCGTATAAGGCATTTCACGAGCGTTCAATTAAAGATCCAGAAGGATTCTGGGCAGAGCAAGCGAAGTTAATTGATTGGCATAAGCCATTTGATCAGGTGCTGGATTACAGCAAACCACCTTTTGCCAAATGGTATGTCGGTGGTAAGACCAATCTTTGCTACAACGCAGTCGATCGTCACCTCAAAGATCGTGCCGATCAACAGGCTTTGATTTCTGTATCAACAGAAACCGATCAAGAAAGAACGTATACCTTTAAAGAGTTGCACACCGAAGTCAATCGCATGGCAGCGATTCTGAAAACTCACGGAGTGGTCAAGGGTGATCGTGTTTTGATTTATATGCCGATGGTGGCTGAAGCCTGTTTTGCGATGTTGGCATGTACCCGTTTGGGCGCCATTCACTCTGTGGTGTTTGGAGGTTTTGCTTCTCACAGCTTGGCATCTCGCATTGATGATGCCAAACCGAAAATGGTTATCTTGGCAGATGCAGGTGCTCGTGGTGGTAAGCCAGTGCCCTATAAGCCATTGTTGGACGAAGCCATTACTTTATCGGCACACAAGCCAGAAAAAGTATTGTTGATCGATCGCAAATTGGTTGAGTACAACAAAGTCGCTGGTCGCGATTTGGATTACGCGACTGAGCGTGCCAAGGTGATGGACGCGCAAGTGCCTTGTGAGTGGTTAGACGCCACCGATCCTTCTTATATTTTGTACACCTCTGGTACCACAGGTAAACCAAAAGGTGTGCAACGTGACACCGGTGGTTACGCCGTGGCTTTGGCTTCATCGATGCGTCATATTTACGGTGGTCAACCAGGTGAAGCCATGTTCACAACTTCAGACATTGGTTGGGTGGTGGGGCATAGCTACATCATTTATGGCCCATTGATCAATGGCATGGCCACCATCATGTATGAGGGCACACCATTGCGCCCGGACGCTGGTATTTGGTGGAAGTTGGTTGAAAAGTACAAAGTCTCAGTCATGTTCTCAGCGCCGACTGCTGCTCGCGTGTTGAAAAAACAAGATCCTGCTTTCTTGAGCAAATATGATCTATCCACTTTGCGCGCTGTGTTCTTGGCAGGTGAGCCATTGGATGAGCCCACGGCCACATGGTTGCATGGTGCAATCAATAAACCAATTGTTGATAACTACTGGCAAACAGAAACAGGTTGGCCGATGTTGGCGCTTCAGCGTGGCATTGAAGTGATGCCACATAAGTTTGGCTCACCAGGTGTGCCAGTGTATGGCTACAACATGAAGTTGTTGGATGATTCATCGGGTGCTGAATTGGGTGCGGATCAAAAAGGTGTTGTGGCCATTGAAGGCCCATTGCCACCAGGATGCATGCAAACTGTTTGGGGTGATGACGAGCGCTTTGTCAAAACTTATTGGCAAACGGTGCCAGGCAAAATGGTTTACTCCACCTTTGACTGGGGCATCAAAGACAAAGACGGTTATTTCTTCATCTTGGGAAGAACTGATGACGTGATCAACGTGGCCGGTCATCGCTTAGGTACCCGTGAAATCGAAGAGAGCATTTCAAGTCATCCAAACGTGGCTGAAGTCGCTGTGGTCGGTATTGAAGACAAGCTAAAAGGTCAGGTGGCAATTGGTTTTGCGATTGCGAAAGATGCCAATAACACGGCCACATTAGAAGCGGAAATTCTGAAAACAGTCGATTCTCAATTGGGGGCTGTGGCTCGTCCTGCCCGTGTTTATATTGTGAATGCATTGCCAAAGACTCGTTCAGGCAAGATTGTGCGCCGTGCCTTACAGGCTGTGGCCGAAGGTCGTGATCCAGGTGACTTAAGCACCTTGGATGATCAAAGCGTTTTAGCAGCGATCAAAGCGCTCTTTGCTTGACCTAAGCAAGCTTCGTTAAGTGACTGAATAATAGGGGATTTTTCCCCTATTATTCATTTTGGGGTAGGTGATTTATCCAAGCTTTTGCCTGCGGTAAGGTATAATTCTTTGGTTAAATTATTAGATACTTGCCCTAGCGCTTAAAGACACATAAACCTCCCGAAAATTCTCAGACCGGAGGTGTCTTTTCCGGATGAGGGATGTGTCGGATGGCAGCAGGGCTTTGGAGAATACCTTTGCTGCCACTAATTCCTTCTTTACCCCCAGCAGTTTTGGCACTAGCCGACGGAACAATATTTCCAGGTCACAGCATTGGTGCTGTAGGTCAATCCGCTGGTGAGGTTGTATTCAATACGGCTTTGACGGGTTATCAAGAAATCCTTACTGACCCCAGTTATACCCGCCAATTGGTCACGCTAACTTACCCTCACATTGGTAATGTGGGTGTCAATGATCAAGATTGCGAATCCACCCAAATTTATGCCGCTGGTTTGATCATCAAAGATTTGTCTTTGATTGCGTCTAATTTCCGCTCAGAAAAAACGTTAAGCGATTATTTAAAAGGCGAAAACGTGGTGGGCATCGCCGGTATTGATACACGCAAATTAACGCGCATTCTGCGTGATAAAGGGGCTCAACCGGGCGCCATTGTGACTGGTAAAGTGGGTGACACGATTGCAGCGTTGACTGAAAAAGCGCTGGCCGCGGCCAAGGGTTTCTCTGGTATGGCGGGTCTTGATTTGGCCCAAGTCGTGACCACCAAGCAAGCTTATGAGTGGACCGAAGGCGAATGGGGTCTGAACGCAGCGAATGGCAAACCAGGTTTTAAGAAATTAGAAAAGCCACTCAAGCATGTGGTGGCTTACGACTTTGGTGTCAAGCGCAACATCTTAAGAATGTTGACTGAGCGTGGTTGCAAGATCACGGTGGTGCCAGCAAAAACTTCCGCGGCTGAAGTCTTGGCCATGAAACCTGATGGCGTGTTTTTATCCAATGGCCCTGGAGATCCTGAGCCATGCGATTACGCCATTGCTGCAGCAAAAACATTCATTGAAAAGAGTGTTCCAACTTTTGGTATTTGTTTGGGTCATCAAATCATGGGTTTGGCCTCGGGAGCCAAAACACTCAAAATGAAATTTGGTCACCATGGCGCGAATCATCCAGTCAAAGATTTGGATGATGGTCGTGTGGTGATCACATCGCAAAACCATGGCTTTGCTGTGGATGCCAACACATTACCTGCCAATGTAAGACCGACACACGTGTCTTTATTTGACGGTTCATTGCAAGGTTTGGCTTGGACTGATCAGCCAGCTTTTTGTTTCCAAGGTCACCCTGAAGCTTCGCCAGGTCCGCATGACATTGCGTACTTGTTTGATCGCTTTATTAAATTGATGTGAGATTGACGAATGCCTAAGCGTACCGACATAAAAAGTATTTTGATCATTGGCGCAGGTCCAATCGTCATTGGACAGGCCTGTGAGTTTGATTATTCTGGTGCACAAGCTTGTAAAGCTTTGCGTTCAGAAGGCTACAAAGTGATTTTGGTGAACAGCAATCCTGCGACCATCATGACTGATCCCGAGATGGCTGATGTGACTTACATTGAGCCCATCACATGGGAAGTGGTTGAGAGAATCATTGCCAAAGAAAAACCCGATGCGATTCTGCCGACCATGGGTGGGCAAACGGCATTGAACTGTGCCCTTGATTTGCACAGAAACGGTGTTTTAAAGAAATACGGTTGTGAACTCATCGGCGCTTCTCCAGAAGCAATTGATAAAGCAGAAGATCGTCAAAAGTTTAAAGAAGCCATGACCAAAATTGGTTTGGGTTCTGCTAAATCCGGCATTGCGCATTCTTTGGAAGAGGCGCATGCGGTTCAGCAACAAATTGCCAGCGAGACCGGTGGTGCTGGTTACCCAGTGATCATTCGCCCATCTTTCACGATGGGTGGTTCAGGTGGTGGTATTGCATACAACCGTGAAGAGTTTGAAGAAATTTGTAAGCGGGGTCTTGATCTTTCTCCAACGCGTGAACTGTTGATTGAAGAATCACTCTTGGGTTGGAAAGAATATGAGATGGAAGTGGTGCGTGATCGCAAAGACAATTGCATCATCGTTTGTTCAATTGAGAACTTGGACCCTATGGGTGTTCACACAGGTGACTCGATCACGGTGGCTCCTGCTCAAACTCTAACCGATCGTGAATATCAAATTTTGCGCAACGCCTCTTTGGCTGTTTTGCGTGAAATCGGTGTGGATACCGGTGGATCCAACGTTCAGTTCTCAATCAATCCTGTGGATGGTCGCATGATTGTGATTGAGATGAACCCACGTGTGTCACGATCTTCCGCCTTGGCGTCAAAAGCCACGGGTTTTCCAATTGCCAAAATTGCTGCCAAACTAGCTGTGGGCTTCACCTTGGACGAGTTGCAAAATGACATCACGGGTGGGAAAACACCTGCGTCGTTTGAGCCATCGATTGACTATGTTGTCACCAAAATTCCCCGTTTTGCATTTGAAAAATTCCCAGCGGCGGATAAGCGTTTAACCACCCAGATGAAATCTGTGGGTGAGGTGATGGCGATTGGTCGCACATTCCAAGAGTCTTTCCAAAAAGCATTGCGTGGCCTAGAAGTGGGTGTTGACGGCTTAGATGAAAAATCAACGGATCTGGATGAGATTACCCAAGAGATTCGTGAGCCAGGCCCAGATCGTATTTGGTATTTGGGAGATGCCTTCCGTTTGGGGATGACTGAGCAAGAAGCTTTTGCTCACACTGCGATTGACCCATGGTTCTTGACACAAATTGCTGAGTTAATTCAGATTGAAAAGAAATTACAAAATCGCCAACTCAAAGACCTCACAGCCCAAGAGTTGCGCTATGTTAAACAAAAAGGTTTCTCAGACCGTCGTTTGGCCAAGCTCTTAAAAACAGATGCCAAAGCAGTTCGTGAAGCGCGCCATGCTCTTAAGGTAAGACCTGTTTACAAGCGCGTTGATACGTGTGCGGCTGAATTCTCAACGAATACAGCTTATATGTACTCATGCTACGAAGCAGAGCATGGTGAGTGTGAGTCACAACCAACGACCAATGAAAAGATCATGGTCTTGGGTGGTGGACCTAACCGAATTGGTCAAGGTATTGAATTTGATTACTGTTGCGTGCATGCGGCTTTGGCGATGCGTGACGATGGTTATGAAACCATCATGGTCAACTGCAACCCAGAAACAGTATCGACAGACTATGACACGTCGGATCGCTTGTATTTTGAGCCATTGACACTTGAAGATGTATTGGAAATCGTTGCGATTGAAAAGCCAAAGGGAGTGATTGTTCAGTATGGTGGACAAACCCCATTGAAACTAGCCCTCGATTTAGAAGCCAATGGCGTCCCTATCATTGGTACCAGCCCAGACATGATTGACGCAGCTGAAGACCGTGAGCGTTTCCAAAAGTTACTGCAAGATCTTGGTTTGCGTCAGCCACCCAATCGAACCGCTAGAACTGAAGTGGAAGCCATTAAGTTGGCTGATGAGATTGGTTATCCATTGGTGGTGCGTCCTTCGTATGTGCTAGGAGGACGTGCGATGGAAATCGTTCATGACACGCGTGACTTAGAGCGTTATATGCGCGAAGCCGTGAAGGTTTCTAATGACTCACCCGTTTTATTAGATCGTTTCTTAAATGATGCGATTGAGTGCGATGTGGACTGTATCTCTGACGGCAAGAGAGTTTTTATTGGTGGTGTGATGGAGCACATCGAGCAGGCCGGTGTTCACTCAGGTGACTCAGCGTGTTCATTGCCACCTTACTCACTCTCAAAAGAAACTGTGGATGAGATGCGTCGTCAAACTGCGGCGATGGCCAAGGGTTTGAACGTTGTTGGTTTGATGAACGTGCAATTTGCGATTCAGCAAGTAGATGGCAAAGACATTGTGTATGTTTTAGAAGTTAACCCACGTGCCTCAAGAACTGTGCCTTACGTATCCAAAGCCACTGGTTTGCAATTGGCAAAGATCGCAGCCCGTTGTATGGCTGGCCAAACACTGGATCAGCAGGGCATTGGTCAAGAAGTGATTCCACCATACTACTCAGTGAAGGAAGCGGTTTTCCCATTCAATAAATTCCCTGGAGTTGATCCAATTCTTGGACCAGAAATGCGTTCAACAGGTGAAGTGATGGGAGTGGGTAAAACCTTTGGTGAAGCTTTGTTTAAGTCTCAATTAGCCGCTAGCACCACTTTGCCTAAATCGGGCACAGTTCTTTTAACTGTGAAAGACAGCGATAAGGCCAAAGCAGTTGAGGTTGCTCAAATGTTGCATAGCATGGGCTATTCCATTGTGGCCACGCAGGGAACAGCCACGGCGATTGAGGCCGCGGGTGTGCCTGTGAAGCGAGTCAATAAAGTCAAAGATGGTCGTCCACACATTGTGGATATGATTAAGAATGGCGAAATTGAATTGGTTTTCACGACGGTGGATGAAACCAGAACAGCCATTGCTGATTCAAGGTCAATTCGAACCACGGCACAAGCCAACCGTGTGACTTATTACACCACCATCAGCGGTGCTAAAGCTGCGGTCGCAGGAATTAAAGCCATTGACCAATTGGAAGTTTATGACTTGCAGGGTCTGCATGCCTCTTTATAAGTGGCATGCATGGGTTTAAGATAAAAATACAAAAAAAGAATATAAAATAGATCAATGACTGGTGGAATTCCACCAGTCATTTGTTCTTCATTTAACTGGATTTTGGAAGTCAATTTATGAGTACGATCCCCATCACAAAAAATGGCGCTGAGCTGTTAAAGAAAGAATTGCACAATTTGAAGCATGTTGAAAGACCTGCGGTCATCAATGCAATTTCAGAAGCGCGTGCTCAGGGTGATTTATCTGAAAACGCTGAATACGATGCTGCCAAAGAAAAGCAAGCCTTTATAGAGGGGCGTATTCAAGAGTTAGAGGGTAAGCTCGCAGCTGCACAAATCATCGATCCATCGGCCTTGGATGTTGAGGGACGCATTGTCTTTGGTGCCACGGTTGAGCTAGAAGATTTAGAAGACGGTAAAAAAGCGATTTACCAAATTGTGGGTGATGATGAGGCAGATTTGGAACACGGCAAGATTTCCATCAGTTCTCCAATCGCACGCGCTTTGATTGGTAAAGAAGAGGGTGACGTCGCGACCTTCTCCTCCCCAGGGGGTAGTCGTGAAGTTGAAATCTTGAACGTTCAATACATTTAAATCACACCATTCAAAACATGCACCTCACTGCACAACGTGTCTTTGTTTTCATTTTGACTCTTTGGGTGGGAAGCATCATTACTGTGGGCTACTTGGTAGCCCCCACTTTATTTGCCACGCTCTCTGATAGGCAAGTCGCTGGCATGGTGGCAGGTAGTTTATTCCGTTTAGAAGGCACTATTTCCATGGTGCTTAGCGTTGCATTGATTGTTTTTGCCAATTTGTTGGTTAAGCGCGGTTTAGATCGCTATAAAAACATTCGTTGGTTTTTATTGGCCATGCTTTTGTGTGCGGCTACCACAGCATTTATTTTGCAACCCATGATGAACTCTTTGCGAGAGGAAGCTCTCAGTCATGGTTTCCCGGTGATGTTATCGCCCTTGGCGGCTGAGTTTGGCCGTCTCCATGCTGTCTCGAGTGCACTGTATTTGGTGCAATCGCTGATTGGTTTGGTACTTTTGTGGCGTTTGACTAAGCCTGTGAGTTAACCTATCAGACAATCATTCTTTGATCTGGCGCAGTATTTTTAAAAGCATTCCGACCTAAACTGGTTGGGTGATTCAATAAAAAAAGGAATGCCATGTTTCCAGAATACAGAGAACTGATGACTCAGTTAAAGACGAGCGATCGTCATTTTGTGCATTTATTTGACCAGCACAATGAGCTGGATCAAAAGATTAAAAATATGGAAGCTGGTCAACCACCTTCCACGCATGAGCAAATTGAAGTATTGAAAAAAGAAAAACTGCTACTCAAAGACCAATTGCATGCCTACTTGAAAAAGGTCCGTGGGTAATTCAGTACAGCGCCACACTCTTTAACCGAGCTGCTTCTTTTTCTGGCTCGTTTGACGTGGTTTGGCGCGCTTGACTTGACCGCCAGCGGCCACACGTTGGTTGCCCAATACGGTCGTTGCGACAGGTTTGGGGCGGCGTTGAGGGTTGCGAGTGAATTTTTTCACCATCACCACCTTAGGACCGCCTTTTTTATCTCGACGTTTGTCGTCCACTTGCTTTTCAAGCTTGGGGCGGAATAACACCAACAATTTGCCTATGTGCTGAATCGGAGCTGCGCCCAATTCTTCGCAGAGATGGTTATACATTTCGACTCGGGCTTCCCGGTCATCGCCAAATACACGTACTTTAATCAAGCCATGAGATTTCAAGCCATTGTTGACTTCTTTTATCACGGCAGGTGTCAAGCCATCAGCGCCAATTAAAACAATCGGTTTGAGAGCGTGGGCATCTGAGCGAAGTGCTGAACGTTCAGCGGAGGATAATTCGAGTTTAGGCATAAGTATTTCTTAAGAAGGCCTCTATGATAAGGCATTAATTTGCCAGTCTTGGCCCATCTGGCTTAAAAAAGCGGAAAATAGCCAATCAATATCAAATAAATCAAAAAATCACCCTATTAAAGAGCAGTCAGTTGTGGCAAAAAATAAATTTAATAAAGATTGGTTGAATGATCACCTCAATGATCCTTACGTCAAGATGGCGCAAAGGGAAGGGTATCGTGCGCGAGCGGCCTACAAGTTAAAAGAAATTGATGAGCAAGATCGTTTAATTGGTCCGGGCATGGTGGTGGTTGATTTGGGCAGTACGCCAGGCAGTTGGTCCCAGTATGTACGCAATCGTTTGGTGGAGTTTGGCAAAAAACATCCAGATACCCCCGAAGGAAAGCCGTACGGAAAAATTGTGGCGATTGATATATTGCCGATGGAAGAGATTGCTGATGTGACCTATTTGCAGGGTGACTTCAGAGAAGAAGAAGTGCTGCGCCAGTTTGAGGCTTTGTTACCGGGCAGTCCTGAAGATGGTCCAAGAGTGGATTTGGTTTTGTCAGATATGGCCCCCAATTTATCGGGGGTTGCAACCGCTGATGCAGCTCGCATGGGGCATTTGGCTGATCTGGCTTTGGATTTTGCCCAAGCTCATCTAAAACCCAATGGTGCTCTGCTGATCAAATGTTTTCATGGCAGTGGTTACAGCCAAATTGTCGAATCTTTTAAAAAAGTCTTCAAAATTGTGACCCCCAGAAAGCCAAAGGCATCTCGCGACAAATCCGCAGAGACTTTTCTGTTAGGAAAACATCTTAAGTGATCAGTGGGCTGGCCCATCAACCCTTAAAAAAATCATCAAAAGCTCTTTTTTTACCGAAAACCATAGGGAATCTATGGGATTTACCCCACTTTTTTTAATTCAGCACTTGAAAAGCTGAGGGAGTAGAATCATATGGTGTACAGATATATCTGCCTGAAGGAGGCTTTGTGAACAATAATTGGATGCAGAAAGTTGGCGTGTGGCTGATTGTGGGCCTCGTGCTTTTCACTGTTTTCAAGCAATTTGATAAGCCACGTGCTCAAGAGAGCATCACTTACTCCCAATTCATGGAAGATGCCAAAAATGGCAAAGTGAAACGCGTGGATGTTCAAGGCCGCAATATTCAAGTGACTCCCATGGATGGTCAAAAGTACTCTGTGGTGAGCCCAGGTGATATTTGGATGGTGGGCGACTTGATGAAGTTTGGTGTACAAGTCACAGGTAAGCCTGAAGAAGAGCAAAGCTTGTTGGTTTCTGCGCTGTACTACTTGGGGCCTACATTACTCATCATTGGTTTCTGGTTCTTGATGATGCGTCAAATGCAAGGTGGCGGCAAAGGAGGGGCATTCTCCTTTGGTAAATCGCGCGCCCGTTTAATTGACGAAAATACAAACTCGATCACCTTTGCTGATGTGGCGGGTTGCGATGAGGCCAAAGAGGAAGTCTTCGAGTTGGTGGATTTCTTAAAAGACCCAACCAAATTCCAAAAATTGGGTGGCCACATTCCAAGAGGTGTTTTGTTGGTGGGCCCTCCTGGAACCGGTAAAACATTGTTGGCCAAAGCGATTGCTGGTGAAGCCAAAGTGCCCTTCTTCTCAATTTCAGGATCTGACTTCGTTGAGATGTTTGTGGGTGTTGGTGCGGCACGTGTGCGCGACATGTTCGAAAATGCAAAAAAACAAGCGCCTTGCATCATTTTCATTGATGAGATTGATGCGGTGGGTCGTCATCGTGGTGCCGGTATGGGCGGCGGTAATGATGAGCGCGAACAAACTCTTAACCAAATGTTGGTTGAGATGGACGGTTTTGAACCGAACAGTGGTGTGATTGTGATCGCTGCGACCAACCGTTCTGATGTATTGGATAAAGCGTTGCTTCGCCCAGGTCGTTTTGACCGTCAAGTTCATGTGGGCTTGCCTGACATTCGTGGTCGTGAGCAAATTCTTAAAGTTCATATGCGCAAAGTGCCAATCAGCACCGATGTGGATGCAGCGGTATTGGCGCGTGGTACGCCTGGTTTTTCGGGTGCGGACTTGGCCAACTTGGTCAATGAGTCTGCGTTGTTTGCGGCGCGTCGCAATAAGCGCACGGTGGACATGCAAGACTTTGAAGATGCCAAAGACAAGATCTATATGGGGCCTGAGCGCAAATCAGCTGTGATGCGTGAAGAGGAGCGTCGCAATACGGCCTATCACGAATCAGGTCATGCAGTGGTGGCTAAGATGTTGCCTAAGGCAGATCCTGTTCACAAAGTTAGCATCATGCCGCGTGGTTGGGCTTTGGGTGTGACTTGGCAGTTGCCTGAACATGATCGCGTGAACATGTACAAAGACAAGATGCTTGAAGAGATTTCCATCTTGTTTGGCGGTCGCTTGGCGGAAGAGATTTTCTTGAACTCAAGCAGCACGGGCGCGTCAAATGACTTTGAACGGGCTACCAAAATGGCACGTGACATGGTCACTCGTTATGGCATGAGCGAAGTCTTGGGTACCATGGTGTATGTGGACCCTGATCAGCAAAGTATGTTTGGTCCTGTTAGCGCTAAATCAGTTTCTGAGGCGACCCAGCAAAAAGTTGATATTGAGATTCGTGCGATTCTTGATAAGCAGTATGCGGTGGCCAAAAAGATTCTTGAAGAGAATCGTGACAAGGTGGAAGTCATGGTCAAGGCTTTGCTTGAATGGGAAACCATTGATGCAGACCAAGTGAACGACATCATGGCAGGTAAAACACCTCGTCCACCAAAGTACCCACCTAGCACTCCACAAAGTGGTGGCGGATCCGGTGGTTCACCTGTGGTTGCCGAAGGGGGCGCCCCAGCGGCGGCTTAATGACTAAGCAAGATTCAACGCCCGTGGCTTGGCGCTGCGGGCGTTTTCTTTTTGATTGGAGCCAAAGAAAGGCTCCGATTGTCATGGGTATTCTGAACGTCACACCCGATTCTTTCTCTGATGGTGGGCAGTACGCCAGCCGTGATGCTGCTCTTAGGCACGCGGAAGAGATGATTCATCAAGGCGTTGAAATGATTGATGTAGGTGGAGAGTCGAGTCGTCCTGGATCTGAACCTTTGTCACTTCAAGAAGAATTAGATCGTGTGATGCCCATTTTGGAAGTGTTAAAGAATGCACCGGTGGCGATTTCAGTCGACACCTATAAGTCCAAGGTCATGTCAGCCGCGATTGAATTAGGTGTTGATTGCATCAATGACATTTGGGCTTTTAGACAAGCTCATGCGATTGAGGCCATTCAAAATAGTGCTTGTGGCGTGATGCTCATGCACATGCAAAAAGATCCCAGCACCATGCAATTTGACCCTCACTACAAGGATGTGGTGGCTGAGGTGAATGGTTTTTTGATGGATCGATGCGTGGTGCTTGAAGATGAAGGAATCGAGCGTGATCGATTGGCGATTGATCCAGGTTTTGGTTTTGGCAAAACGGTTGAGCACAACATGACCATGCTGGCTCACTTTCAAGAGTTCACAAGGCATGGCTTGCCTGTTGTGGCTGGCCTTTCCAGAAAATCAAGTTTGGGTGTCATTACAGGCAAAGACATTGCTCATCGACAAACTGCCAGCGTGGCCGCTGCTTTGATGGCCCTAGATCGAGGCGCCAAAGTGTTGCGAGTCCATGATGTGGATGCAACCATGGATGCTGTCAAAATTTGGGTTGCTGCCCAAGAATGCTTATAAAATGCATATATGACACGTCAATATTTTGGAACAGATGGTATTCGAGGGGAAGTTGGAAAATTTCCGATTGTCCCTGAATTTGTGATGCGCTTGGGCTATGCAGCCGGACAGGTATTGGCTAAGTCAAGTGGTCACGCAAAACCAACCGTATTGATTGGTAAAGATACACGGGTTTCAGGCTATCTATTAGAAGCGGCTCTGGAATCAGGTTTTTCCGCCGCTGGTGTGGATGTCATGTTGTGTGGTCCGATGCCAACCCCAGCGATTGCCTACTTAACCCGCGCTTTGCGCTTGTCAGCGGGGGTAGTGATTTCAGCGTCTCACAATCCTTACCACGACAATGGCATCAAATTTTTCTCAGCCAATGGTGACAAGCTCGATGACGCTGTTGAGTTGCAAATCGAAGCTGCATTGAATGAACCCATGAGCTGTGTTGATTCGGCTCATTTGGGTAAAGCAAAACGTCTTGATGATGCTGCCGGTCGTTACGTTGAATTTTGTAAAAGTACCTTCCCCAATCATTTGAACTTGCATGGTTTGAAGTTGGTGGTGGATTGTGCGCATGGTGCTGCTTATCACATTGCCCCGCACGTATTTCATGAGTTGGGTGCCGAAGTGATTGCGATTGGCGTTCAACCCAATGGAAAAAATATCAATGATGGTGTGGGAGCTACTTCACCCAAAGCCTTGATTGAAAAAGTCAAAGAAGAAAAAGCAGATTTAGGGATTGCTTTGGATGGTGACGCGGACCGTCTTCAGTTGGTTGATGCTCAGGGCAGATTATTCAATGGCGATGAACTTCTTTATTTGATTGCTAAAGCCAGAAAAGATGCTGGTGAGTCCATCCCAGGAGTGGTGGGAACCTTGATGACCAATATGGCGGTTGAGAAAGCGATTCAGGCTGAGGGTATTCAGTTTGAGCGAGCCAAGGTTGGCGATCGTTATGTTCTAGAGAAGCTCAAAGAAAACAATTGGCAATTGGGTGGTGAAGGCTCTGGCCATCTGATTTGTTTAGACAAGCACACCACGGGTGATGGCATCGTGGCAGCCTTGCAAGTATTGTCGGCCATGAGGCAGCAACACAAAACCTTGGCTCAGCTATTAGAAAAAATCAGCTTATTTCCGCAAACACTCATCAATGTGAAGTTTCAAGCAGGTTACGACTGGAAGTCTGATAGCAAGATGCAAGCGGCCATTACTCAAGCAGAGAAAAATCTCAATGGCAGTGGCCGTGTTTTGATACGACCATCAGGCACTGAACCTTTGCTCAGGGTGATGGTAGAAGCCAAAGATGCCAATCAAGCCCAAGAGCAAGCTGAGAAAATAGCCCAGACTATCCCAGTCTAAAAAACTCGCTGAGTTTTCTTACTTCTTTTTCTTCTTTTTATCTTTTTTCTTGGACTTCTTCTCTAGTTTGTCTTTATTGCCATTGGCATAAACGCACCACTTTTTGATTTCTTCCAAGAGTTCTTCAAGATCCTCGTAGGGCAGGGCTTTAAAATCAATCAAGCCAATTGAGCCCGTTTCTTGTAATTGTTTGACAGCATCTTCATATGTGTACATAAGTACTCCCCCTTAACTGCTTAATTTGCATGGAGTTTCAGGCAGGGAGATGTCAATTTCAAGACAAATAAGGCAATTCATAAAAAATTCATTCAATTACCATTGACCCTGAAAGAGTTTCAGAAAACCGTCATCAAATTGTCATTTATTTCCATTATTATGGAAATATGAAAAATACAGATGCCGTTCATTCGTTTCTCGCCTTAGGTCAAGAGTCAAGACTCAATATCTTTCGCCTCATTGTTCAAAGAGGTGCGGAGGGTGTTACGCCAACCGAAATTAAAGAAAGTTTGGGTATTCCAGCTGCGACCTTGTCTTTTCATCTCAAAGAACTCTATCAAGCCAATTTGATTTTGGTCGAGAGACAAAGTAGAAATCTCATTTATAGACCCAATGCCAATCAAGTAACTGAGTTAATGGATTTCCTACTCTTTAATTGTTGTGGTGGTCAATCGTGTGAAACAAAATCAGTTCAAACAAATATCGTTGGAGAAAAATCATGAAGCGCATGCATATTCACGTGGGTGTCAAAAATTTAAAAGAAAGCATTACTTTTTATTCAAAAATGTTCGCCACAGCGCCAACCATTGAAAAAACTGATTACGCCAAATGGCAATTAGAAGATCCAAAAATCAATTTTGCAATTTCTGCCAGAGGTGCCGCAGAAGGTCTTAATCACTTGGGGATTCAGGTCGAGGATGCCCAAGAGCTCTCTGACATGAAAGCGCGCTTGGATACGCTTCAGGCTGATTTGGTCGAGGAAGAGGGAACTGCCTGTTGTTATGCAAAGTCAGATAAATATTGGGTGAATGACCCATCTGGCATTCCTTGGGAGACATTCCACACCTTGGATTCGATTCCAGTATTCAATGAGTCATCTGATGCGGTTGAGGCTGCCAGTGCGTGCTGTGTGCCATCAGCAGTCAATTCAGTGGCCACCGTATCGATTGGATCCATCTCGAAAAAGACCAATCGTTGTGCATAAGAACTGAACCGAATTACTTACTTTAATGATTAATCTCATCCATTCTCTAGGAAATTATTGATGAAAAAATACAACATCCTTTTTTTATGCACACACAACTCTGCTCGCTCTGTTTTGGGTGAAGCGATTGCTTCGACTCACCAAAGTGGTCGATTCATTGGTTATTCAGCAGGCTCAACCCCTGGCACCAAGGTCAATCCATTTGCGGCTGAGCTTGCTAAAGAAATGGGCTACCCAGAAGACAAACTCAGATCAAAAAGTTGGGATGAGTATGGTCAGCCAGATGCTCCTCAAATGGACTTCATCATCACTGTCTGTGATAACGCTGCAGGAGAACAATGTCCATTCTGGCCAGGTAAGCCTGCGACGGCTCATTGGGGCTATCCAGATCCATCGCAAGTGCAAGGCACTGATGATGATAAGCGACGCGCATTCAGGGAGGTGATGGTGGGTTTGAGAAAGCGCATCGATATCTTGGCTGCCATGCCACTTGAGAAACTTGATGCCATGAGCATTCAGGCTGAGCTCAAGAAGCTCGCTGAAGTTAAATAAGAAATAACAGAAACTAAGTCAAATAGAAAGAAACTCCATGGGTTTATTTGAGCGTTACTTAACAGTTTGGGTGGCCTTGGCCATCGTTTTAGGTGTGATCCTTGGCGTATGGATGCCAGGGGTGTTTCAAACTATTGCTGCCATTGAATTTGCGAGTGTCAACCTGGTGGTGGCAGTACTCATTTGGGTCATGATTTATCCGATGATGGTTCAGATTGATTGGTCGGCGGTAAGAGATGTGGGTAAGAAACCAGCTGGCTTGATGCTGACCATTGTGGTGAACTGGTTGATTAAGCCATTCACCATGGCTGCCCTGGGCGTTCTTTTCTTTGAATACATTTTCGCTGGCTGGGTCAGCCCCAAAGATGCCTCTGAATACATTGCCGGCATGATTTTATTGGGTGTAGCTCCATGTACAGCGATGGTTTTTGTGTGGAGTCAGTTGGTCAAAGGAGACCCCAACTACACCTTGGTGCAGGTATCAGTCAATGACTTGATCATGGTCGTTGCTTTTGCTCCGATTGCTGCATTCTTATTGGGCGTGACCAATGTCACCGTACCTTGGGAAACTTTACTTTTATCAACGGTACTTTATGTTGTTTTACCCTTACTGGCTGGCATGGCAACACGCAGTGTTTTGCAAAAGAAATCATCCGCTGCCATTGCTGCATTTGTGGCAAGTATCAAACCAGCATCTATCATCGGTTTGATTTCAACGGTGGTTCTCTTGTTTGCTTTCCAAGCGCAAACCATCATTGACCAACCCACAGTGATTCTATTGATTGCCATTCCTTTGATCATTCAAACCTATGGCATTTTCTTTGTGACCTATTGGGGGGCGCAGTTACTCAAGTTGCCGCATCAAGTAGCCGGCCCTGCTTGTTTGATTGGTACTTCCAATTTCTTTGAATTAGCTGTGGCAGTAGCGATTTCATTATTTGGTTTGAACTCAGGGGCAGCCCTAGCAACAGTGGTCGGTGTTTTGGTGGAAGTTCCTGTGATGTTGTCCTTAGTGGCCTTGGTCAATCATTGGGGTAAAAAAGCGTCATAAAGACCATAAAACAAGTGATTTTTGTCCTAAAAATGCCCTTTGAACCAAAGGGCATTTTATTTTAAATCATTGATTTAATTGAATATTAATAATTATTGATGTAATCAATCCAGCTATTTGCCAATGTCACAAAACTTTCATAAAGAGTAGGTAAAGTCCCTCATGTCGCGTTGTGCGGCATTGAATGAGGAAAAAATATGAAAACGTTGTTTACTAAATCATTGGTTGCGGGTGCGATTGCACTATCAACAGTTACAACAGCTCTAGCAGCCGATATTACCGGTGCTGGTGCTACATTCCCATACCCAATTTACGCAAAATGGGCCGAGGCTTACAAAGCTAAAACTAAGAATGGTTTGAATTACCAGTCTATCGGTTCTTCAGGCGGTATTAAGCAAATCAAAGCGAAAACTGTAGACTTTGGTGCTTCAGATGCACCAGTGAAGTTTGAAGATTTAGAAAAAGATGGTTTGGTTCAATTCCCAGCCATCATTGGTGGTGTGGTCCCTGTGATCAACGTGGATGGAGTTAAACCAGGTCAAATTAAAGTCACTGGTGAAGTTCTTGCTCAAATTTTCTTGGGTGGAATTACAAAGTGGAATGACAAGCAAATCGCTGATTTAAACCCAGGCGTGAAATTGCCTAATGACAACATCACCGTGGTTCATCGTGCCGATGGTTCAGGAACAACAGCGATCTTTACTGACTACCTAGCTAAGGTCAGCCCAAAGTGGAAAGAGGTGGTTGGTGCAGGTGCTGCTGTTAAGTGGCCAGCTGCTTCATCGATTGGCGGCAAGGGTAATGAAGGTGTTGCAGCTAACGTGAACCGTGTGAAGAACTCCATCGGTTACGTTGAGTATGCATATACTAAGAAAAACAACATGACATTCTTGCAAATCAAGAACAAAGGTGGTCAATTTGTTTCTCCTGATGATGAGACATTTGCTGCCGCTGCCGCTGGTACAGATTGGTCAAAAGTTCCAGGTATGGGTACATTCATTACCGATGCCCCAGGCGCTAAATCATGGCCAATCACAGGTGCATCATTCATCTTGATGTACAAAGAACCAACTAACAAAGCAAATTCTGCTGAAGTGCTAAAGTTTTTTGACTTTGCCTTCAAAGAAGGTAAGAAGATGGCTGCTGACTTAGACTACGTGCCAATGCCTGACGCCACAACTGATTACATCCGTAAGAACGTTTGGACAAAAATCAATACAAAGTAATTCGCTACGAATTGCTGGATGATTGATACAGTGTGTTTTAAAAGTGAAAGCCCGATGTCGGGCTTTCACTGTTAATTTAGGAACTATATGAATACCAGTCAGTCTTCTGACATGTTGACGCCTCAGGCAGAAAAGATTCTGAAAATCCAAAGGATTCAGGATTTCGTTTTCCATAAGTCAACATTATTTTTTGCCTTGACCGTGTTATTTGCATTGGTCGGCATCATTATTTCTTTGATCGTCAATGCGTGGCCCGCATTGCGTGAGTTTGGTTTTGGATTTTTCTTTACAGTTGAATGGGACATCATCAATGGTCAATTTGGAGGTCTAATTGCCATTTTTGGTACTGTGGTTACTGCATTCATTGCTCTTTTAATTGCGGTTCCACTGAGCTTTGGTATTGCTGTATTTTTAACGGAAACTTGCCCCATTCCACTGAGAAGATCCTTGGGAACTGCCGTTGAATTGTTGGCTGCTGTGCCATCCATTATTTACGGCATGTTTGGTTTATTTATTTTTGCCCCATTATTTGCTGAATACATTCAGCCTGCATTGGCTAGTAGTGTTGGACAAATTCCTGTCATTGGACATTTATTCTCAGGCGCATTCAACGGAATTGGTGTTTTATGTGCTGGACTCATTTTGGCGATGATGGTCTTGCCATTTATTGCTTCAGTCATGCGTGATGTGTTTGAAATTGTTCCACCCGTTCTAAAAGAGTCAGCTTATGGTATTGGTTGCACTACTTGGGAAGTGGTCACCAAAATTGTTTTGCCTTATACGAAAACAGGAGTCATCGGTGGGATCATGCTGGGCTTGGGTCGTGCCTTGGGTGAAACCATGGCAGTCACATTTGTGATTGGTAATGCTCATAAATTAAGTGCTTCATTGTTCTCGCCAGGTAACTCAATTGCTTCAACTCTAGCCAATGAATTTGGTGAGGCAGAGCCCGGCTTGCACTATGCGTCCCTATTCTCATTAGGTTTGGCACTTTTCGTGATCACTTTCATTGTTTTGGCATTGGCCAAAATCATGTTGGCGCGTATGGAAGCTGGACAAGGTAAAAAGACATGAACCAAAACGCAAACTTTAATCAAAGTATTTATAGCCAACGTAAACGCAGTAACACGATTGGTCTAGTTTTATCCATGAGTGCGATGGCCTTGGGCATGATTTTCTTGCTTTGGATTTTGAGTATTCTTTTTATCAAAGGATTTTCAGCCATTGATTTAAATATGTTCACTCAAAGTACACCAGCTCCTGGTTCGGAGGGCGGTGGCTTGGCAAATGCCATTGTTGGCAGCTTGATGATTGTGGCTACTTGTACTCTTATCAGTACGCCCATTGGAGTGATGGCTGGTATTTATTTATCTGAATATGGAGCCAGAAGTAAGATTGCTTCAATCACTCGATTTGTGAATGACATCATGTTGTCAGCGCCATCGATTGTGATTGGCTTGTTTATTTATGCCGTATTGGTTGCTCAAGTGAAGCACTTCTCCGGTTGGGCTGGCACGATTGCGTTGGCATTGATTGCGATTCCAGTGGTTGTTAGAACAACAGAAAACATGTTGCAATTGGTGCCTGGTAGCTTGCGTGAAGCAGCTTATGCATTGGGTGCGCCTAAGTGGAAAGTCGCCTTTTCTGTGACCTTAACTGCAGCCAGAAGTGGAGTGATCACTGGCATCTTGTTAGCCTTGGCGCGTGTGAGTGGCGAGACAGCACCCTTACTGTTTACTGCACTGAATAATCAGTTCTTCTCAACCAATATGAATTCACCGATGGCGAACTTGCCTGTGGTGATTTTCCAATTTGCCATGAGTCCTTATGACAACTGGGTCAATTTGGCTTGGGGTGCTGCCCTGTTAATTACGATGGTTGTATTGGGATTAAATATTTTGACCCGTGTGGTGTTTAGACAAAAAGTACAAAGTTAAAGAGCATGAGAAATATATTTGATGTTGACCAAATTCAAGGAAATGTAATGAGCGAAACCAATCAAAATCAAGAAACTGCATTGAAAAATGCCTTAGAGATTAAGAATCTTAATTTCTACTATGGTTCTTTTCAGGGCTTGAAAAACATCAACCTGAATATCGCTGAGAGACATGTCACGGCATTTATTGGACCATCAGGTTGCGGTAAATCCACTTTGCTCAGAACTTTGAACCGCATGTATGACTTGTATCCAGGTCAGCGCGCCGAAGGTGAAATTAATTTCTATGGCAATAATATTTTGGATCCTAAGCAAGACTTGAACTTGTTACGTTCCCGCATTGGCATGATTTTCCAAAAGCCCACTCCATTCCCCATGTCTATTTATGACAACATTGCTTTTGGTGTGAAATTATATGAATCATTATCCCGCGCTGAAATGGATGAGCGTGTTGAGTGGTCATTAACCAAAGCTGCTCTTTGGGGTGAGGTGAAAGATAAGTTGAATCAAAGTGGTTTGTCCTTGTCAGGCGGTCAGCAACAGCGTTTATGTATTGCGCGTGGCGTGGCTGTTAAGCCATCCATCTTGTTGCTAGATGAACCCACTTCCGCTTTGGATCCAATATCCACAGCGAAAGTAGAGGAATTGGTTCATGAACTTAAAAAAGACTATACGATTGCGATTGTGACGCACAATATGCAACAGGCGGCGCGTGTTTCTGATTTCACAGCGTATATGTATTTAGGTGAAATGGTTGAGTTTGGCAAGACAGACGAGATCTTCTTGAAGCCAAAACGCAAAGAGACTGAAGACTACATCACCGGCCGCTTTGGTTAATTAAAAGAATTTAGGAGACAGATATGCCTGATAAACATTTATCCTCACAATTTGACAACGATCTCAACGCTCTTTGCGGCAGTTTGCTAGAGATGGGTGGCTTGGTTGAATCCCAAGTATCGATGGCGATGAGAGCCTTTGCGCAACTTGATGCTGACTTGGCTGATCAAGTCATGGCCCGTGAAGCCGAAGTCAATGATTTTGAAATCACTATCGACCAAGCTTGTACTGAGTTGATTGCACGTCGTCAACCAACAGCCAGAGACTTGCGTCTAGTGATGGCAGTTTCTAAAGCCATTACCAATCTTGAGCGTGCCGGCGACGAGGCAGATCGCATAGCAAGAAGAACCAAACACATTCTTGAAGATAGCGCTTCTCACAGTATCAATACCGCTGAAATTCGTTTGTCAGGTCAAATGGCGGTGTCATTGTTGCGCAGAAGCTTGGATTGTTTTGCCAGACTAGATACCAAAGTGGCTGCTGAAGTGGTGAATGAAGACAAGCAGATTGACGAAGAGTTCAAGGGCTTTGTGCGTAAATTAACCAGCTACATGGCTGAAGATCCAAGAACCATTTCAGTGGGCTTGGACATGTTATCGATTGCCAAAGCGGTTGAGCGTATTGGCGATCATTCTAAGAACATCGCCGAATTTGTGATTTACATCGTCAAGGGTACCGATGTGCGTCACTTGCCACATGAGCAACTCACCCAAGAGGCAAATAGCTAATTTATGGCCAGTAGCATCCTCATTGTTGAAGACGAACCATCGATTGCTGAGTTAATTGCAGTGAATCTCAGTCATGCAGGCTTTTTGCCTGTGAGAGCTTTTCAAACAGACCAAGCTTCTCAGTTGATGAAAGAAGTCTTGCCTGATTTGGTGGTCTTAGATTGGATGCTGCCAGGAAAGTCAGGCGTGCAGTTTGCCAAAGAGCTTAGAGCCAATGATCGCACCAAAGATATTCCGATCATTCTCTTGACGGCGCGCAGTGAAGAGATGGATAAGATTGCGGGTCTTGAAGCTGGAGCCGATGATTATGTGACGAAGCCTTTCTCTCCAAAAGAATTGGTGGCGCGTATTCGTGCGGTGCTTAGAAGACGTTCACCTCAATTGGCCGACGAAGTGGTGCAAATCAATAATTTGCGCCTTGATCCAGTAGCCCATCGTGTCTTGGCGACCAACGGTGTGGATGAAGTCACTCTAGACTTGGGCCCTACAGAATTTAGATTACTTCACTTTTTCATGACGCATCCAGAGCGAGTTCACTCTAGAGGTCAGTTATTGGATAAGGTATGGGGCGATCATGTGTTTGTAGAAGAGCGCACTGTGGATGTGCACATTAAGCGCCTCAGGGCTGCATTGGCACCTTCTAATTGCCAAAATTTAATTGAAACGGTTCGTGGCAGTGGTTATCGCTTGACGAAAACTCCTGCAAACGGTTAAACCCTCAATACTCTAAAAATTCCAAGATCTACAGATCGTCAAAGTCTTTGGCGTCACTGGAGGTAGTGATTCCATACAATCACTGCCCAAGTCATGAAGCACAAGAGAAGGGCCAGCATGACTGCAGCGCTGCCAAAGTCCTTGGCGCGCTTGGATAAATCATGCACTTCAAATGAAATACGATCAATCGCTGCTTCTACGCTGGAGTTCAATAATTCAACAATCAGTACCAAAACAACTGAAGCGATCAATAGAATCTTTTCAATGGGAGATACTGGTAAAAATATGGCCAAGGGAATCAGTATCAAGCCAAGAGCTAATTCTTGGCGAAAAGCACTTTCCTCTTTGTAGGCATAAATCAAACCATTCCAAGAGTTAACAGCTGCTCGAAATGCACGCGTTAAACCCTTATTACCTTTATGGGGGTTGTCTTCAATGTGATATTCGCTCATAGGTCCTCATTTATTAACCAATACATTTAGCAATAAAACTATGACAGCTTGATGTCATAGCCACATTCATTTCTTTGAAATGTCACAGACTTGATATCTTAATTTCATAAAAGTACCTGACACTGTGTTCAATCAATGACAGGAGTGTTGAATGAAAATTACAGTCATCGGAACAGGTTATGTGGGCTTGGTGACCGGAGCCTGCTTGGCTGAACAGGGTAATCATGTTTTTTGTTTGGATGTAAACCCAGAAAAAATTAACATTCTCAATGCTGGTGGCGTGCCCATTTATGAGCCTGGACTCAAAGAAATCATTGAAAGAAATCTGTCATATGGACGTTTGATTTTTTCAACGGACATCGCTGCTGCGGTAGCTTATGGTGATATTCAGTTCATTGCGGTTGGAACACCGCCTTCTGAGGATGGATCTGCTGATTTGAACTATGTATTGCAAGCAGCCAAGCAAATTGGTCAACACATGAATCGCTTTAAGGTGGTGGTCAATAAATCAACTGTGCCGGTCGGCACAGCTGACAAAGTGACTGAAGTGATTGCTCAAGAGTTATTGAATCGTGGTTTACCCAGTGAAAACTTCTCAGTAATTTCAAACCCTGAGTTTTTAAAGGAGGGCGCTGCGATTGAAGATTTCATGCGTCCAGATCGAATTGTGATTGGCAGTCAAGCCAATGCGGCAGGTTATGCCGCCAAAGAAATGATGAAGCAGCTTTATGCACCTTTTAACCGCCATCATGAACGCACTTATTACATGGATGTAAGAAGTGCCGAATTAACCAAATATGCTGCCAACGCAATGTTGGCCACACGAATTTCTTTCATGAACGAAATCGCAAATTTGGCCGATGTGTTGGGTGCTGACATTGAGTCTGTGAGACAGGGGATTGGTTCTGATTCTCGAATTGGTTACAGTTTCTTGTATGCCGGTACGGGGTATGGCGGTAGTTGCTTTCCCAAAGACGTATCAGCGCTTGCCAAAATTGCCGAGCACCATGGACAAGAGTTGAAGTTGATCAAGGCGGTGGAGGAGGTGAATGAGGCCCAAAAGAATGTCTTGGTGAAGAAAATTACGCGCCGCTATGGTGAAGATTTATCTGGTAAAACATTCTGTCTTTGGGGGCTCGCTTTTAAACCCAATACAGATGACATGCGAGAAGCTCCGAGTCGCGTTGTCATTCGTAACTTATTGATGCGTGGCGCTCAGATTAGGGTTCATGACCCGGTGGCCATGACAGAAGCCAGGCATGCCATTCAGTTAGATATGGCTGATCAGACTGAGTTACTGCAGTACCTCAGTTTTCATGAAGATCCATTGGTTGCTGCAGAAAGTGCAGATGCTTTATTGATCATGACTGAATGGAAGTCATTTAGAAGTCCTGATTTTCACTCGCTCAAACAATCTCTGGCGCATCCAGTGATCTTTGATGGTCGCAATATTTACGATCCACAACTCATCCTAGATCAGGGATTTGAATATGAAGGCATTGGTAGAAAAACAGTTTTAGAGTCAGGTTATCTCAAGGGATTTGAGTTGATTCAGAATCAAAGCCTCAACCACGCCGTAACAGGGCAGATGACACAGCATTGATTGAATTTATTTGGTCAGTGTCGCATCCAGTAACTTCAGGTACTTTTCTGGCAAATCCAAGTTCAGATGAAAAGCACTGGTTTTCATGAATTGATACTCAATATTTTTTTGTCTGGCTTGGTGTTCTGGTGTTTGTCGAACCATGATGTTCTTTGTTGAAAAATAAAATTTGTACTCATTGCTCATGATGGTTAACTCCTTATTCATCACTGACCAAGAGCTTAATTTTCAAATTTGACAGGCTTGTGAAGCTTTGAAGAAGCTTTTTTGATGAACAATAGATCTAACAGGTCATGGTTTAGATTCAAAGGCTTTGGGATTTTTTAGACTGCGATTGAATACACTTTTTCCATTGTTTTTCAAAGACTTGATAAGATTCAAGCTATGTTGTCTTTAAAAACGCGTTTAATCACGATTTTCTTGATTGTTTTGCTGATTTCCTGGTTGGCTGGAGAGATCTTTGGCTTGGATATTGGCTTGTTGACAGCTTGTATTTGCTTGAGTCTGCTCTTGATTCATCAACTATGGCATGCCTCTAGGTTCAGTCGCCTTTTACTGTCCCCCAATTACGGTGAAGTTCCCAGTGCACTAGGTATTTGGGGTGAAATTTACTATCGACTTCATAAGCTTGTGCGATCTTGGCGTGATCAAGTATTGGAAGTGGAGCAGCAGCACAGTCGTTTCATTCAGGCTGTTCAGGCAACCCCCAATGGTGTGGTGATGCTCAATGAAGATGATCAAATTGAGTGGTGCAATGGCATTGCCGAGCAACATTTTGGTATCAATGCCAAACGTGATGCCATGCAAAGAATCACTCATATTTTGCGTAAACCTGCTTTTGTGCAATACATCATTCGTCAAAACTATCGCGAGCCAGTTCGTTTAACCAATATGGGTGCTTTTGAACAGTTTGCTTTAGATGTGCAAATTTTCCCTTACGGGGATAAGCAAAAATTGGTCTTATCTCAAGACGTTTCTCAAATTGAAAAAACCGATTCGATGCGAAGAGATTTCGTAGCCAACGTTTCTCACGAGCTTAAAACGCCTTTAACCGTATTGTCAGGATTTTTGGAAACTGTTCAGGAATTAGATCTAAATGAGCTTGATCGTAAAAAATATTTAGACCTAATGAGCGTTCAAACAGGACGAATGAAGACCTTGGTTGAGGATTTGTTGACTTTGGCTAAGTTAGAAGGCAATCCTGAACCTCCGGTCACTCAAGTGGTGCCCATGGATAACATGCTAGCAAGGCTTCAATTGGATGCGGAAGGCTTGTCTCAGGGGCGTCATCAAATCATCGTAGAAAAAATCAGCTCAAGAAATGTGCTGGGCGATGATTTAGAGCTGTATTCAGCCTTTGGTAATTTGGTCTCTAATGCCGTTCGTTATACCCCTGAAGGTGGCAAGGTCACGATTCGTTGGGAAGATCAAGGTGAAGAATCTATCTTCTCAGTGATGGATACGGGCCCTGGTATTGCTGAGGAACATTTGCCTCGTTTGACCGAGCGTTTTTATCGTGTGGATCGTAGCCGATCCAGAGACACAGGTGGTACTGGATTGGGCATGGCGATTGTGAAGCATGTCATCAGTCGTCACCATGGGGAATTAAAAATCCAGTCCAAGTTAGGTTTTGGCAGCGAGTTCTCTTTGACTTTCCCCGCACAACGGGTGGCTGAAACAAAGAGTTCAAGCAAAAATTCTTAAACTCTTCAATCATCAAATCAATCCTTGATTAAAGAAAATCCAGCCACGAGGGTTGGTTTTATACAGTCAACAGTTGAACCAATTCTTTTTGACCGATGTATTCAGTTGATGTGGCTCTGCGCTTGGTTTGCTGGTAATGCCCCTCTGAGTCCATCAGCCAAGCCGTGGTGTTGTCTTTGAGGAGCATTTGGAAACCCTCTTTGATGACGCGATTTTTCAACTTTGTATCAAGAACTGGGAAGGCGACTTCAACGCGTCTGAAAAGATTGCGATCCATCCAGTCAGCAGATGATAAATAGAGCACTTCATCGCCTTGTGCATAGAAATAATAAATTCGATGATGCTCTAAAAAGCGCCCAATGATTGATCTGACTTTGATGTTCTCTGATAGGCCAGGAACACCTGGTTGTAGAGCACACACGCCACGGATGATTAAATCAATCTTCACGCCAGCTTGAGAAGCTTTATAAAGCTCCTGAATGATGGTGGGCTCTAGAAGGGCATTCATCTTCGCCATGATGTGAGCTTTTTTGCCTTGTTTGGCATTGCGGGCTTCCTGTCGAATGTGCGCGACCAATTCTGAGTGCATGGTGAATGGCGATTGCCACAAGTGCTTGAGTGTGATCCTGCCACCTGTACCTGTTAACTGCATGAAGACATGATGCATGTCTTCACAAATTTCCTGGTTGGCAGTCATCATGCCAAAGTCACTGTAAAGTTTGGCTGTCCTTGGATGGTAATTGCCTGTACCTAAGTGAGCATACCGTCTCAATACTTTCTTGGCTTTGCGACGTCCTGATGCTGGGATGGTTTCTTGGCGAACAATCAAAAGCATCTTTGCGTGGCACTTGTGTCCCACTACACCATAAACCACGTGCGCACCGACAGCTTCTAACTTGGCCGCCCAACCAATATTGGTTTGTTCATCAAAACGTGCTAATAGCTCGACCACTACAGTTACTTCTTTGCCATTGCGCGCGGCTTCCATGAGCGCATCCATTACCAGTGACTGTTCACCAGTGCGGTATACAGTTTGTTTGATCGCCAATACTTGTGGATCTTTCGCTGCTTGTTGTAATAATTGCAAGACAGGATCAAAGCTCTGGTAAGGGTGATGCAAAAGAATGTCAGATTGGTTGATTTTCTCAAAAATATCATCGCCAGCTACTTGGGCAATCGAATTTTTAGGTGAATGAGGCTTGAACTTGAACTTTGGAATATCCACCAAATCTGGAATTTGTACCAAGCGCACCAAGTTCACGGGACCATTCACACGATAACAATCTGCATCATTTAGCCCTTCTACTTTTTGAAGGTACTCTTGTAGCTCTAAAGGCATTTCGGCGGTTACTTCTAGGCGAACGGCTGCACCTAAATGTCTAGTCGGTAATTCACCTTGAAGAGCTGATCGCAGGTCTGTGATGTCATCTTCAGACACAAATAAATCAGAGTTTCTGGTCACTCTGAATTGATGGCAACCCGTGACTGCCATGCCTTGGAATAATTCAGGCACGAAGGCTTGAATAAACGATGACAACAACACAAAGCCATGAGGGCATGAGCAAAGGTGTTCTGGTAAAGGTACAACGCGCGGAAGTGAGCGAGGTGCTTGCACCACTGCCAAAGTTGGTTTTCGGCCAAAAGAATCTTTACCTTCTAGGGTGACTAAAAAGTTCAAACTCTTGTTAATCACCTTTGGGAATGGGTGAGCAGGATCTAAAGCAATGGGGGTGAGTAAAGGCACCAATTCTTTTTGGAAAAAGTCGCGAGCCCATTGTTTAATGGCTGGCGTCCATGAAGTGCTGGGATAAAACTTAACCCCAGCCTTATCCAACTTAGGAAGAATATCGTCTTGAAGTAAGCTGAACTTTCTGGCTACTAATTCATGGGCTTTCTCAGCCACCGCATCATAAGCATCTTTAATTTTCAAGCCATCAGGAGTCAAATTGCGAGGATTGCTTTTTAATTGCTCTTTGATACCCGACATGCGAATTTCAAAGAACTCATCCATATTGGATGAGACAATGCACACAAAGCGCAAACGCTCTAAAAGAGGTGTTTTAGGGTCTTCGGCCTGAGCCAAAACCCTCGAATTAAATTCCAATGCGCCGAGTTCGCGATTGAGTAGGGGTATTGCTGAGGTGGAAGCATTCATTTTTTGCATAAAAATGATTTTGACAAAGGTCTATGTCAAAAATATGACAAATTGATGAATCAAATTTGTCATCACTGTGTCACATTCGCGTCATAATCTTGATAATTAAAAAAATGAAGCAAAATTGAAGTGAGTTCAAACCATTCCCCCTCGTCTACCCATGAAGAGTTAGTTGCGGCAGTTGACCTCGGTTCCAACAGCTTTAGGATGGTCATCGCAAGGGTGGTCAAGTCTGAGTCGGGTACTCAGTTGCAACCGATTGATACGCTCAGAGATTCTGTCCGAATGGCTGCGGGCCTTACTGAAAATAAACTCTTAGACCAAAAAGCCATTTCTAGAGGTTTGGCTGCCATCCACCGTTTTGGTGATCGTTTGAGAGGTTTTAAGCCCAAGCAAGTTCGTGCAGTGGCCACCAATACCTTGCGTGTTGCCAGGAATGCCGATGAATTTATTCAAGAGGCAGAAAAATTATTGGGTTTTCCCATTGAGGTTATTAAGGGGCGTGAAGAGGCTCGTTTGATTTACATTGGGGCCTCGCACGATGCCCCAGCCTGTGAGGGTAAACGTTTTGTTCTAGATATTGGTGGTGGATCGACAGAGTTCATCATTGGTGATGGATACGAGCCTAAATTGCTGGAATCTTTATACATTGGCTGCGTCTCATATAGCCAAGACTTCTTTCCGGGTGGTTTGGTTGATGCACACTGCTTTAAACAAGCGGAGTTGTCAGCTCGCAGAGAAATTCAAGCCATCACGTCACAATTCTTAAAAGCAGGTTGGAAGCAATCGATTGGTTCATCGGGTACTGCGCGAGCCATTGCTGAACTGATTGCGCAAAATGGTTTCAATGGAGCGCCGCATGAATTACCTGTGGATGACATGGGTGGGGTGATAACTAAAGAAGGTCTTTTGGCGCTCAAGCAATCTTTGATTGAATCTGAATACATCGATCGATCCGAATTACTCGGTCTTAAAAATGATCGTCGTCCCGTGTTACCCGGTGGCTTGGCCATTATGTTGGCGGCATTTGAAGAATTAGGCATTGAACGCATGGAAGTCACTGAGGCTGCCTTGCGTTTGGGTGTTTTATACGATTTGATTGGACGCTCACAACATCACGACATGCGTTACGTGACTGTGGAACAGTTCATGCAGCGTTATGGCGTCGATCGTCAACAAGCCCAAAGGGTGAGTCAAGCAGCTATTTTCTTTTTGAATCAATTTCCCAAGCCAAAATATGAAAATCGCAAAGACAATGAACAAATTCTATCTTGGGCCGCTAAGTTGCATGAAATTGGATTAAGTATCACTCACAACGGTTATCACAAGCATTCAGCTTACATAGCGACTCATGCCGATATGCCAGGGTTCTCTAAGTTAGACCAAGCAAGACTTGCAGCATTACTCTTGGGGCACACTGGCAAACTTGGAAAAATCTCAGTGACGTCCAATTACATTGACTGGCGGATGCTCTTTAGTCTGCGCTTGGCGCATGTCTTGTGCCGTAGGCGTGCCGATGAAAAGATTGACGATATCGCTGTCAAAGAACAAGAGGGTGGTTTTGTCATTAAGGTTTCTAAAGACTGGGTGAAGAAAAACCCTCTCACCCAATTTGGCCTTGAAAAAGAATCGTCCGATTGGAAAAAAATCGGCCGAGAGCTAAAAATTCAGATTTTCTAAATAGGACAGCCTCATTCAGAGGCTGTCTAAAACATTAGTTATTTATTACCCAAAAAGTGCTTGGCGTATCTCGGATGGATATCATCCAAGCGCAACATCGTCAAGAAATCTGCGGTATTAAAGTCAGGATCCCAAGCTGGGTTACCGCATACCTTAGCACCTAAGCGAAGATAGCCTTTAATCAGGGCTGGTGGTTCAACATCCAAGCTGCTGTTCAACTCTTCAATCGGTAAAGCCAATCTTGGGAACACGCGGTATTCAATGTCAGTTAAATGTTGTTCATTGTTGAGCATCTTGGCCAAACTAGCTGCATAGTGACCGCCGTCACCCATTTGTACACTGGCACAACCTAACATGATCTCGTAGTTGTTAGTTTTCATATACTGACCAAGACCACTCCATAATGCCATGATTACTCCGCCTGAGCGGTAATCACGGTGCACACATGAACGACCGACTTCAACCATCTTGTGGCGTAAGTGTCTTAAACGTGTCAAATCAAACTCTGAATCGGAGTACAAACAACCCATTTGCTTGGCTTGATGGGGTGGTAAGGCGCGATAGGTACCAATCACTTTGAGTGTTTCATTATCACGAACAATCAAGTGATCGCAAAAACTATCAAAAATATCTACATCTAAACCCTCTGAGGAAGGTTTTAAGTTTGCACCCATTTCTTCTGCAAACACTTTGTAGCGCAAACGTTGTGCTTCTTTGACTTCATCGTGGTGTCTGGCCCAGCTCACGCTAATAGGAGCAGCTTTTGAGGTTTGTACAGCAGGTGCTTCAAGTTTCTTGGAAGACTTTTTCTGGCCTGGGTTGTTTTGTAAGCGACTGATTTTGTCTTTGATGATTTGATGCAGAGGAGCAATTTTCTCGGACATGATTTTTTTCATGTCTTTTTTAACCAATGAATCCGTAATGGAAGATAGGGGATTAGGTAAGTCTCTCATGGTGTTCCTATAGTGATGATTATTTGTCATCACTATAGGAATCATTTGTGTCACGCGAGTGACGGAGTTTTGACAGTTGTGTGACTATCAATGGGCTTTAAATAATTTAAAAACTGATGGCTCGCCACATTCCAAGAGAACTTCTCGGCATGAGCTCTGGCCACTTCGCGAGGGATCTTCAAAGCTTCTAAGCAGGCCTCACGCAAATCATGATTCATCGCCCCTGATTTGGAGTCGCCAATCACATCAATCGGGCCTGTCACTGGGTAAGCAGCAACAGGTAGACCACAAGCCATGGCCTCTAGTAGAACCAAGCCAAACGTATCGGTTTTGCTTGGGAAGACAAAGACGTCTGCAGCTGCATACACCTTAGCCAATTGTTCTTGTTGGAGAACGCCTAAATAGTTCACTTCTGGATATTTTGATTTAAAGCCATTTAAGGCGGGCCCGTCTCCTACCACCCATTTAGAACCGGGTAACTTAAGTTCTAAAAATGCTTCAATATTTTTTTCAACTGCGACACGACCTACATATAAAAAGATGGGGTGAGCCGTATTAAGTTCTTTGGATTCTTGCATTTTGAAGATGTCTAAATCAACACCGCGAGTCCACAACACCACATTGCTAAAACCGTAAGATTCCAAATCATCAATGACCACTTGTGTGGGCGCCATCACAGCCAATGAAGGGTCGTGGAACCAACGTAAAAACTTATAGGTGATGGCCAATGGAATTCCGGTACGAGCTTTGACGTATTCTGGAAAGCGAGTGTGATAGGCCGTTGAAAAGGGTAATTTATTTTTCAAGGCATAAGCGCGTGCTGCAATGCCCAAAGGACCTTCTGTTGCAATATGAATCGCATCGGGTTGAAAAGTTTCCATTTTTTGACGAACTTTTTTCCCGGGGAGCAGTGATAAAGAAATATCCGGATAGGTTGGGCATGGAATGGTTTTAAATTCAAGTGGTGTGATCATTTCAATCGTATGGCCCATCTTCTTTAATTCATGCATGGTTTGCTTGAGGGTTCTTACCACGCCATTGACTTGGGGTTCCCAAGCATCGGTCACAATCATGATCTTCATTGCGCTGTCTCCAGTATGTTCTCTTGTGTCATTGAAATTTCGGTTTTGGTCACGCTGATAGTGACCGTTTCAGTATGAGTAATGGCTACAGGGTCAGGCAAGATTTGATTCCAGTGAACAATCTTCAAAGTGCCATCAGTGGTTTCAACCAAAGCAGTCAAGCTTTCGACCCAATCGCCATCATTGCAATACAGCAAGCCATCAATCGTTCTGATTTCAGCCTTATGAATATGGCCGCAGACCACACCATCACAGTCTCTAATGCGTGCTTCGCGCGCCATGATCATTTCAAAGTCTGCGATAAAGCTCACGGCATTCTTGACTGAGTGTTTCAGATATTGAGAGAGTGACCAGTAATTCAGACCCAATCTGGCGCGGGCGTGATTGAACCAGCGATTCACCCATAAGATGAAGGTATATAGGGTGTCGCCCACATAAGCCAGCCATTTGGCATACTGCATCACGCTATCAAACAAGTCACCATGAGTAATCCATAGACGTTTACCGTCTGCGGTCACGTGGATCACCTCTTCTTCAACCTTGATATCGCCAAAGCTCATGCCAAAAAACTGACGCGCCATTTCATCATGATTACCGGGAACGTAAATCACTTCGCTGCCTTTACGGGCTTTTCGTAGCAACTTTTGTACAACATCATTGTGGGCTTGAGGCCAAAACCAACGTTTTTTTAATTGCCAGCCATCAATGATGTCGCCGACGAGGTAAATCTTCTCGGCGTCATTGTGTTTTAAAAAATCCAGAAGATAATTCGCCTGGCAGCCGGCAGTGCCTAAGTGGACATCAGAGATCCATATTGCGCGGTATTGATTCATGAGTTCACATTGGGCATGACTCATTTGAAACTATGATGTCAAATTGATGTCATATTGATGACATAGAAATATGCCAAGATGAACTCATGAAAACTTTTTTACTAGTGATTCATCTTTTGTCTGCCATTAGCCAGTGTGCGGTATTTCCAATATTGCCAAAGAAATGGCGCAAGAAGATGGTTCAGCAATGGTGCATTCGTTTACTCAGAATCCTCAAAGTAAAGGTCATCATTCACGGAGATTCGTCCAGCTTGCTTGGATCGGAGCCTTATTTGTTGGTTGCTAATCACATTTCTTGGTTAGACATCCACATCATCAATTCGATTCGCCCCGTCATTTTTGTTGCCAAGGCGGATGTATCCAAGTGGCCAATTTTTGGTTACTTGGCCAGTATGTTGGGGACCATTTTTATTCAAAGAGAAAAGCTGTCTGATATCAAGCGGGTGATTCATCTCATGAAAGAAAAACTCACCCACCAAGAAGTGGTGGCTATATTTCCTGAAGGAACTTCTACGGATGGAAAAACAGTATTGCCATTTAAATCAAATTTATTTGAGCCAGCTCATCAAGCGCATGTTGATGTGTTACCAATTGCAATTCAGTATCAAGAAAAAGGTCAGTATTCAGATAGGGCAGCATTTATCGGCGACATGGAGTTGATTGATTCCATTAAGAACATCTTAAATACGAATGATCTAGAGGCTCACATCTATCTTTCAGAGAAGCTTTCTGCTCATTTGACCCGCCAAGAATTGGCCTCCCAGGCGCATCAGTTGGTGGCTTCAAAGGTTTGATTCCATTTGGTTTTACCCCCAAAGTTTGCCAATATAGGGCCCATGAGGTACAATATTGGTCTTAGTCGGAGTGTGGCGCAGTCTGGTAGCGCACCTGGTTTGGGACCAGGGGGTCCAAGGTTCGAATCCTTGTACTCCGACCACTTTCTCTTCAGTCAATTCCCCTCCATTCATTTTTTAAATGCACGTCAATCAATCCAATGATTGAGTAATCATTCGCAATCTGAGTTAATCAAGTTAATTATGTTTTGTTGCTCCGCACAAAATTGATTCAACTCAATTTGTCCAATATTTGACCTAGACGTAAGGGTGATTAAAGATTCATTATGTCTAATTAAAATTATTTGTAAATTTCTAATTTAATTTTCATATGTCATTCGCAGAAGATTCAAGCATTCATTTTTCTGACTTTCCAACCGATCAATTGATTGAGTTGAGTTATGTGAGTCAGTCCAGCAATGACATGGGTATTTTGGGTTTGATGAATCTACTAGAAGATGCTGTTCATAAAAATAAGCGTGCTGGCGTGACGGGCGTTCTCTTTTATGACAATGGAATTTTTGGCCAAATCATGGAGGGCTATCCAGAGCATCTTGAGCGCATTTGGAAGTCCATCGCTGCTGATGCCCGTCATAAAGACATTCAGGTTCTGGGTATCAATCCCTTATCTAAGAGACGATTTAGTAATTGGTCCATGAAGTTTTATGGTTCGGATGAGATCAGTCAGTATGTGCCTGAATTAAAAATGGGCCTAAAAGATGCGGCTGCCAGTTTGCCTAGTGAGATTCTTACTTTGATGCGATCAGTGAGTAACCAGGCTGAAGAAATCAATCCAAGTAATCAAAGCAGTCAAAACAATTCAGCGAATCAATCAAGACTTTAATTAGCTCAAGAGCTCCAATACTTTTTCAATCGGTCGACACAAAGCACCTTTAGAGCCATTGACCACAATAGGGCGGTTCAAAAGAATGGGATGCTCTAGGATCAAAGCAACTAATTCATCGTCAGACCACTTAGGGTTGCCTAAGTCTAGCTCGTCGTAAGGTGTACCTTTTTGACGTAATAGATCGCGCACTGAGCCACCGCATGCGCGAACAATTTTTCTTAATTCTGTTTCATTGGGTGGAGTCACCAAATACAGAATGACTTGATGCTCTTTGCCTGATTGAATAATTAAGTCAAGAACATCGCGAGATGTTTTACATTTCTGGTTGTGATAAATGGTAATCATCTAAACCTACAAAAGAATAAAAAGTGACTGAAATAGACTAAAACAAACAAGCTTTAAGCTTTTCATTTTAAGAGCTTTTTAGACCGAAGCTCACAAGCAAACCTCCGCTATAATCCCAATTCAAATCAAAGACTGCCCATAGCTCAGCTGGATAGAGCACCGCCCTTCTAAGGCGTAGGTCGCACGTTCGAATCGTGCTGGGCAGGCCAATTCAAAATGGAAAAATCACGCATCAGCAACATCAAAGAGCCAAATCAGACTAGAATGAAAGCATGAAAAAGCTTTGTATGCTTCTCTGTTTTAGCTTATTCGCTAGTTTGATTCACGCGGCTGTGATGCCTCTTGATCATCAATCAGGGCACTTAAGTCACGAGATGGGCTCTCCTCAGATGAGTGCCGATCACGCTTGTGATCAGGAAACGAATCATGCCCAAACTATGGATACTGCTCAGTTATGCCATGGTGATGGCTATCAGTGCTGTTTGGGGTTGGTGCTAACACCTGAAATCAATGTTGATTTACAAACATCTTTTTTGGCAACATTGATTCCGAGATATTCATCATTGGTCATGCAGCCAATGACTCATTTCATATTCAAGCCTCCAAAAGTCTGACTCCTATCAGAAAAAATTAGTTTGATTGGTGACGTCTTGTCACGCCTATCTTTTGGAGAAATATCATGATCATGACTCATTACATGGAGTTATTGGCTGTTAATCAGCCATGGAATTTAATAATTTTTATGGCCATACCCATTATTTTGGCTGAAACATTGGCCATTACTGAGTTGTACATCTTGTTTACAAGAAAATTTGAAGGCCCTGTTCACTCATTAAATAAATGGGCAGGTATTCTTGTGGGTATTTATTTTGTAGGAATTATTGCCTACTTGATAACGACAGCGGTTATTCCAATTACTCAGGCCAATGCATGGCGGACCATCATTGATGTCATTGCAGTGGCTACTTATTTAATCGCTGGTTTGCCATTGATTTGGATTGCATTGCAAGAATTGAATCTTGTGAATAAAACTCTTGAGCGAATGGAGAAATTGAAGATTCATGCGATGTGTGTCGCTATCTTTTTAGTTTTTGGACACATTGCCATGATTGCAGGAATGATGGATCCATCTTTACTTGGATATCAAGGTGATTCAAGTCATGGGCATTCTATGAATCATGGAAATATGCCCATGTCGCAAGATGATATGAAAAATATGATGAATCATCATCAAAATATGCCCAGCAAGTCAGGCCATCATCATTAATGAATTGGCTGCCCGTAAGGGCAGCCCTTTAAAGGAGATTTCGATGAAGAAAGTAAAAACTTCACAGTCATCGATTGATTTTTCAAAACGCGCTTTGACATTGGGTTTGGCACTCATGCCTGTGGTTGGGTTGAGCCAACCACAAAAACCCAGCATCACGATGTGGAAGAGCCCCACTTGTGGCTGTTGTAAAGATTGGGAAATTTATCTTCAAAAAAATGGCTTTCACGTCAAAGCAATTCCTGAAGGGAATGAGCAAATTCGCAAAAAACTCGGTATGCCCATTCAATATGGTTCTTGTCATACAGCTTTGATTCAAGGCTATGTGATTGAGGGTCATGTTCCTGCTAGAGAAATCAAAAGATTGTTGATAGAAAAGCCCAAGGCATTAGGTCTTGCTGTGCCAGCCATGCCAATTGGTTCTCCTGGAATGGATGGCCCTGAATATCGTGGAAAAAAAGACCCCTATGATGTGTTGCTGATTACATCAACTGGACAATCAGTGGTTTATCAATCTTATCGATAAAGGCGCATTAACCCATTTCATTACTGTTTCTGGGTCTTCAATTTGCTAGAACTCCATTCTTCAAATTGGCGTTGCTGGTGAGCAGCAACTCCCTCTGCTGAATCTTGAGGGAGTTGTTTTAAGCATTCAGCCAAAGATTCAGGGCTAAGAGTTTCAGAAACCTTATTTGTCTTAATTTCTTGGGGTGACTTTCCATCCCAGGCAAATGGATTATTGAATGAGGGTGGATCTGGCAAACAATCGTTGCTGTAAATGGGCGTATCGTCATTGGCAAACGGTGTAAAAGAAATTGTTTTTTCAAATATCAATGATTTGCCTGTGGGTGTTGGTGGTGATGGAGGCATTGAAGCAATGGCTTTACGAGCAAGAGTCTCTGCCAAATCTGAAGTTTTCCAGAGGGTTTCTACTTTAACCACTTGCCCGCTCGGTGCAATTTCAATTCGAAATCGCACATGTCCTTGATCAGGTCCTTCAATGGCTCTGCCCATCATGCTGCGTATTTGTTTACCAAAAGAATGACGATAACCTTTGCTATTTTTTAATGTGTATTTGGAAGCGAAGGCCCATTCTTCAGCGCTCGGGGCAGGTGGTGCATCCATGTAAGCGGGTTCTTTTTTTAAAGAATCCATTTGATTCTGTGTCTGAATCACTAAATCTTTAGGGGGTAGGGGTTCGGGTTTTTTATCTGCTAACTTGATTTCAACTACCTCGGCCTTAGATACAAGCTTTGAATTTGGAAATAAATCAGAAACCGCCCATAGGAGTACAAGGTGTAATCCAAGAGAGAGCCACAGGGCAGGTCGGATAAATTTTTGAATTGACACGAAATATTTAGATCACAAATAGACTTCAATCAGTTGAATACAATAGACATCTGATATCAATTAGTATTATCAATCAAGTCAGCAGTCAATTGACTTAGCTTGATTCACACAATGTCAGGAGTCTTGATCATTATTAATCGAATATTTTTAATTCTTGTTAGTTTTATCTTTTCTACGTCAGTATGGGCCAATCAGCCCACGGTCGTGGTGGCAGCCAATATGAAGCCAGCAATGGATGAAATTTATCAAGAATATAAAAAGACCGGTCAAGAGCTTCGCATCATTTATGGATCATCTGGAAATTTAACCCGACAAATTCAGCAAGGAGCCCCCTTTCATTTATTGATTTCTGCGGATGAGAGTTTCCCATTGATATTAAGCAAAGGGGGCTTGACTGTAGACGATGGAAAAATTTATGCAATTGGACGTTTGGCATTCATTGCCAATCCATCCAAAAAAATTTATTTAACTCTCAATGAATCTGACTTAAAAAAAATGATTCAAGAGGCGAATAGAGTCGCTCTTGCAAAGCCAGATCTGGCACCATATGGGCGTGCCGCCATTGAAGTGCTGACTAAGTTACAAGTAGAACAAATGGCCAGAAAAAAATTCGTTTTCGGTGAGAGCATTTCATCGGTCACCAGTTATGTTACTTCTGGAGCAGCTGACATTGGACTGACCGCATACTCGTTGGCAAAGACCAAACCAGCCTCTGAAAAACTCAATCATTTACTTATTCCAGAGAGCTGGCATCAACCCATCCGTCAACGCATGGTGCTCATCAAAAATCCACCGCCAGTGGTTTTAGACTTCTACCGTTTCATGCAAAGTGATCAGGCTAAAAAAATTCTTCAGTTTCACGGATACGGATTGCCTTAAAAAAGCACCTCGTAAGTAATCAGACCCAAACCACTAGCAATTGACCAAGCTCCAGCTCTTTTGACCTGCCTTCTTGGTATGAAGTAAGACGTCTGTTTTTCATCAGCCAAAAGGTCATCCAATATTTGTTTGGGTTGTTTCTTGCTGATGAATGCCTCGGCAACGATTCTTTCAATGCGAAGAAGGGGTTTGAAGATGCCACCAGCTAAGACCAAATATTCAAACCAACCTTTTTTCTGAAGACGTTGCTGAGCATATTGAACGGCTTGAGCTGTTGGAAGGGTGGTTGACTCAAGTACTTGAGTTCTTTTCTTAAATAGCACTCTTAAATTACCTTGGTCTTCTACATTCACCACTTCAAAATAGGGACTCGCCATGCTGATCAAGGTGTGTCTTGAGTAATAAAACAAATGCGCTTTGAAGTAAATATTGTGTGGTGAGGCATCTGCTTGCAATATATTGGGCACTTCAATGAACAGGTGCCCATTCTCTTTAAGGCAACGATGCAACTTTTTCATCACTTCATCAGGTTTGGCCATGTGTTCAAACACATGGAACAAGGTTAAAACATCAGCAGAGGATTCCTCAACATCGGCCAGCATGGCAGTTTTTACTTCTACGCCATATTGTTCCTTAGAAAAGCTGGAGTAACCAACATTCGGCTCTATGCCACTGGATAGAAAGCCACGTTGCTTGGCCATATAAACGAATTCACCACCACCAGCACCCACATCAATCAAAGTTTGTTGGCGGATATTCAGATGTTTTTCTAAATACTGAATCCGGTCCAGCGCTGCTTGCCCAGCTCTTTGAACATATTTGGGCTTGGGGGAGTAAGTACTTTTATAGTCTTGACGATAATTGTGGGAGTAATAAATTTTCAGTTCTTCATCGCTGGGAATTTCTTTTTGTGCGATTAAGCCACAGTCCTCGCAAGAGACAATATTCAAAAAATGTTTACTTTTGACATCTTTTTTTAAAAGATGGGTCAAATTATGGGAATGACACAACTCACAATATTCACTCATGATGTCTCCATTATTTTTTGTTGTTAATAAGGAATGTATCAGTAAATATTCCACAAATTCTTTAGGGTCAATTTGGAAACTATTTAAGCCTTTATCATGTTGAAATGACTGATTTTTTAGACCCAGCCATCCTGTTCTTCATCTTTGGAGTATTTGCTGGTTTGGTTAAGTCAAACCTAGAAATTCCTCAGCCGATTGCCAGATTCTTATCGCTCTACCTATTGATGGCCTTGGGCTTGAAGGGTGGTTTCGCTTTACATCACTCAGGCTTTACGCCTGAGATTGCCCTTTCATTGGGCTTGGCGATATTCTTAGCTGTCATCATTCCATTGATGGGCTATGCTTTACTCAAAACTAAGCTCAATCGTTATGACTCTGCAGCGATTGCTGCTACGTATGGATCGGTGAGTGCGGTCACATTCATTACGGCCACTCAAGCCTTGGATCAGTTTGGCATTGAGTTTGGGGGTCACATGGCCGCTGCCATGGCTTTAATGGAATCCCCAGCCATCATCTTGGCCATTCTGTTGGCCAACAAGGCCCGAGCATCAACCAATCCATCTGCACAATCTGTGGGTATGTCCAAGATTCTTCATGAGTCTTTTACGGATGGCGCACAACTGCTCTTGTTGGGCTCCATGGTGGTCGGGATAGTCAGTGGGGATGATGGCCAAAAAATCATGGCGCCATTCTCGATTGATTTATTCAAAGGCATGTTGGCTTTCTTCCTTTTAGACATGGGTTTGCAAGCAGCCAAAAACTTTGATGGTCTCAAAGGTAAGCCTCCCATCACTTTGTTCTATGCCATTGGTGCACCACTGGTTCATGCTGCACTTGCTTTGTTCTTATCAAAACTAGTGGGACTGTCTTTGGGAGATACGGTTCTTCTCATGGTGCTTGCGGCCAGTGCTTCTTACATTGCTGTGCCAGCTGTTCTGCGACACGCTTTGCCTGAGGTCAACCCCGCCTTGTACATGGGCATGTCTTTGGGCATCACTTTCCCATTTAATATCATCCTGGGCATTCCCCTGTATACCTTTGTAGCCAAACAGATGTTTTAATATTACTAATAGTAATATTAAAACAATAAAATATTATTTTACGTAATATGTTGAGGTAACTATAGTTCCACCTAATTCAAATATTAGGTGGCCCTATGCGTACTAATCGACATACAAATATCTCTGACACCCCTGAAAATCAGGAGCATCTTTCAATTGGATTACCCCCTATAGAGAGAAGTCGAGGCAATTTTTTATTCGATCGTCGAGTTGTCTTGGTGAGTTTTTTAATTGCCATGTCTTTGACAGGCTACTGGTTTAGCCAGGCAGACCATCACGTCAGACACACCCTCGCAACATCTTTAGCAGCTTTGTTGACATCAGAGTATTTTTGGTTGGCAGTTGCAGTTGGTTTAGCGGCACAAATTGTTGATGGTGCATTAGGAATGGCCTATGGAGTTACTTCAAACTCATTCCTTTTAGGGATTGGAGCATCACCAGCTGCAGCCTCAGGGGCTGTTCATGTGGCAGAAATATTTACTACCGCATTATCTGGCGTATCACACATTAGATTTGGAAATGTGGATAAAACGCTGTTTAAAAAAATTGTCATTCCAGGTGTTTTGGGCGGGGTGATTGGAGTCGTTTTCTTGACTTCAATAGATGGAAAAATTCTCAAACCATTTGTGACTGCTTATTTGCTAATTATGGGAATCATTATTCTCAGAAAAGCTTTTAAAGTAATTCAAGAAAAAAGAACAGAAGAACTACAGCATGTTAGAAAACTAGCAGTCAGTGGGGGCTTTTTAGATGCTGTGGGTGGTGGTGGCTGGGGACCAGTCGTAACCTCTTCACTCATTGGTCAGGGCAATAATCCTCGAAAAACAATTGGTACGGTCAATACTGCAGAATTTTTTGTGGCTTTGGCAACTGGTACAAGTTTTTTATTATTAGGCGGCATTGATCATTGGATTTTGGTTGCTGGCTTAGTTTTTGGTGGATTATTTGCAGCCCCATTTGCCGCTTACTTAACAAGCAAATTATCAGTAAAGACTTTATTGATTTCAGTCGGCTTGTTGATTTCAAGCTTGAGCGCTTTCAACTTGTATAAAACTTTGGTGTAAGTAGAACTGTATGGCATCTTACTCAAAAGAAACAGTTCTGAGCGTTAAGCATTGGAATGACACTTTATTTAGCTTTACGACGACCCGTAATAAGAGTCTGCGTTTTCGCAATGGTCATTTTTTAATGATTGGTCTTGAAGTAGAAGGCAAACCCTTGGTGCGTGCTTACAGTGTGGCCAGTGCCAACTACGAAGAGCACCTCGAGTTTTTAAGCATCAAGGTAGAAAACGGCCCACTCACTTCACGCTTACAAAACATCCAAGTGGGGGATCCCATCTTGGTTAGCGAAAAGTCGGTTGGTACTTTGGTGATTGATGACTTAAACCCTGGCAAACATCTTTATTTGTTCAGCACGGGCACGGGTTTGGCACCGTTTATGAGCATTATTCGTGACCCAGAGACCTATGAGCGATTTGAGAAGGTAGTCTTGATTCATGGGGTGCGATTGGTAAGTGAGTTGGCCTATGAAGACTACATCCGCAATGTATTGCCCCAGGATGAGTTCTTGGGTGAGATGGTGCGTGACAAACTGATTTATTACCCAACCGTCACTCGAGAAGCTTTCAAGCACACAGGACGTCTCACCACGGCAATAGAGAATGGCCAATTGTTCAAAGACATTGGTTTGCCGCCTTTAGATCCTGCCACAGACCGCGGCATGATTTGTGGCAGTCCGTCCATGCTCAAAGAAATATCAGAGATGCTTGATGCCAAAGGTTTCAAGGTATCCCCAAGCCTTGGTC
>JACCDO010526877.1_pt1 | contig 49693 bp, 48 predicted proteins | sample 7446101 | NCBI WGS metagenome assembly JACCDO01 (sample SAMN15323440, study PRJNA562643) | freshwater metagenome | isolation source: river surface water | place: USA:Blue River Watershed | collected 2017-08-16 | reverse complement strand
GGACTATCAGCAATTCAAAACAGCGATTTGATTTGCATCACCCTTGGCACCGCTTGGATATACCAACACTTACCCACGAATATCTACGTAGGAAATTGCCACAAATTGCCACAGCAAGATTTCAAAAAACATCTCAGCAAACAAGCAGATATCAAAATCACGATATCTCACATTTCAACAATCCTCCATACAATAAACCCTTCAGCCACAGTGGTGTTCACAATCAGCCCAGTAAAACACATGCGGGATGGCTTGAATCAAAATTTGGCGTCCAAATCAACACTCATTTCTGCCATGACTGAATTCATGGAAGAGCAGACAAACAGCAATCACACTAAAGACTTGTATTTTCCTGCGTACGAAATCATCACAGAAGAGTTGAACGATTGGAAGTTCTTTCGCTCAGACCGCATGCACCCCACGGATGAAGCCATTAATGTCGTTTTTGAGCGCTTTTACAATTCGTTTTTCTCTACCAAAGATTCTACTTTGGGCGACACCGTTTGATAAGCCGGTTCAACAGCCGTCAGTTGCCTGTCAATAAAATTGGCATCCACGAGCAACACATCCAATTTTTGTTTCAATGCGCCATACTCCACTTTGAATTGCTTCAATTTTGCAGCATCTGAACCATCGCCGTAGGCGTTTGACTTAATTTGTTTTTCCAGCCCTTTGATGGAATAGTACAACTCCTCAGCCCTCAACACAGTTTGAGTGTAGGTCTCAATGATGTCACGATACACCCGATACACCGCCTCATATTTCACTGCGTTGGCCTGATTTTCCTCATTCATTTGATCCGCTGAAGCAAATTTGAGCTGCTGCAGGGTGGCTTTCATTGTGGTTTTGCGCTCATTGATCACATCCAACTTGTACCTAAACAACGAAGTCACAGCGCGGTGTCCTTGCCATAAAGAATCGCTATGTTGCAGCATCAACGCCTGCTTTTGAGAGGTAGATTCACTAGAATTCGAGCAACTTGATTGAAAAAGGGTGACAAACAACAAACAAATCCCAAGATTTTTTGCAACTTTGCCTTGTAGGCCAACCATTATATGTCTCAACAGCATTTCACAAAGATAACACAGGCGAGACAAATCAAATTCCTGCGCAATGTTTTTTGGTTGGGCCTTTCCGCTTTTGGTGGACCGCAGATGCACATTCCTCAGTTCAAAAAAAGATTGGTTGATAAACACCAATTTTTTGACCAAGAAACCCTCATGGAAGTGAATGCATTTTGCAGTTTGTTACCCGGACCTTCAACCACACAAACCATCACCATTTTGGGTTGGAAAATGGGCGGACCTGGCATGGCCCTCTTGAGTTTATTGTTATGGGCTTTACCTGGCGCCACCATCATGAGCATCATTGCGCTTTCCCCAAAATTCTTACAAGCCAATCACCTCCAATTCATGCAACCCATGGTGGCAGCATTTTTGGCATACGCGGTAATTTCTATGGCCCCTTGGATTCGTAAATCCACGTTAAACTATGCCATTTTCCTGGTGTTGGGCATTTTGGGATTCATCGTCAATTCCCCCATTCTTTTCCCTTTGGGCATTATTTTGGGTGGGTTTTTGAGTGCAAAATTCAATAAATACGAACTGCCTCAACAGTCTAACCGCCCCCAGATCCAAATTAAATGGAAAAACCTAGTGGCTTTTGCCATCGTATTTCTGGTTGTAGGTGGCGTGGGCTTAATCTTAAGTCAGAATTCAGAATACCTCAATGTAGCCCAACCCATCATCCTTTTCGAAAACACATACCGTATTGGCTCCTTGAGTTTTGGTGGAGGAAATACGCTCGCTGCCATGAGCCACGACCAATACGTGGTGTACCACAATCGCCTCACACCCCAAGAATTCAACAATGGTTTGGGATTGCTACAAGCACTACCCGGACCCAATTTCAATTTCATGGTTTACGTAAATTCCATGGCGATGAAATCGTTCGGATATGACACTGCATATCAGTTCATCGGCTGTTTAATTGGATTGATTGCCGTATTCATGCCCGGAACCTTGATGGTATTTTTCGCCTACCCCATTTACAACACCCTACAGTCTCACAGAGCCATTCGCTTAGCACTCGATGGCATTTTCGCCGCCGCAGTGGGCTTCATCCTCACAGCAGCGCTGTCTATCAATGCCTATTTTTGGGGAAACCTCAATACCTCCATCCAACACCCACAAATCAGCATCGCCGTTTTTGCCCTTACGTTGGCCTTGCTATCCACAAAAAAAATCCCAACACCGTTTATCGTTTTATTGGTAATACTCATGGGATGGTTACTACCCGTTTGAGGCGCATCCCAATTTTTGGTTATCTTTGAAAATATGACATTCCGATGGTTACTCCTTTTGATCGTGCTTCTGGGCAGTAACACCATCGCAAAAGCCCAACCAGGCAAAGAAAACAACCCCTACATTCTTTTCACGGGATTGGTCCTTACCTCAGATAGCCTCAAACCCATTCCTTTCGTAAACATCAGAACCCCAAAACGCGGCCTCATTGGATACACAGATTACTTGGGTCATTTCGATGTAGTTGTGAAAAAAGGTGATACCATCCTTTTCAATCAAGTAGAACAAGAGCCCTCGTGGCACGTAGTTCCGGATAGTCTTCAGGGCAATCGATTCAGCATCATCAAATTGATGGTTCAAGACACAATCAGCATTCCCGCCATTTTCATCCGTGCGCTACCCCTCAAAGCCCTCTTCGAAAACGAATTTGTAACCAAAGAAATTCCCGATGACGCCTACGAAAGAGCCCGCCAAAACCTCGAAGCCGAAGCCCTAAAAGAAGAACTTCGCATGCGCCCAGCAGACGCCCATACCAGTCAGCAAATGCTCGCACAATCCCGGGCCAACGAACTTTACTATTACAAACAAGCCCCACCACAGAACTATTTCAGTCCTACCGCTTGGATGCAATTCCTAGAATCATGGAAACGTGGCGATTTCAAAAAGAAACCAGCCCAGAAAAAACCCAAATACATTTCTCCCTACTAAGGATATTGCCCTCAGTGTTTTTGACCGTCTTTCACGGCAAATACATGTAACACCCCAGGAAACAAGGCATCCACGGTTTCCATCGCCCCCTTGGTTGAACCGGGTAAGGTAATCACCAACGTTTCGTTGACCATTCCGGCCACCCCGCGCGACAACATCGCGAATGGCATCCGATCCTGACCGTATCTACGGGCAGTTTCCATGATTCCATCAATCTCACGGGTCAGCAACGGGCGAACTGCCTCTGGCGTAACATCGCGGTTCGACAACCCCGTACCACCCACAAACAAGATCAAATTCACTTCTGATTGATACGAAAAAACCGCTTGTTGAATGGCCTCCACTTGATCAGGCAATACAACCACAGGCATTACTTGCATGCCCATGGATTTTAAACGCGCAGAAACCTGTGCACCCGCCTGATCCTCCGCCGTTCCTTCAGAAACCGAATCACTGCATACCACCACAACGGCTTTGATCTCGTGAACAATCTTTTCCAAAGCCAATTTCATCGCATCCGATTTCCCACCAATCTTTGATAGCAAGCGAATGTTGGATATTTCTATGCCTTTATCAATCGGCTTCAACATGTCGTACAAAGTGAGCGCAACCACCGAGGCACCATGCATCGCTTCCACCTCAACCCCCGTTTTATATACTGTATGCACCTCCACCGCGATGTGTATTTCCAAACCAGAAAACGTATAACTCACTTGGGTAAATTCTACAGGCAAGGGATGACAATCGGGGATCACATCGCTCGTTTTCTTCACCGCAAACAATCCCGCTACACGTGCAAATTCCAACACATCGCCCTTGGGCACCGTTTTTTGAATCACCGCTTCCATGGTGGATTCCTTCGACACTTTCACCACGGCTTGGGCCACTGCCTTCCGCAAACTATTGGATTTATGCGTTATTTGGATCATCCTTTATTTTCCTTCCACTGATATTGGTCGTCATTAAATAACTCCTTACCCCAAATCGGTAATTCCTTTTTAATACGTTCAACAACTTCCTCACAGGCGTCAATCGCTTCTTTTCGATGTACCGCCGACGCAAACACAAACAAACAAATTTCACCCGCCTTCACCAATCCCAAACTGTGGGTGATATGCAAACAGGTGAGTGGGTATTTTGCAAAAATCGCCTCACGAATTTCATGCATGGCCAACAACGCCATCTCCTGATGAGCGGTATATTCAATCGCCAACACAGCCTCTCCATCCACCGAATCCGCCCTCACCTGCCCCATGAAAATACTATGGGCACCGATGTTTGTCTTTTTCTGATGATGTGCAATATCCTCCCCAATTTTCACCGGAGAAACAGGTCCTTCAACAAAGATATTTTTGGGTTTTTTATCAGACATTTCCGAGGGTAAAGTTACTACTTTCAATCAGCATTTTCGCGGAGTTGGAATTTCACCATGCTGTGATTGATCGCATTATATGTGAGCATTTGATTCGCCAAAAGACCCTTCAATCCCAAAATCCACTTCATCACCTCCATCCCCTGAATTGATCCAATGATCCCCGCCAATGCACCCAAGACCCCCGATTCGGCGCAATTTTGAATTTCACCCTCTCCCGGTGGATTGGGGAATACATCCCTATAATTCAAAGAACGAATGACCGATTCATCAGACGATTGAGACACCAATATTTCTTGACTTTCATCCGCCGAAGACTTCATCAACGCATTGAACACCGCCACCTGCCCTTCAAACTTCGCGATGGACCCATACACCCAAGGTTTGTTCGCCGCAGCACAAGCATCGTTGATCAAATAACGAGCTGCAAAATTATCGGTACAATCCACCACGATATCCGCCAAAGCCAACAAATCAGTTGCGTTTTCCGCAGACAACATTTCCGTATATACCGAAACCTGTATTTGAGCATTCTGTCTTTCCACAAAGTCCCTGGCCACCTCAACTTTCAATTCACCAACATCCATTTGCGTGTACAATATTTGTCGCTGCAAATTGCTTAACGACACCCGATCAGCATCCACCAAAATCAGATTTCCAACACCCGCAGCAGCGAGGTACTGAACCACCGGACAGCCCAATCCACCGAGGCCCACAACCATCACACGGGCAGCGCGCAAAGCGCGCTGCCCGCCCAAACCCACCTCTCCCAACATCAACTGTCGTTGGTATCTATCCAAAAAATCAGGCTCCATTTCCATCGCAAAAATCTATCTATCAGGCTGTTTGAAATGCACTCACATTATATCCAATTTCTTCAACTTTTATCATTCAAATTGGCCGTTATCATTCCAAGTTACATCGATTGCAAATCCCAATCATCAACCACCCGAAAACGGTGGCATCAAGGCTATTTTAACACCAGGCAAAACTTCAAATTCATCAACCACAAAACGCTCATTCACTGCAATCCGAAACGTTTTTCCCTCCAAAGCTGGATATCGCGCCAATAAAATCAACCTCAATTCTGCAACAGTCACTGACTGCTGTGAAATTTCCAATTCAAACACCTCAGACCCGGTAACATCGGTTAGGGCGCCATAACTCATCAGTTGAACCTGCATCATGGCAAAAGTAATTTGATTGCAGCAATCAACAATACAACAGACAAAATCCCTTTCATCCCTCGATGGCTAAATTTCTTGGAACCATACCATGAACCCACTACACCGCCCATCATCACGGGCACAATCAATGCCCCCACAATCATCAAAACCGACAGCCAATACACCCCCAACACAGACCCACCGGTGATTGCTTGATCCGCAACACCACTCATTTTTTCGGCCGCAGAATCCCATAATGGATGCTGTTGAACGAAACCTACCAAGCCCGACATCGAATTAACAAAAATGAAAGCCGCACCCATCGCCGCAGTCTGTTTTTGTTGGGTCCATCCCAGCAGTAAAAGCACCGGAGACAGTAAAATACCACCGCCAATACCGAGTAGGCCCGACACATATCCAATGCCACCGCCAAGGATGGCAGCAATCCACACAAACCCACGCGAACTATGCAACGTCTCACTTTTGAGAACACCCTGCTCATCGTCGTTTTTCAATGAAATACCACCGCGCAAATTCACATTCAAAAGCACAACCGAAATCACCAAAAACACACCCAATCCCAACTGATATACATCGTCTTTCAACGGAGTAAATCCACCCAAATAGGCCATCGGAATAGATAGGGCCGCTATGGGCAAAAAGAGCCGCCACAAAAAGTGACCTTGCCTATAAAATTGAATAAATGCAATGCCGCTGACCACCAAATTCAAAATCAACGCAACAGGTTTCATGTGTTCGGGGGCCAAATGCCAGATCGACATCAAGGCGAGATAACCACTCGCGCCGCCATGACCAACAGCAGAATACAGAAAGGCAACAACGAAAAATAATAAAATCCATAAACCCGGAATCCCCAACATGCCTCGAAATTAATGGAGTTTCAATCTTCAGCCAAACACATGAACAATCACCGATGTGCCGGCAGCTATTTCGCTTCGATCTTCGGGAATTTCGATGAGACAGTTCGCCACAGAAAATGAGCTCAAACGATACGATTCCTGGGCACCCAACAATCTCACTGAGGGCAATGAATTGCCACCCAATTCGCGATCATAAACACCCTTCAAAAAATGCGTCATCCCAATGGGCTTGCTGTACGAATCATTGAACTGGGCCGATACTGGGCCAATCGCTGTAGGCATTCCCGACATTTTCACCAACGCGGGGCGCACATATAAGTAAAAGCAAGTCATCACAGAGCCTGGATTTCCCGGCAACCCAAAAATCACCGTTGACTGCCCTGTTTGGTTCGATGTACGATGTCCGAAGAAAATGGGCTTTCCTGGCTTCTGTTTGATTTTGTGAAAAACACCTTCAACCCCTACTTGGGTCGATGCCTGAACAACAAAATCATAATCGCCCACACTCACACCGCCAGTAAGTAAAACCACATCGTGATTTTCTGCAGCCCTTTCAATCACCGCTGACAATTCACCCAAATCGTCCTTCGCATAATACAATTCAGGGCACGGAAATCGCAAATCCATCACGGCGGCTTGCAACATTTGAGAATTTGATTCGTATACCTGTCCAAAACCCAAAGGATTCCCCGGTTTTTGAAGTTCATTTCCAGTCACAATCACCGCTACGCGGGGTCTTTTACAAATGTTCACGTGCGTAATGCCCAAACTTGCTAAGAACCCTATGGCCGCCGGGGTGAGTTGGGTTCCTTTACCCAATGCCAAATCCCCTTGTTTGATTTCGCTGCCCACAGGACGTACATTTTTGCCGCGAAGCAATCCAGCATCCTCAACAAACAATTGATCACCTTCCAGTTTCACCTTCTCTTGCATCACCACTGTATCCAAACCTTCAGGCAACGGAGCACCAGTAAAAATCCGAATGGCTTGATTTGGCGCTGGTTTTGGCAATCCTTCAGACGCCCCTGCCGCCATCTCTCCCACCACCGTCAATGCACCGCTCCCTCCGTATCCCGACCAATTCAAGGCATACCCGTCCATCGCACTTTGTGCAAAACCCGGCATATCAATCGCAGAAAAAACATCATCGAACAAAACGCCACCCAAACCCGCCAACAATTCAACCCGCTCAGTGCCCAAACCCATGCAATGCTCCGAAATCAAACTTCGGGCGTCATCCACAGAAATCATCTTTCTCATCATCAAAGCGCAAGATAAGACCTAGCCGCCAATCGTGATCATGCTGCGATTCACAATTGTGCCCGCATCCACAGACGATAGCCCCACACCAAACTGTCCGCCCAACGCCATCGCCTTCGCCTGAACATTTTGATCGATCAACAATCCAATGTCCTCCCCCAACCTCAATGCACCCAACAAATCCGTTTCGCCCTTGCTAAACAAACAATTTTTCATCTTGCCATCTGCCGTTAATCGCAACCGATTGCAATCCCCACAAAAAGGCGCACTCATAGTACTAATCACTGCAAATGTGCCCTTTCCGCCACTGAGGCGATATTGCTTCACCGTTTCATGCGGTTTCCTTGCTATGGGCACAACTTCATCGCCCCATTCATTCCGAACCATATCCAACATCTCCTGCCAAGTCACCACCTTCTCTTGATCCCATCGATTGCCTTCGAATGGCATAAATTCAATAAAACGTACGTCCAAAGTTTCAGTGAGGGTCCAACGAACAAAATCCAACACTTCCCTGTCATTCACACCCCGCATCACAACCACATTCACCTTCACTACAAAGCCCTTTGCCAACAACAAATCAATGTTGGTTTTCACCCGATCAAACAAATCTCTCTTCGTCAGAAACAAAAATGTATCCGCGTTCAAGGTATCCAAACTCACGTTGATTTTTCGCACACCCGCCTCCCACATCACATCCACAAACTCATGAATCCGCGTGGCATTGGTGGTCATCGTTAATTCAACATCCAAAGCACTCAATCGCTGAATGATTTCACCCACATCCTTTCTCACCAAGGGTTCTCCCCCTGTTAAACGGATCTTTTTGATTCCTTTGGCCACAAAAACACGGGCAATCGCCTCCAATTCTGCAACCTGCATCAACCTGCTGGCGGGCGTGAAATCATAGTCCTCTTCGGGCATACAATACGAACATCGCAAATTGCAATTGTCTGTAAGCGAAATTCGCAAATAATCGTGTACCCGGTGGAATGTGTCTATCAACATCGCCTATACCGCCCCCAACAACAAAGCCTGCATCAGTGTGATTTGGCCAAACTATCTCGCTGCGCCGCCTTTTTCATCACATATTCCATTTGAGCCTCTGGCGTTGTTAAACCCAAACTGATCATATCGATCATCACAACCGCCTGTTTACCAACCTCCTCATTGGCAAATTCCTTGGCCAAACGCTGATAGTATTTCAACGCCTTGTCCATCACCCCGCCCTGCTCATAGTAATGTGCCGCAACCACCAACATTTCCATCAAAGGTTTACCCAATGGCTTGAACTGTTCGATGTAATACTCGCTATACTCCGCCGCCTTGAAATTCATACCCTGTCGCTCCACCAACTTGGTGCACACGTACACAAAATCGCTGCTGTGCTTGTATTCCGGATGCGCTTTAGCAAAAGTCATCAACGCCACGTGCGCCGAATCGGGGATTTTTTCCCACTGAACCTTGGGCACAATCATCGCCTGGTAATCCTTCACCTTTTCCAAATCACGATCAATTTTAGAAGTACATCCCACCACCAACAACATCGCCCAAATCAAGCCCTGAAATTTCATATTGCGAAAATAAGTCAATGATGTGAAAAACTCGGGCATTGCCATTACTTTCCATACACTAATATTGTATTTATGAGCGAAGTGGCAAGGTATACCGAAGACGAAATCAGAAGTCTAGACTGGAAAGAGCACATCCGCCTGCGCCCAGGGATGTACATTGGTAAATTGGGCGATGGCACCGCCGCCGACGATGGCATCTACGTGCTGGTGAAAGAAATCGTTGACAACTCCATCGACGAACACGTCATGGGCAATGGAAAACGCATCGAAATCACCATCGACGATAAGCGCGTAACCATCCGAGATTGGGGACGTGGAATTCCACTGGGAAAGGTCATCGATTGTGTATCCAAAATCAACACCGGTGGTAAATACGATTCCAAAGCCTTCCAAAAATCGGTTGGATTGAATGGTGTGGGTACCAAAGCCGTAAACGCACTGTCAAACTACTTCGTGGTGCAGAGTTTCCGTGATGGGAGAACCAAACGGGCCGAATTTGAAAGGGGTGAACTCATCGTAGACGCCCCCGAAACTGATACCACAGAGCCCAATGGCACCATGATGGTATTCGAACCCGATGCCAGCATCTTCAAAAACTATCGCTTCATCAGTGAATTTTTGAGAGAGCAAATCAAAAACTACACCTACCTCAACGCCGCCCTTACCATCAAATTCAACGGAGAAAGCTATGCCTCCCGCAGAGGTTTGCTCGATTTGTTGGAACACAAAGTCACACCCGAAGCCGCACTCTACCCCGTTATCCATGTCAAAAACGATGACGTTGAGCTCGCCTTTACACACACCGATTCTTACGGTGAAGAATACTATTCCTTCGTAAACGGCCAATACACCACACAAGGGGGTACTCACTTGGCCGCCTTCCGCGAAGCCTTCGTAAAAACCATTCGAGAGTTCTATAAAAAAGAATTCGACGCCACAGATATCCGCGCATCCATCACCGCAGCCATTAGCATACGGATCATGGAACCCGTTTTTGAGAGCCAAACCAAGACAAAATTGGGTAGCTCCGACATGGGACCAGATGGACCGTCGATCAAAACGGCGATGTTGGACTTCGTGAAGAAAAATGTTGACGATTACCTGCATAAAAACCCCACCGCCGCCGAAGCCCTGCTGAAAAAAATTCTGCAAAACGAACGCGAACGAAAAGACATGGCTGGGGTGCAGAAATTGGCCAAGGAAAGAGCCAAGCGCGCCAACTTACACAACAAAAAATTGAGGGATTGCAAAACCCACCTCACAGATCCCAAATCTGATGTGCGTTTCGAAACCACCCTATTCATCACAGAGGGAGATAGCGCCAGCGGATCCATCACCAAAAGCCGAAACCCCAACTTGCAGGCCGTGTTTAGCTTACGTGGTAAACCGCTGAATTGCTACGGACTGAAAAAGAAAATCGTTTACGAAAACGAAGAATTCAACCTACTCCAACATGCCCTAAACATCGAAGAAGGCCTCGAAAACCTCAGATACAACCGCATTGTCATCGCCACCGATGCCGACGTGGATGGCATGCACATCAGATTGCTGTTGATGACGTTTTTCCTGCAATTCTTCCCAGATTTGGTGAGAAACGGACACCTTTACATCTTGGGCACCCCGCTATTCCGGGTAAGAAACAAAAAGGAAACCATCTATTGCTATTCCGATGAAGAGCGCAAAAATGCGATTTCTAAACTCGGACACAAACCAGAAATCACACGATTTAAGGGACTCGGTGAAATTTCGCCGGATGAATTTGCTGGCTTCATTGGACCCGATATCCGCATCGAACCAGTGATCTTGAGCCAGGAATCGAACATCGAAAAATTGCTCAATTATTACATGGGCAAAAACACCCCAGAACGTCAAGAATTCATCATCGACAATTTGGTGGTGGAAAAAGACGACGAACCCGAAATCGTGAAGACCGTTTTGGATGAAGCCGAACTCCCAGCATAATCCCGGCGACCAAAAACCGCACATCACGGCAGAATCGCCACGCCGCAGCGGTGTTGGATTCGTAAATCGATGGATTGGCAAACAAGGTGAAGGATATCTTTGGCCGATATACCTGTTTGTTGTTGTCTATCTCGGACCCGAAAGATGGCTACATACCGATAGCGCCTATACCCTTTTTAGAATTCTAAATCACCAAAGTCTGTTTTACGACCGCATCGCTTGTGAGCTTTTGGTTTGGCCCGGTCAGCTCCTTTCACATTTGGGCGCACCGATCAATTTGGTCATGCAAAGCATCAACATCATCCTCCCATTGATGGCTTGGGCCGGATGGATTTTCTTTAAAAATAGCCCCCAGCGATGGTTGTATTTTTTGGTGATTTTTTGTGGCGGCAGCGAAGCATTTTTTATTGGATACAGCGAAATCGGACTCAGCACACTGGCCTTCATTACCGCCATTCAATGGATGGTTTTGGACTCGAAACGACTACCCTTGCTACTGTTTATTTCGATCACAATTACATGGCTATCACACCCCGCTGGAATGTTATACCTCCCCATTTTGGCTTTGTTTGGATGGCGAAAATTGAACTTAAAACAAACGCTATCTCTTGCGATTGCTCTCATTGGTTTATTCATCGCCAAGCAACTCATCGCCCCGAGCAATCCTTACGATGCGCAGCTCTACAGCACACTCACCAACCTGCAAAATTTCACGCAATTTGCAAACCTGTTTAGCGTAAACTACCTCTTTCACGCCGCCTGGTTTTTCATTCCCGCGGCAACGGCCATCGTTTGTTTGATCGTTGGATTGCTGAAACCATGGCGCATATCCACGGCCCTTTACTTCGCGATATTTCTGGTCGATACACTGGCCTCTCTTTTGATTTATTCCCAAGGCGATGCACACATCAACATGGAGAAATTCTTCTACCCGGTTGCGGTCATTGGCATGCTTTCGATTGGCCTTTATCAGTGGAACTTGGAAAAATCGGCCTTCGCACCGATGAACAACATCCAAGAACAACAAGGGGACCATGCCCAGAACCAAACCAAGACGCAATCCCGCATCCAACAACTCATCAGTATTCCCTTGTGGTTTTTAGCCTTTTCGATGATGCTCGGCATACAGAAATATCTGCCAAACTACGCCGAAAGGAAACAACTTCTTTTTGATCTGGCAAAGTCTCAAACTCAAGCAAAATTGTTGATTCAGCAACCCGATGGAGATCAAGTAAATCCAAATAACAGCGAAGCAAAAATAGCCCATGCGCTTTCTCAAAAGGGCTCGCTTTGGGGATTGAGCTACGAAACAGCCATCGCATCAAAATTGATAGGCTTAAAAGAAACTCGAACCACCAAAATCATGTCGCCCGAGGAAATCAAGGATTGGCCAACCACCAATGAATTGATCGCCGACAGCCTTTTCATTGGAGCGCCTTTTGAGCAACCCCAACCCATCCATCGATTGAATCACAAGTATTTCAGATTTGCAAATAATCAAAAATACCACGTGAATTCTGGGCAATAAGTGTTTGAATTATTGGAGCATAATAGAAGAATTTGTTCCAATCATTATTGATAGCCTAAAGACAAAAGGCAAATAACACACGAATAAATCTCACCTGCTGCATTAACAATTCAACCACGAGATTTTAGATGAAACACAATCATCGAGCAAAGAAAAAGGGGGCTTGGCCCCCTTTTTCTTTGCTCGATGATTCAAATGCCCAATCACATGGAATGGACATTCGCCATATCAATATCTGTAAGTATCCTTTTTGAAAGGACCATTCACATTTACGCCGATATAATCCGCTTGCTCTTGGGTTAACTCGGTCAACTCAGCACCGATGTGCGCCAAGTGCAATTTCGCTACCTTCTCATCCAAGTGCTTTGGCAACACGTAAACCTCATTTTTGTAGCTGGCGTGGTTGTTCCACAATTCCAACTGAGCCAAAGTTTGGTTGGTGAAGCTATTACTCATCACAAAGCTAGGGTGACCCATCGCACAACCCAAGTTCACCAAACGACCTTCAGCCAATACGATGATTTCGTTGCCGTTCAAGTTGTATACATCAACCTGTGGTTTGATGGTGTATTTGGTGGCACCATGGTTTTGATTCAACCAAGCCATATCGATTTCATTGTCGAAGTGACCGATGTTACAAACGATGGTCTTATCTTTCATCGATTCGAAATGCTTCGCAGTAACAATGTTACAGTTACCTGTAGCAGTTACAACGATGTTCGCCTGTGGAATCGCTTTGTCGATGTGTACCACGTGGTAACCGTCCATCGCCGCTTGCAAAGCACAAATCGGATCGATTTCTGTTACCATCACACGTGCACCTGCACCGCGCAAAGAATCGGCAGAACCTTTTCCTACATCGCCATATCCACAAACAACAGCCACTTTACCGGCCATCATCACGTCGGTTGCTCTGCGAATGGCATCAACCAAACTCTCTTTACAACCGTATTTGTTATCAAATTTGCTCTTGGTTACGCTATCGTTTACGTTGATCGCAGGGATGTGCAAAGTGCCTTTCGCCATACGCTCATACAAACGGTGTACACCAGTAGTAGTTTCTTCGCTCAATCCTTTGATACCAGAAATCAACTCAGGGTATTTGTCGAACACCATGTTGGTCAAATCTCCCCCATCGTCCAAAATCATATTCAAAGGCTGTTGGCCTTCACCAAAATGCAAAGTCTGTTCGATACACCAATCAAATTCCTCTTCGTTCTGACCTTTCCAAGCGTATACAGAAATACCCGCAGCAGCAATTGCAGCAGCCGCGTGATCTTGGGTTGAGAAAATGTTGCATGAGCTCCAAGTCACCTCAGCGCCCAATTCAGCCAACGTTTCAATCAAAACCGCAGTTTGAATGGTCATGTGCAAGCAACCCGCGATACGAGCACCTGCCAATGGCTTAGACGCACCAAATTCGGCGCGAAGTGCCATCAAACCAGGCATTTCAGCCTCAGCCATTTTAATTTCTTTCCTACCCCATTCTGCCAATGAGATGTCTTTTACTTTGTAAGGAACGTATGTAGATTGCGTTGTCATTGTTAAATTTTGCGCAAAATTAGTCAAGATAGGGCACATTACCCCAATGATACACCAAGAAAGATGCATCATTCACGATCATTTTTGTTGAACTTTCAACGCATTAAATCGCTCAACATCAATCAATCCCGTTAAAAACCGCAGTTACAACCGGTATTTTTGGCCTTCACATGACCCCGTTTGGCAGATCCACATCCCTGCACGGCTAAACCCACACAAATCACCAACAACATCAAACAAAATTTCCCAATTGGATGGCCAAACTTCATAATTTTTTGCATTTAACACAAATATACACTTTGAGATATCAATCCCATCATGCGCTTGTTGTAAAATTGCAGTTGAATGATGACACTGATTTCCATCCTTGATTTTGCCAAAGATTGGCTATTGCACCTCGATGATAAATTGAATTACCTGGTGGGAGAATACAAAAACCTCACCTACCTCATTTTATTCGCCATAGTTTTCGTTGAAACAGGACTGGTGGTCATGCCACTGCTCCCCGGTGACTCCCTTTTGTTTGCTGCAGGGTCTATTGCCGCAATGGACGGACATCCATTGAACATTTTTGTTTTGATACCCTTGCTCATCGTGGCTGCGTTACTTGGCGATAATACCAATTATTTCATCGGATCAAAACTGGGCATTAAGGTTTTCGACCTCAAGTGGAAACTCCTCAAACGCGAATACCTCGAACAAACCGAATCGTTTTACGAAAAACATGGTGGCTACACACTCATCATGGCCCGATTTGTTCCCATCGTGAGAACTTTCGCCCCATTTGCCGCAGGCCTTGGCTCAATGACATACAAAAAGTTCATCGGATATTGCATTGCAGGAGCGATACTTTGGGTAACGAGCATCACCACGTTGGGTTATCTGTTGGGATCTATTCCTTGGGTCCACGACCACTTCGAAACGGTGGTTTTTGGCATCATTGGCATTTCTCTTCTGCCCATTTTGTACAATGCCGTGAAAGCCAAATTCAGCAAATAACAGCCTCCACAAACCATCCAATCACCCATGCCAATGCAAAAGTCTTTTCGATTGGGTTTGATTGGACACCCCGTTTCGCACTCCAAATCACCTGAAATTTTTGCGAAGTTTTTTGAGCAGCATTTCCAAGCACAGGCTCAAATCGACAGTAAATCTCTATCTGAACGTTTCGGCTCGGCCGACTATCAACTTTTCGATCTGCCCGATTTAACCCAGTTCAATAATTGGCTAGGGTCTGAAATCAACAATCCCTCACCCTTGGTGGGTTTCAACGTCACTGTACCCCACAAAACCGCCATCATCCCATATCTCGATGAACTATCCCCTGCGGCGCATCACTTGCAGGCGGTAAACAGCGTGGTGATTCAATACAACACAAACACCCAAAAGCCCTATTTGGTGGGACATAACACGGATGTGATTGGCTTCGAAAAATCATTGGAGCAAACAATCGCTATCAGTCAGAGCACAACCACTCAAAATGGCATGCCGGACGCATCGAACAATCCAAACCACATCAGTCCCCAATTCGCCATCATACTTGGTAACGGCGGCAGTGCCAAGGCCGTGAGATATGTCCTAAACCAGCACCATATCCCAAATCAAACTTGGCATCGCGGCAAAGTAATCAACCAAATAGACATGCATTTGAATGAAGACATTTCGCTCGATACACCAATCCCCAATCACGCATTAATCATTCAAACCACGCCCGTGGGCATGTGGCCAAACATACAAGATTGCATTGACTTCCCCTTTGAGCAATTGAATCACACCCATTGGGCCATTGATCTGATCTACAACCCTGAAACCACGGCCTTCATGAAACATTGTATCAATCAGGGCGCAACAGTGATGAACGGCAGATATATGCTACAAAAACAGGCCGAAGCGGCTTGGGAAATTTTCCATCAAAATCTTTGAGTGCAATTGGCAAAAGCTTAGTTAAACACTGACAATTATCAGTGTTTCAATCCAATTTAAATCAGATTTTCGCATTCCAATCAACAAATAAAGGTTTGGGGTTTATGCTCCGAAAACAAATGCTTGTTTGTTATTTAAAATCATTCTAAATTTGCACACAATGGAAGCCACAGCCGATCTTCTCAAAGAGGGTGAGAAAGCCAAAATTGCCGGACTCAAAGAAGGTCAATTTTCGCTAAAACTCGCAGAAATGGGCTGTGTACCTGGCACCGAAATCATGCGGCTGTACCAATCTGCGGGTGGCTCAAACATCGCTTATCGCATCGACACCTATTTGCTAGGCTTGAGAAAAGAAGAGGCATCCCTCATTGAGGTTGAACCATTAGACGCCAGTATCGCATGAGCCTACCCAAACGCATTGCCTTTGTAGGCAACCCCAACTGTGGGAAATCTACACTGTTCAATCGACTCACGGGCCTCACACAGAAAACCAGCAACTTACCCGGCACCACTGTTGAAGCATCATCGGGCCATGTCAACCTGCTCAATCAAAAAATTGAGTTGATTGATTTGCCGGGCATTTACAGTTTGTTCACACAATCTGAAGACGAAAGATTGGTGGTACAACACCTTGCCGGATTTGGCGAAGAGAAGCCAGAAGCACTGCTATTGGTGATTGATTCATCAAACCTGCGCCGAAACCTACTACTTTATTCCCAAGTGGCCGAGTTGGGCATTCCCGCCGTGTGTGTGCTCACCATGAGCGATTCAGCCAAACGCAGAGGCTTAAAAGTAGATATCGAAGCCCTCGAAAAGGAATTGGGTATCCCGTGTATTTTTTTCAACCCGAGAAAAGAAAAAGACATCGCCCCGGTACTTGAACTGATACAAAAAGCGAGAACGCCAAAACTTTTGGGTGAGGCCACCAACCTGTCAAACAGACTCCAAGAATATTGGAGCAACACCAAATTGCCCGGCCTATCAGAAGAAACACTCAGGCGCTACATCAACATTGAAAAAGTGCTTGGCGTGGCCACCACGAAATTTCCCGTGGGTATAAAAAGCATCACCATCAAACTTGATCAGTGGTTCACCCACAAATGGATGGGTTACATACTGTTCGCCCTCATCATGATGGTCTTGTTTCAAGGTGTATTCAGCTTGGCCACCAAACCCATGGAATGGATCGAAATGGGCTTCCAATGGCTGAGCCATACCGTAGAAACCCTATTACCATCCGGAATGGTCACCAACTTCGTTACCCAAGGTATCATTGGAGGATTGGAAGGCGTAGTGGTATTTGTACCACAAATTTTCATATTGTTCTTCCTCATTGGCATCCTCGAAGATTCAGGATATATGGTGAGGGCCTCTTTCATCACCGATCGATTGATGCGCAAATTGGGATTAAATGGCAGAAGCATCATTCCCCTGATCGGTGGATTTGCTTGCGCGATTCCAAGCATCATGGCCACAAGAAGCATCAAAAGCAAAAGAGAACGCCTGGCCACCATGTTGGTTGTGCCGCTCATGAGCTGCAGTGCTCGACTCCCAGTATATGTTTTACTGGTAAGCGTTGCGATTCCCTTCGCCGAATTCTGGGGTCCATTCCATGCACAAACATTCGTAATTACCGCCGCCTACATGTCTGGCATCGTGGTAGCCATTATACTCGCATTCATCTTCAGGTTGTTTCAAAGCAAACAAATTCAAGGTGAATTCATCTTGGAGCTACCCGCTTATCAACGTCCTCGCCTGCAAACCGTTATTCACCAAGCCTGGCTAAAATGCTTGAGCTTTTTGTCTGAAGCCGGCAAAGTCATCGTAATCATCTCCATGATTTTGTGGTTTTTGTCCAATTTCGGCCCATCCAAAGCGATGAAAACTGCGGAAACAGAAGGCGTAATTCTATCGCAGCTCGATCCATCACACGAGAGCGAAATCAAAACAAACCTTCGTTTAGAAGCCAGTTACGCAGGCCATTTGGGCAAAGCCATTGAACCCGCCATCGAACCACTGGGATACGATTGGAAAACAGGCATCGCGCTAATTACCAGCTTTGCAGCAAGAGAGGTTTTTGTAGGCACCATGGCCACCCTTTTCCAATCTAACGAAGAAGACGAAACCGGAATTCGTCAAAAAATGCAAGCCCAAATCAACCCAAAAACTGGGAAACCTTTGTACGGACTGCCTTACGCACTCAGTTTGATTGTATTCTACGCCTTCGCCCTGCAGTGCATGAGCACCATGGCCGTGATGAAGCGTGAAATCGGCAGTTGGACATGGCCCATCGCCCTGTTTTTTATCTACGGATTGATTGCCTATATCGGCGCATATGTAGTCTTCAACATCGCCAATCAATTACTAGTTAAATAGTAGTCAAAAATTCAACAAATTATCGCGGTAAGGACAAATTACCTATGAGCGATACAGAAAAAATGTTGTATTTTTGCAAGGCTGAATTTATATCAGTAACCCAACCCATTTAAGAATAGACAACAGTACACATGAGGCAGTTAAAAATTTCAAAACAATTTACCAATCGCGAGAACAAATCGCTCGACAAGTACCTGAACGAGATTTCAAAAGTGCCAATGATCGACGCCCAAGAGGAAGTTGAATTGGCCAGAAGAATCCGTGAGGGCGATCAAGCCGCATTGGAAAAATTGGTAAATGCCAACTTGCGTTTCGTAGTATCTGTTTCAAAACAATACCAAAACCAAGGTCTTACCCTCGGTGATTTGATCAATGAAGGCAACATGGGCCTCATCAAAGCCGCCAAACGCTTCGATGAAACCCGTGGTTTCAAATTTATCTCCTACGCCGTTTGGTGGATTCGTCAAAGCATCCTTCAGGCATTGGCCGACCAAAGTCGTATCGTTCGTTTGCCCCTGAACAAAGTGGGCAGTTTGGGCAGAATCACACAAGCATCTGCTCGCCTAGAACAAGAACTTGAGCGCGAACCAACACCCCAAGAAATTGCCGAATCACTTGAAATCTCTCTTTCTGAAGTAGAAAATGCCTTGCGTTCATCTGGTCGTCATTTGAGTATTGATGCCCCTTTGGCAGAAGGTGAAGACAATACATTGTTGGGCGTTTTGGATCAAAACGATGAGCCAAATCCCGACATGCCATTGTTGAACGAATCTTTACAGAACGAAATCAACCGTGTAATTTCAACCCTATCAGATAAAGAGCGTGATGTGTTGAAATACTATTTCGGATTGGATGGCAACGCAGCGCACACCTTGGAAGACATCTCTGAAAAAGTGGGATTGACCCGTGAACGCGTTCGTCAGATCAAAGAAAAAGCATTGCGTCGCTTGCGCAAATCAAGCAAGAGCAAAATCCTGAAGACCTACTTGGGGTAATCACAATTTCAAATCACAGTGATAACTGCGATTGCTGTCTTGATCTTCATGGCGTTCCTCATTTGGAGATTGCGCAAGTAATTCATACAGACATTTAGTAGTCCCAATAAACGAGAAAAGGGGTGCCATGGCACCCCTTTTCTCGTTTATTGGGTTAAGCATCTCAGCTTAACCCCAATTGATTTTTACTTTATGATTGTCACCGTACCCTTGTAGGCATGCATCACACCATCGATGTATCGGAATGTCACCGCGAATGCATACGGACCTTCCATCACAGGCTCACCCTTAGAATCCAAACCCTTCCATCCTATGGTTGGATCCTCTGAGTAAAACAAAATCTCACCCCAACGATTCACAATCGTCATTCTGTATTTTGAAAGACCAAATGATTGGAAAGGTTTGAATTCTTCGTTCAACCCATCCACGTTTGGAGAAAATGCTGTTGGCAAGTAAAACAATAGCTCAGGCTTTAAAAAGATGCTTTTGCTCAACGTATCGCTACATCCGCTTGAGTTACTAGCAATCAACGTGGCTTTAAAATCTCCCGTACCCGAGAATGTCATAAAGAAAGGTAATCCCGAATTGCTCGTTTGTCCGTCTTGGAACAACCAATTGTACGTATCCGTATTCTTACCCAAGAATGTGAATTTCCAATCAGTCTCTAATCCCCGCGACAGCAAATATTCACCCGTAAAATCGGCCACTGGCTTCGGTTGAACAGTAATAGGCAGAGTTGCAGACGTTGTAGTACAACCCTTATCAGAAGTCACAACCAACGATACATTATACAATCCATCGGTGGCATAAGCCATCAACGGATTGGCTACAGAGGCCGTAAAACCATTGCCAAAATTCCAATTGTAACTCGCTATTGAGCCACGATTCACTTTTGCATTGGAACCAAACTGAATGGGCACCTCCGCACAGGCGTTCATACCAGTAATTGTCACCGTTGGATGCTCATTTACGCGCAGCACCATTGATTTCGAGCTTCCGCAACCTTTATCACTCACCACCCGTAATGTAACCAAATAATCACCTGTATCGGGCAATGTTTGCGCAGGAATACTCTTCACCGACGCCAAAGGTACACCCTTCACCAACCAAGTGTAAGCCACGCCCGTTGCTGAATTCTCCGAAGTGATATTACTTGCCACAAATGAATTGCCCGTTAAACACTGCTCTGCATTGTTTACTGCAAAATTTGCCTGTGGCACTGGCCACACATTCACACTTTTTATGATCGAATCTTTACAACCCGAAGAGGAAGTCAACACCAACTTCACATCATATTTCCCAGCACCCAAATATCCTTTGGCTGTGATGCTTTTGTTGGTTGATTTTGTACCATCTCCCAAAGACCACTCACTGGTGTAAGTTGATCCGAAAACGGTATTGTCTGTAAATGTGAATTGATGTCCACCCAAACAAGCCGTATCCTTACTCGTTGTGAAAGAGGCTTTGGGCGATGAAACCACACTCACCACCACACTCGTAGAATCAAAACAACCATCCCCAGAATTTATGCTATGGAAAACGCGATAATTGCCCATGGCAGCAAAAGACCTTACAAAAGAATCGCCGGACCCATTTCCACCATCCGAACTGGTCCATGTATGGGTACCTGCACCCGTCCAAGGATTTCTTTGCTTGAAGGTGAATTTATTGCCCGACAAACACTGTTGTTTTCCTGCCACATCAATATCCGCATCTGGCATAGAAAATACTTCCACCTCTCTTTGGAAAGAATCCTTACAACCCACAGCCGTAGTGGCTATGATTCGAATCCAATATTTACCTGGCGAAGTGAATGTTTTATTCGGAACAATCTTCGCATAATTATATGTGCCATTTTGATACTTCCAGTCGGACTTAGAATTCAACAACGCATTTGTAGGCGCAGTACTCGCATCCGCTAAATCAAAGAAGTGACCCTGAAAACATTGCGAAGAATCAGTAACTTGAAAATAGGCTTTTGGCTCTGGCGCCACAAACACCTTTACCGTATCAATATCAATACAACCATAATCTGAGGTATTTTTCAAAATCACACGATGCCATCCAGTATCGGCAAACTTAATCGCCTTGATCGCCTTGGTGGTTGCTGTTTGATTGTTCTTGTATGACCATGCAGTTGTGTATGTCCCGGCTGTTATACTTGATTCCTCAGTAAAATCAAATTCATTCGTTTTGAAACACAAACTAATTTGCTTGATGTCTATTTTATTCAATGGCGCCGGTCGAACCACAAAAGTAGAATCCACGGTATCCCTACAGCCAAACGGGGTCACTGTAATCAAACGCACTTTAAACGAACCCTCTGTGGTATACTTGTATTTGGTAATATATGGCAAAGCAGTGTCTTTGGCACCGTTACCGAATTCCCAAATTGAAGAACCCACACCTTCTTTGCTCTGAGAACTATCAGTGAATGTAACCTCTGCATTCTGACAGAAATAATTCGATGAGGCGGCCAATTTAGCCAAAGGATATGGATATACGACCAACAGTGTATCCACTGTATCCCTGCAACCTTTCTGCGACTCTACGATGTATCGCAATTTGTTCGTACTAATTGAGTCAAACGTGTACCTAAATCTCAAACTGTCTTTACTCACGAACATCTTCTTATAATCATCAAACAAGCGCCAACGAGAGATTTTCCAGGCATCATTGTTATACTTCGTGCCGTCTGTCATCACAAAGCGATTGGTCTTGTAACACATATCCAATGTATCAAAATTGATTTTTGCATTCAAGGCATCGGCCCTGCGAACCCAAGAAGAATCAATGGTAACACAATTGGTTGATGTATCTAACACGCGCAACCAAACCTTACCCTCTTTCTGCATGGTAAAGGTTTGAAGCCTCGTAGAATCCTGCCATTTATATAAGAACTTATTTGATGTTGGACCCGTAAAGAGCTGTTTCACAGCTGTAGAGCATTGTGTTGTGGTATCTGGAAAATCGAATACCGGACCTTGTTTGATGGTGATAATTTTACTACGAATAACAGTATCTACCTGTCCACAAGCTGCGGTGATGGGTATTTTTACAACCACGTAATAAGTACCCACTTTTTTGAATTTATGTATAACTAGCTTTCCCGTATCAGAGGTACCATCCCCAAAGTTCCAACGATATCCTTTGATCTTCGGCTTACCGGCTACCACCGCTTCGATTTTCACATCTTCCCCAGGACATTGGGTCTTGCGAGTCACCTTGATATCGTAATCAACATTTTCAAATACAGCACCAGCTGAATAAGCATAACTCTCGTAAGGACCTACGCCATAGGCCACACAAACGAAACCGCTATCACTCTGAATGGTGTTGGAACTAGGGTTATTTACCTTTACTTGAGCATAGGCGAACTTGGTACCCACGTTTGTAAAACTGCCAGCTACCAATGAAGTCCCATTCACTTTTACTGAGCTTTTGGCTGTCTGACGCACCAAAATATTCACCCAATGTTGGTTCATATTGCTCGTAGTAGCCGTCCCCACCAAGGTTTTAATCAACTGTTGATTCACATCAGGAGAAATAAACATCGCTGGATCCCCATTGCTACCGGAAAGCCCTGAACACACACCATTTTTCATATATTGAACCACATAAGCGGGCTTATCCGTAGAAATACTCGTGGCTACCGCCGTTGTTATATGTCCGTAAATCCACTGACCCGCTTTCAGAATGGTATTCACCAAAGTACCGTTCACAAAAACTTTTGTTGTATCCTTGGCCGCAACAACTTTGTAGGCATACCCCCCTGTTTGTCCGCTAAATGGCATCAACACATAATCTTTACCCAAAGCAGCAGTGGGTAGCACTTGCGTGTACAAGTGATCTCTACCATTGATTCCTGATCCACAATTCCCTTTTGTAACGTGGCTCGACCGAGCACCTGAAAACACATTCACTTTACCACAACCTTCTACCACGCGAATGCGCGTTCCAGTCAAATCCCCTTTCAACGCACCTGTGGTTGACCACGATGTTGCAGCCGGGTCTGTATTATTGGTACCATCGGTATTCTTTGATTGAACCTCATAAACTTGCCCCCTCGCCAAAGTAACAGTAAATGGCGAACCAGCAGTTTTACCTCCCTTGGTATCTGCCGTGGGCGTTATCTCAACTTTCACAGAAGCATCCATCCCCACAATTACAAATTCACTTTCAGCCCAACGGTTCGACGTAGGGAATCCCGCAGTACCAGCATTGTTCGGAAAACTCGCAACGAAAAACTCCGGTGCCGATGGAATACTCTCGTAAGGCAATACAAACGTGGCATCAGAACGATTCAACTCCAAATTCAAACAATACACGTTGACCGGATCCTTGGCCACAATTCTCAGCCCTTTTTTACTGTTAATGTCCGTGGCACCAAACTCAGAACCCACAGGATAATAGTACGTTCTGTCTACCTCAATGCGATTTACTTTTCCCGCCGTGATATTTACCGTTTGATTAGACCCCGCTACACGTGGGTTATCTAAAACCAATGTGGTGTTCACCTCCGAAGTAACAAACAACAATAAGGTATCGGGCAATCCACCATTCCGGGTTTCCATCTCCATGAAGCTCATGTAAAAGGTCTTACCCGTTGAAGTAATCTGCGCTGAAGAATTTTTGCTCCCAATCGTTGAAAATAAAATGAAAATGAAAGCAATTTTGTATAAAAATTTCATGCTAAATATTAGTTCCTGTTATGTACAAAGTACATAACGCCAAAACATTGCGATTTGTTGCCCGGAATCCAAAAAAAATGTAGTATTTGAACTACTTATTGACAAATGCCATACAATCAGGCAATTGCACCACTAAAAACAATTTCATCGTTCCAATAAATTGCAACAAATTGACCGGCAGTTACAGCCTTGTCCGGTGCCGAAAAAACCACTTGAAAACCGCCCTCTATTTCTAACAATTTACAACCCACCAAAGCCTGTCGATAACGGAATCTACACACCAAATCTGAAGCATCCAAAACAGCCTCTTTCAAACTGGGCCGCACCCAATGCGCTTCATCGTGGCGAACAAACAACCCACTGGAAATCAAACCCCAGTGATTCTCGCCCTGACCAACATAAATCACATTCTCATTCACATCGGTCTGCAACACAAACAATGGCAACGGCTTACCGCCAATTTGCAACCCCCTTCGCTGGCCGCGCGTATAAAAATGTGCACCATTGTGCTTTGCGATTACCTTGCCATCACCCCGCTGAAATTGCGCATGCCACACCGCTGGATCATCTATACCATCGCCCCGTAAAACCCTTTCCTTATGGGCCATCACCGCTTCCGAATCCCGGTCGATCTCAATCACATCGCCCTCCTTTACACTCAATTGCTGTTGTAAAAAATCAGGCAATCTCACATGACCAATGAAACACAATCCCTGGCTGTCTTTCTTTGCCGCATTCACCAATCCACCGGCCTCTGCCAATCGCCGAACCTCACTTTTTTCCAAATCGCCAATCGGGAACAACGCCTTCGACAATTGAAACTGATTGAGCTGACACAAAAAATAACTCTGATCCTTATTCGCATCCCTGCCGCTCATCAAGCGATACTCTGTCACGCCATTAAATTCCACCGACTCCTTTCGCACGTAATGTCCGGTAGCCACAAAATCAGCCCCCAACTTCAAGGCCTCATCCAAAAATACATCAAACTTGATTTCACGATTGCACAACACATCCGGATTGGGAGTTCTGCCACGGCCATACTCGGCGAACATGTAATCCACGATCCGCTCCTTGTACAACTCACTCAAATCCAACACCTGAAACGGGATACCCAAATGCTCCGCCACCAACATTGCATCCCTTGAATCGTCGATCCATGGACATTCATCCTCCAAGGTTACGCTGGCATCGTTCCAATTCCGCATAAATAGGCCTATCACGTCATGCCCCTGCTCTTTCAACAACAAAGCCACCACGGAGCTATCCACCCCACCACTCATACCTACAACGATGCGTGCCATGCCACAAAGTTCGTAATAGAAATCGAGAATAAAGAATCTGTGTTTAATACTTACCCAAAAGCCTTCTCACCAACCATTCTCCCGCAAACATCATCGCCACAGCCAATAACCAAATGACCGAATTCCACCAATGCATGTTCTCTGTTTTTCTTGTCAAAACCGGTTTTAACACCAATTTCTTCTCCATCAACTCATCCAACTCAGCGATGCGATTCAATGTCAAAAATGCACCCCCCGTTCTATTCGCAACATCCCTCAACACATCATGATTGGCCTGCGTGTTCAACATTTCCGATGGCTGATTCACAACAATAAAGCGTTTCTCATCTACCGCTTTCATGGATTTACAATTGGCTTTCAATAGATACGCGCCCTCAACCACCGAAGGCAATACAGATGTCCACCCACCACTGGTTTTTGTCAAATTCAACGACCTCGAAACACCCGACTCATTCACCAATTCCAATTCTCGATCTACCCGATCGTCTAATGCACCCGAAGCATCTCTGCACAAAACCCTCACCACGGATTTATCGCGAACGTCGACCACATTTTCTCTCATCACAATTTCGATCGATTTTTTTCGGGTCGAACCCATAGCCAAAAAACCCACTGTCCTTCGCATCCAAGCATCAAACACTTTGGCCTCCCCAGTGGAAGATTTCTCTTGCATCCGCCATCGCCACAACCCTTCACCATAAAATTGAGCTGCAGCCCCATTTTCACTTTGCCATTGCACCATCAGTGGAACCGAAGTCTTCATCCCTGCCCAGCGCTGAAACAACAACACCTCCATCCCCTCTTTCAAAGAACTTTTCGATATCGGCACAGCCACCGGCGGATAATTCAACCACTGTTTTTGCTCTTGCTCATCCAACGTCCAGCCCGTAAAATCCTGATTCCATGCCACCTGCGATTCCTGCCAAGACCTAGAAAGGCCTCCAGTACTAACCGAAGAACTCAACGCTTTACCACAATTCACTTCATTTTGCGATGGGGAAGAAAACACCCAAACGGCTTTCCCCGAATTCAACCATCCGCTCACCCTTTCCACATCTTTCGCCGATTGAAAATCCCAGCCATGTAAGATCATCACATCCGCTTTTCCATCAAACTTCTCCTTATACACAGACTTTACCGCAAACTGTCCGCCCGATTCCAACGCCGCCTTCATGGCAGAAATATCTGGATGAGGCGATCCAAAAACCAACGCCACTTCTTTTCGATCATCCACCACTTTCACCGCAATCGATCGCTTGTGATTGGCAACATTCACATCGCCCTCAGCACCCAAAACCTCAATTGTAATAGGTAACATACCCACTACAATGGGCTTGATTTCAAACGAAAATCTTCGCCAATCCAGGGTATTCTGGGGCGACCAAACCTGATTCATCACCTGATTGCCCGCTTTCAATTGTACCGTTAAACCCTTAGATTTAAACAACTTGGACTTCACCGACACCTCCACCACAAACCGATTGCCCAAAAAGACTTCTTCATTACAATTCACGGATTCAATCAAAACATCCTTTTGTAAAGATGGATCGCCCGCACCCACCGAAATCACAGGAACACCCGGGGCAAAAGTCTCAAATTTCAAATCCCTCCCCGCGTTGCCAATACCGTCTGTCATCCACAACACCCCCGCCACATTCTCGCTGCCTGCCAAACCATTTGCATGTTGCACAACCGCACCCAAATTGGTTCGATATGCATCCAACCCGGAAACCGAATCACCCAACAAAACATCTTGGGTAAAGACATATTTTCGAATCTCTGCATTGGTCGACATTCCCTGTAAGGCCTTGCCCCAAACCGCCGAATCTTTGTCTGAAATGGATGCGCTGGCATCGGTGTAGACCAAAACAATGGGCTTCTGAACTTGGTCGCTTTCATCCATCCACCAAGGGTTGAAAAACAACAAAACCAGCCCCACAATGGCCACCCATCGAAACGATGCTGCAAGCCACCACCACGACTTCCCGAAACCAATTTCTTTTAACTGACGATAATATTGAAAAGCAACAATCAGCGTTGCAAACAGAATTGCAATCAAATAACCAAAAACTGGAACGCCGAACATCGTATTTCCAGCGGGCTATTTTTTACTTACGAACAAAAACCACCTTGGCTTGTCCGGCAGTAGATGGCATCACCAAAGTGTAAACACCGGCAGATAGATCAGACACATTCAAGGCTCCGTTTTGAACCTGAACTACCTTCACCAATGAACCCGTTGAATTGAACACCTGGGCCGTGGCATCAACCACACCCACTATGTGCAAAACATCAGCCACTGGATTGGGATAAGACATCGCCATATCAGTAATCCATGATTGAGTATTGGCTCCCCAACGAATGTAGATATTCCAAGTAACTGTATCTCTGTCGCTTGGATTTTCATAATCCCACAAAGCGTATTTCACTATCGCAGTGTCGGCCTTACCATTCGGAAACACAGTAATCTTTAAAGAAGCTTCTGCATTGGGCGCTACTTTCGACATGGTATCCTTGTCCAAAAATGCGGCATAACAGTTTCTGTTGTCGCAAAAAGATACGTCCCATGCTTTTGGATAGTCGATGCTCACTTTTTCATAAGCAAATACGATAGCCGTTTTCTTCAGATTTTTAAAATGAATGGCGCAATCTACCGGCATATCTGCATTGGGATAAAACGTATGTTCAGCCTTGCCATTTTCCAACTCAAAGCCTTGAGCCAGCACAGATCCAACACCACAAAACACAATGCCCAACAAGGCGCCGATGCGATTCAACGTATTTTTCATTACTACAAAAATACGGAAAAGTAATCAGATGCCCCATGTAAAGCATCCCGATTCAATATTCAAACAAAAAAATTACAATCTCGCAAAGGCCAACAAGTCCTTCACAGTTCCACCGAAAAACACATTTTCCGACTGCCTTTCGCCCTCGCCCAAATGATACCAATAGGTAAGCAATTCAGCCCCCATACCACCTTCTACATCGGTATCCCAAGTATCGCCCAAATACACCACTTCATCTGATTTGCAACCCGCCTTTACCATGGCATGATTGAAAAAATCCCTATTCGGCTTGGCTACTCCAAGTGCTTCAGAGGTCACCATAAAGTCTACGTATTCTCCAATACCCGATGCTTCAATTTTAATCCTTTGGGTCACTTCAAACCCATTCGTCAATAGCGCCAACTTAAATCGCTGCGATAGCAATTGCAAAGCTTCCAAGGCATTGGGCATGAGGCGGGTCATGATCGGACAGATATCCAAGTATTCTTGCCAAACATCAGCGGGTTGAATCGCCGCTGGAATGCCCATCAAATCAAAAGTATCAGTAAATCGCGCACTTCGAAGAACTTCTTTACTCACTTCACCCTTCTCATAACGCTTCCAATAAGCCGCATTCACGTCTTGGTATAGTGCCACAAACTGGTCTACATGGTAATCTGTATGTAAATGAAGGCGATGTCGTTTGTACAATTCCTTCAACGCCTCATTGGCATTGCCGTCAAAATCCCACAGGGTGTTGTCTAAGTCTAAAAACACCCATTTCACAGACGGTGGGAACGACCGGATCATCCGTTCACCGCATCCATGTGCACGCAAAGTGAGGCAAAAATTGCATCTACCTCTCCAATGCCATTCACTCCGTGATACTTGCCCTGGGCTTCATAATAACCCTGAAGCGGCAGGGTTTTATTCAAATATTCTTGAAAGCGATTGCGAATGGTAGACTCGTCTTGATCGTCGGCCCGACCACTGCTCTGACCCCTCAACAACAAACGCTTCACCAACTCATCCTCATTCACTTCCAAACCCAAAACGGTTGAAATGGATGCACCGAAATCGGCCAACATCACATCCAATGCATCGGCCTGGGGAGTGGTTCTTGGAAATCCATCGAAAATAAACCCTTTGGCTTCTGGATGGGCGATCATGAAATTTTTCACCATGCCAATCACTACGGCATCAGGCACCAATTCTCCCTTGGCGATATACTCATTGGCTTGGTTTCCCAATTCGGTACCGGCACTGCGCTCCGCCCTCAACAAATCACCCGTTGAGATGTGTTGCAAATTGTACTTACTCAACAATTTTTCGCTTTGGGTACCTTTCCCCGCGCCCGGAGGGCCAAAAATGATTAAATTTAACATAGTGTAACGGGCGCAAAGAAACGACATACGCAGAACTTCAGCAACCCCGATATTTGTTTACCTTTGAAAATCATGTTTGCATTCATCCAAGCCCGCATGGGATCATCGCGATTACCCGGTAAAATGGCACTTCAATTGCCCGATGGCAAAACCCTTTTGGAGGCCGTTGTTTCAAGGCTTGGAACGCACAACATTACCCCGGTTTTACTCACTACCAACCAACCGTCAGACGATGCACTCGTTGAAATCGCCAATCAACTCAACCTGACCGTTTTTCGGGGCGATGAAAACCATGTTTTACATCGTTTTACTCAAGCCGCCAAGCATTTCCAGATCCCCAGTGATGCATTTATACTCAGAATTTGTGCAGACAACCCCTACTTGAGTCCCTGGATCATCGACCAAACCATCCAAAAAACAACAGAACTCCCCCAGGCCGATTACATCAGTTACGCACACCAAAATAAACCTGGAATCAAACATCACACAGGCATATTTGTAGAAGCCGTGAAAGTTGGCGCCCTCAATGCCGTTGAAACGCAAAACAACCCCTGGTATAATGAACACGTAACCATTGGGGTATATGAAAATCCAAACCTCTTCAACATTTCCTATATCGAAATACCCACCGAATGGCACCCCAATTTCCTTTCCATTCGCCTTACCATAGACGATGCCGAAGATTGGGCCTTTTGCCAAGCAACTTATGATAGATTGAGCCAACTCGACTTCCCCGAACAGCGCACACTGCTACTAAGTGAAAAAAGTTGGGTAACTTTGATGGAAAATCAAATCAACAAATACCAAAAATAATCGCATGTCGCACAACCATACATACATCATTGGAGAAATTGGACAGAACCACAATGGTTCAGTTGACATTGCCAAACTCATCATCGATGCCGCCGCCAGACCCATTACAGAAGAACTCTTCAACATGGATTTACCCCGGATGGACGCGGTAAAACTCACCAAACGCGACCTCAACCAAGAACTGTCGGCATCGCAAATGTCGAGAGAATACAACTCCCCTCACTCTTTTGGAAAAACCTATGGTGAACACCGTGAAAAGCTTGAACTGAACGACGAACAGCATTTCGAGATTTACCAATACGCAAAAGCCCTGGGCTTAGATTTCGTGGAAACTCTCTGCGCAATTGGTTGTTTGAGTATCACAAAGTATTTCATGCCAGACAAACTCAAGGTGGCGAGCAGAGATTTAACCAATCTACCCTTGCTCAACGCATTGGCCGAAACACAGATCCCCATCATACTATCTACGGGTATGGGCGGCTACAAAGAAATTGACGATGCGCTCTCAACCATCACAAAACATCACAGCAACATCTCCATTTTGCATTGCGTTTCGGAATACCCTACTCGGCCCGAAAATGCGAACCTTTTATCAATAAAGGCATTACAAAAGCATTACCCCGATTTTGCGATTGGCTATTCAGACCATACCATTGGCATCAGCGCACCAGTTTCCGCAGTGGCCATGGGTGCTAAAATCATCGAAAAACACATCACCCTAGACCGCAGAATGAAAGGCACAGACCAAGCCGGTTCTTTGGGAGTGGAAGGCATCCAGAGAATGGTTCGCGACATCCGTTTGATCGAAAGATCCATGGGTACCGAAGACGTTTTTATTGCCGAGTCCACCGTGAGCGCCAAGCACAAACTGGAAAGATCCATCGCCACAAATAGGCACATCGCCGCGGGTGAAATCATCCAAGAATCAGACCTCCACCTTCTTTCTCCTGGCGATGGATTTAAATGGCATGAAAAAAACCTCATCGTGGGTAAAATCGCCAGCAGCGCCATCCCAGAAAACGAAATCATCTACCCCAACCACATCGCCTAATTAACCATCCATGATTCAACATATGCTCCCGAAATTGGTGCTCACCGACATCGACGGTGTTTGGACCGATGCAGGCATGTACTACGACCAAACTGGCAATGAATGGAAGAAGTTCAGCACCACAGACAGCGCAGGCATATTGTTTTGTAAGCAAATGCAAATCCCGGTGGGAATCATCACAGGCGAAGACACCGAAATCGTAAAAAGAAGGGCCGAAAAATTAAAGGTGGACTATTTGTACCAGGGAATCAACGACAAATTATCCGTGGCCAAAACACTGTGCGATGAACTTCAAATTTCACTCTCAGAAGTGGCATACATTGGCGATGATTTGGGCGACATTGAATTATTGAAAGCCGTTGGATTTTCTGCGGCCCCAGCCAATGCTCCGGAATATATTCAAGCTTTGGTTCATTGCGTCACAAGGAAATCTGGTGGCGAAGGCGCATTCAGAGAGTTTGTAGAAGAAATTTTAACACGCGCCGGTGCCATGTCACATGTTTTGGCAAAATTCAATCTGTAAACCCCAAAATGATCAGCCAAACCATCCAATCTATGCTCACCTTGGCCAAAGTGGCCATCAAAAGCAAATGGTTTCTCCCCAAATTCAAAGCACAAGAAAAAGAGGTTGTAGTCATCGCCAATGGTCCATCGGCCAGGGCTTTCATCGACCAATGCAACCAATACGGCATTCAAAAAATGCGCAACCACGGCATTGAGTTCTTTGCTGTAAATAAATTCAGTTGCCAACCAGAATTCTTCCAACTCAAACCCAAGTACTACCTCATGCTCGATATGTATTTTTTCGAGTTCACCAAAGAGGTATTCCAAGACCCAAGTCAACACCCCATCGCCCAATTCAAACCTGATTTTGAAAAAACACAGCGTATGATCAACGATACTTGGAAAGAACTACAAAAAGTGGATTGGCCTATGGTTTTCTATGTACCTCAACTCTATCGCAATTGCTATATCGTTAACAATCTCAACAACCCCAACATCCAATTCGTCACCTATAACTACACCGTTGTTCGAGGCCACGAATTCTTCAGAAATTGGATATATTCGATGCGATTGGGCAGCCCACAGTGCGAAAACGTTGTGAATTCATGCATATTCAACGCCATGCAATCGGGCTTCGAACGGATTTTCCTCACCGGGGTTGACCATGATTTCCACATCAACATTCAAGTAGATACAGACAATACCATCATCCGCACTGAATCCCATTTTTACCTCGACGAAAACAAAAAGCACCCCTTACTCAAACAAGAGGCAGACGGCACTACTGGCAAAATCCGATTGCATGAATTGTTTCACAGCTTGGTAAAAGTGCATACTGGCTACGACGAAACGGCGAGATACGCCAAAAAAATCAAAAAAGAAGTCATCAATATCACCGAGGGCGGTTATGTAGATGCATTCACTAGAAAATCGCTCAAAGATTTTTTCGCCTCAATCTCTTAATCGAATCCCAATCGGCGCCAACATCTTTTTGGCCATGCTGCGAACATCTTCGCTGATTCGATAACGCAATATTAAAAACATCGTACCGCCCAAAAGAACCATGGTTTTCAGGGCCGACATCCAAAGGAGATTGCTTTCGCCCACTTCCCATAGGTAATTGATGTAAAATACACCCACGAATAATAACACACTCATGGCAACACCACGAGTAATGGGCTGCATTCCATAAACAGAGTATATCAGCAACGCCATCACCACTCCAGACGCCAACCACACACCACCCGTAGCGAGCGCAGCGCCCTCTATACCCATGATGGGAATCAAATATTGATTCAGCAACACCCCTACAATTATGGACACACCGTTGATCAGCAACGACAAATAATATCGCTTCGAAAAAATGAGCATCGCGGCCGAATTCCCTTGCAGCAGAACACACAACTTGCCCAAGCCCAAGTAAAATACCGCCCATTTTCCTGCCTCATACAAATGTCCGTTCGGCATCAAATCAAACAACAAATCAATATTCACCCAAACCAACAACAACGCCAACGCCCCCAACACAAATTGATTGAGGCTGGTTTTCTGATACAACCTTTCGATTTCCTTTTGATCCCCATTGTGAATGGCTTCAGACAATTTGGGGTTGGCAATTTGCAAAATACTTCGCGTGGGGATTTCTATCAAAACTGCGATGTTTACCGCAATCCTATAAATCCCGGTTTGCGAACTGCCCTTCATGGAACTAACCATCAAGAAATCCATCCTCTGCAGCACAAGCATCGCCGCGTAGGTTAAAAACAAATAACCAGTGTAACGATAAAACTCTGGCTTCAAGCCCTCCTGGCTGTTAACAAAGGCCATATCCGGCTTAAACGAGAGCTTCGTATTTTTCACAACAAACCAAAAATTCAATACCATCACCACCGCGTATACCGCAGAGATGCTGTGCATGGTTTGACCAAAATCCACCGTACCGATATAGTATAGCCAGCCCAACAATCCCAAAAGAATGCGCACCACATTCTCCCTCAGAAATGAAGCAAATATGATTTTCCCCAACGATGCAGAGAAAATCTCAAACACCGTATTGAAAACAAAGAAAAACACGAAGGGTATCAACCAATGATAATAAGGCAAAAAATCACCAGAATTCTCACCCAAATAAGCAACCACCCAAGATTGTCCAACAAGTAAAAGCAAAGCAACAAATAAAAAACCGATGGTTGGAATCAATAACAACCAAAACCCAATTCCATTGTGTCCGGAATCGTTCTTAAACCGCGGAAAAAATTTCCAAATAGAATAGCCCGTTCCCAACTGAGCCACACCTGCCAGCAGCGCACCCATCTCAATGAACAAGCCAATCACCCCATTTTCACTGGTGGTATAAACCAATGGAAACAAATAAAATGTGGTAAACAATCCCACCAAACTCCCACTGTAATTTACAATGGAAGCCCAAAAACTGTTCTTGGCGATGAGTCCCGACATATTTGCAAAGGTAATATTGCCGTCATTACTTTCTGTTTTTATCAAAAATCAAACAACCAACAATTGGAAATCACTAGAAAAAGGCCTTAATTCGCTTATCAACAAAAAAACCTAACGAAATTATATGAAAAAATTACTCCTTTTAGCTGTTGTTGCTGCAAGTTTTGCAGGAATAATGCAGAGCTGTAAGCCTGATTCACCAGACGGTGGTGGCTCAAACGCTTCTTTGACAGTAACCAACAAGCAACGTTCTTTCGTTGTTTATCACACTGCCACTTGGTGTGGACCCTGCGGTCTTTACGCCATGCCTGAATTCAAGAAATTGGTTACCTCTGCAAACAGCGATAACATCGTTGCTGTAGATTACCACTCTTCAAATTCTTCTAAATTGGTTCCTTTGTGGATGAAGCCAAACAATGATACATTGTTCATCGCACCTTTCGCTTTCGAAATGTTGACCACCGTGTCTAACATCAACGCTCAAGGTTCTTATTCTATCCCTACTTTCTGGTTGAACAACTCTTTGTTGGGAACCAGTTCAGTAAAATCTACAGACATCGAAGCGGCTTCGGCTAGCGCCAACCAAGTTGCAACCGAAGTAGGTGTAGCTGCAAGCGCTACTGCCAGCGGTCAAACTTTGAATATCAAATACAAGTTGAAAGCATTCGCTCCTGAAGCAGGTGACTACTACGTTTCTGTTTTCGTTGCTGAAAAGAAAGTAAATGCCATGCAAACCGTTACCGGTGCTGGTGAAGTTGCCATGGACCACGAACACGTGATCCGTGCTTCTGCTCAGTCTGATGCTTCTGGTAAGCCAGTTGCCTTCTCTACTTCTGCCATCATGAGCAGCCCTGCTGCCAACGCCGAAGTTGAAAAGTCATTGTCTTGGACTTACAGCGCTATCCCTCAAGCCGTTAAAGACAAATATTCTGCCGTTGGCTTGCCATGGTGGAGCTGGAACCCTGCCAACACTGGCGTGGTTGTAGCTGTTTGGAGAAAAGTTACCGATAACCCTACTAAGCCTTGGTTCTTGATCAACGCTGCTTGGGCCGACGTGAAATAATTCACCCAACCAAACAACAAAAAGAGAGGGCCTCGTCTGCGACGAGGCCCTCTCTTTTTGTTTAACACCACAGTACAATCCGCATCGCGGTTGACTGCCTACAATTATTTTCCTTTAAAATCAGGCTTTCTCTTCTCCACAAATGCCGCCATACCCTCCTTCTGATCTTCAGTGGCAAACAACATATAGAAATTCTTCCGCTCAAAAAACAAACCCTCCTGCAAATGCGTATCGAAAGCCTTCAACACACTCTCCTTCGCCATTTGCACCGCGATGGGTGACTTACCCGCAATCTCGCTCGCCAATTTAATGGCCTCGTCCAAATACAATTCTACAGGAACAATCTTGTTCACCAAGCCAGCCGCCTTCGCTTCCTCTGCACTGATAAATTTACCGGTCAATACCATCTCCATCGCCCTCACCTTTCCAACGGCACGCGTTAAACGCTGCGTTCCACCTGCGCCAGGCATAACGCCAATGTTGATCTCGGGCTGACCGAATTGCGCCGTTTCGCTGGCCACAATCATATCACACAGCATACACAACTCGCAACCACCACCCAAAGCAAATCCCGACACCGCAGCGATGATGGGCTTCTTCGTTTTCCGAATGCTATCCCAAGTGCTAAATTGATCGATTTTTAACATATCAATGGCCGTTCTACCCGCCATTTGCTTGATATCCGCCCCCGCTGCAAACGCCCGCTCATTCCCAGTAATCACAATCGCCCGCACCGCGTCGTCCGCATCCAACGCCAACAAAGCATCCCGAATTTCACCCATCAACTGCAGGTTTAACGCGTTCAATTCCTTGGGCCGATTCAACTGAATCTTCGCTACAAAAGGCGCCACTTGGGCATCTACCAAAATAAATTCATACGACATAAGTGCGAAGTTACAATTTTCTCACAGATCCTCACGGGGCGATTCTTCCACGGAGCGATTCACAAACTATACTATTCCTTTAGGATACCATTCATTCAAGATACTCTTCCAAAACAGAGCGATTGAATCGCTACTCCATGTGCGGCAATAACCACCTTCGATACATCCACATCAAACCATGCGCAATCCCCAAGCCCAACATCGCACCAAAAAACACATCGCCCACATAATGCACCCCCAAATAAACCCTCGAATACGCAATCGCCGTCGCCAAATACATCAAAGACAATCGCCATTTCCTACCCAACCCCAACAACATCATCGCCGTAGAAAAAACAGCAAACGAATTGGCAGAATGACTGCTTACAAAACCGAACTTGCTACCGGGAGGACCGTCGGGCAAACGCGGATTCAGCGAAGTTTCCCAAGCCGGCCTAACCCTAGCAAACATTGGCTTGCAAATTTTCGAACTGATGCTATCCGCCAAACCAAACGAGGCAACCGTTAACAACGCCGGCACCCAAAATCGCTTCCCAAACTGTTTCACAAACAAACCCAAGAAAACCAAATACAGCGGCAAAAACGCCCATTTACTGCTCAAAAATATCATCATGGGATCCAACCCAGGCATAGCCCATCGCTGGTTGATCAACACAAACAAATCCCTATCAAAAACATCGAGTACAAACAACATAAAACGAAGTTACCCTTTTTGAGAAATCACAACAATTCTTGGCGATGTTTTGGGATCAAAATCCCCCAACCCATAGTCGCCATACACACCCAACAGCTTCAATCCCGCCTTTTCATGCAACCCCACCAAAGTATCCTTGGAAAAAATCCTCACCCTTTCCTGAAATTCATGCACATCAGCGCCATCCAAGACCTCAATGTCTTTTACAATGTGCGAACCACTCAAATGTTTCTTGGTTTTGAACCGATACCCACCGCGCTCCAAACTGGCCTCCTGCGGCAAATCCGCCAACACCAGCTCGGCATTCAAATAATCCTGCACCACATAACCACCATCAACACAAGCCGCAGCCATGTTCTCCAACACCCGCTCATCCTCCGCCGGATCATCGAAATAGCCAAAACTCGTAAACAAATTGAATATCGCCTGAAAATTGGCTTGTGGAAACTGCTCCCGCATATCGTGAACTTGAAAATCAACACCCTTCACACCCAACGATTGAGCCGCCAAAATGCTGTTGCCACTCAAATCCATCCCCCACACTCTCAATCCGTGCGAAGCCAAATGCGCGCTATGCCTACCTTTGCCACAGGCAATGTCTGCCACCCGCATACCCGAACGCAATGCCAAACGCTGTAACAATGTATCCACAAATGCCGCCGCTTCCGCCTCATTTCTATGTTGATACAACGTGTGATAATAAACCGTGTCAAACCAAGACTCAAACCATTTCATCACAATTTTATATATTTTTCAAAGGTAGTGTAACTTTTGGCATCCCTTTTACGTATTACCCAACAACTGCATGACGGTATCGGAATATAATAAATGCGTGGATCTCCACAGCAGTGCAATTTTCCGATTCGCGCTCAAACAAATGCGCAACCCCGACGATGCAAAAGAAATAGTACAAATCAGCTTTGAAAAACTTTGGATGAAACACACTTCGGTCGATATCAACACCGCCAAGAGCTACCTCTTCACCACCGCTTATCATAGCATGGTCGATTTTTGGCGTACCGAAAAACCCACTTCAGACATCCAACATTTAGACTACAAACAACACCCCGCAGCGCAAGCCACCGAATTCACCGGCGCCATGGAAATCATTGAAAAAGCCCTGAACGCCATCGCTCCGATACAAAAAACCGTGATACTTCTGCGCGATTACGAAGGCCATTCATACCAAGAAATTGGCGAAATCACAGGCCTCAACGAAGCCCAGGTAAAAATCAACATCTTTCGCGGCCGAAAAGCACTGAAAGACATCATAGGCAACCCCAACCACCTCATTTGATCACACCCATGGAACATTTCAAGATCACTGAAGAACAAGAATGGCAACTTTTTGAATTGCTGGAAGGGAATCTCACCCCCCAAGATGCCCAGCAGTTGCAACAAGAAATTGAGCGCAATCCCGCGTTAAAAGCCCATTACCTAGAATTTCAAGCCACCTATCTGCAACCCAGTCCTGTAGAATACCCCAACGCCAACTCGCTCAAGAAATCGAACAAAAATACACAGGTATACTTCTACTTTTCCCTATCTGCCGCCGCCGCAATCGCGCTGTTGTGGGTTTCAAACTTCCTCATGCCTGCAACAAAATCACAAGGCCCAGCATCGGAACAAACAGCAAACATCGCAAAGAATTCACCCCAAGAAGATCTCGAATTTACCCCAACAATTGGGTACAGTATCCCTGTCGTCAAAAGCACATCGCGTGACAAACACAGCAATCAATCTGCTAGCTCATCAACTTCACAAGCATTCAACGCCGCTCATTCAGCGGATCAAAACAACACCCAGCAGCGCATTGAATCTACCACAATCAACAACACCCAAATACATCCGCTCATTGTTGCCACCGAACAAAACAGGTCAACGCCCAACGTGAACGACACGGCGGTTCGAAGGAACAAAATCCGCACAACGCCAGAATCTCAATTGGCAAACAACGCAGCTATTACAACACCCAAATTACCCAGTCAAAAAAACAAAAGAGCATTGATACAGTCTTTTTATCGCGATGCAAGGGCCATGGTTGAAAACGGCCACGTCCCACACATCAAGGTGAAAGCAGTGAACAAAGACAAAGATTGGATGCCCGAATTCCAAGTGGGACTCACCCTCGAAAACAACGTAATATTGACCTCATTTAACCCATAACAACCCCAAATACCCTTTAAACCATGATACAAAAAACCATCATCACAACCCTGTTGGCCCTTTTGAGCGGTGCGCCCTTTTTGAAAGCCCAAACCATCGATACCACCTCGGCAGATACCCTAATTTCTATTACCGATAGTCTTGTTTGGGAATTGGCTAAAGTGATCAAGACAGAATTAAAAGAAAAAAATTCACCCCTCGCTATTCTGATGGATTCAGAATCCATGATGGTCATTGAGAAAGACACCTATCGCATGGTTAAGCGCAAACGCAAGCCCAAAGCCACCATCGAAGAAACCAAACAGTATTGGGGCTACAACTCGCAGATCATTGATGAGGCCAGCATGAAAACCATACCAACATCGATCGGCGATCAATCCAACTTCTTGCCCGAACTCAACAACGCCAAAAGCGTGCACTGGGGAATAGAACAACAGTGGGGATTCAACCTCATCCGCGGCAAAGTGCGCGTATTTACTGGAATTCGATACGATATACACAACTACCGCTTCCAAAACCCCTACACCCGCCTCACCCAAGATCAGCCAGAATTTACCGCTGTGGAAATCGGCGGTCCGCTCATTGACCCCATCCCAGTGGAAAAATCAAAACTCGTAGTCAACTACATCGGAATACCTGTTTCTCTAGGATTCCAAGACAAACCAGGCGACAATTCAAAATTCAGCGCCAAAATAGGTGTGCATGCAGGATATAGGGTTAGAACCCATACCAAGATTAAGCAATCTGGTGGTAACGTTGAAAAACAATTCGATGATTTCAACATGAACGATTTTTACCTATCGCCCTTTGTAAACGTGAACTATGGCGATATGGGACTGTACATGCGCTACCCATTAACCAACTTGTTCAAGGACGGACAAGGCGCAAACACCCAATCCGTTCAATTTGGCATCACCCTAAAAATGAGTTGATCTATCAAACATCCCGCAGCAAATGAGTCTGCCGGATCATAAACACATTCCACATAGGCTATTTATGTTGGTTTAACCGATGAAGGCCCCGTCTATGACGGGGCTTTTTTCGTTCTCAACCCCACTTTTCGTATCTTTGCATACAGAAAAATCACCATGAGCAACCGTCAGTGGACCCCCATCAAAACCTATTCAGACATTTTGTTTGAACTACATGGCAACATCGCCAAAGTCAGCATCAATAGACCCGAAGTATACAACGCCTTCCGCCCCCAAACCATCATGGATATGCTAGATGCGTTTGATATCTGCAGAGAACGCGCCGATATTGGTGTGGTGATTCTCACCGGCGTGGGCGATAAAGCCTTTTGCTCAGGCGGAGATCAAAATGTAAAAGGCGTAGGAGGTTACGTAGACGACAATGGTGTACCCCGCCTCAACGTATTGGATTTACATAAAAAAATCCGCTCACTACCAAAACCCGTAGTGGCCATGGTGAATGGTTACGCCATCGGTGGCGGACACGTACTCCACGTAGTTTGTGACCTCACCATCGCTGCAGAACATGCCAAATTCGGCCAAACCGGCCCCAAAGTAGGTAGTTTCGACGGTGGATTCGGCAGCAGTTATTTGGCCCGCCACGTGGGTCAGAAAAAAGCCCGCGAAATATGGTTCCTTTGCCGCCAATACACCGCAGAAGAATCGGAAAGAATGGGAATGGTAAACAAAGTGGTACCACTCGAAATGCTAGAAGATGAAACCATCGACTGGTGCAACACCATGCTGGAACGCTCACCCATGGCTCTCAGAATGCTCAAACGCGCCTTCAACGCAGAACTCGATGGTCAGCATGGCCTCATGGAACTCGCCGGGGATGCCACACTGCTTTACTACCTCACAGAAGAGGCCCAAGAAGGCAAACACGCCTTCCTCGAAAAACGCAAACCCGATTTCCAACAGTTCCCCAAATTCCCTTAATACCATAGAAAAATCGTACCTTTGCAGTAGCAGAACCAACCCATATTCAGATGAAAATAAAAGTAGCCAACCCCGTAGTAGAACTAGATGGCGATGAAATGACCCGTATCATTTGGCATTTTATCAAAGACAAATTGATCCTTCCTTACATCGATGTAGATATCAAATACTTCGATTTGGGCATGGAACACCGCGATGCCACCAACGATCAAGTAACCATCGATGCAGCAGAAGCCATCAAACAATACAACGTAGGTATCAAATGCGCTACCATCACTCCAGACGAAGCCCGTGTGGAAGAATTTGGCTTGAAGCAAATGTGGAAGAGCCCCAACGGAACCATCCGTAACATCCTCGATGGCACCGTTTTCCGCGAACCCATCGTTTGTAAAAATGTACCTCGCCTGGTCCCCAACTGGACAGCCCCCATCTGTATCGGCCGTCACGCATTTGGCGACCAATACCGGGCAACCGATTTCGTAACCAAAGGCAATGGCAAATTGACCATCAAATTTGAAGGCGAAGACGGACAAGTGATCCAACACGAAGTATACAATTTCAAAGGCGATGGCGTTGCTTTGGCGATGTACAACACCGATGAGAGCATCAAAGGATTTGCCCGCGCTTGTTTCAACCAAGCAATCGCAAAAGGCTGGCCCCTGTACTTGAGCACGAAAAACACCATCCTTAAGAAATACGATGGCCGTTTCAAAGACATTTTCGAAGACATCTACCAAGCCGAATTCAAAGCCACCATGGATGCCGCCGGAATCACTTACGAGCACCGTTTGATCGACGATATGGTTGCCTCTGCATTGAAGTGGAACGGAAACTTCGTTTGGGCTTGTAAAAACTACGATGGCGACGTTCAGTCTGATACCGTAGCTCAAGGTTTTGGATCTTTGGGATTGATGACCAGCGTTTTGGTTACTCCAGATGGAAAAACCATGGAAGCAGAAGCCGCACACGGAACGGTTACCCGTCACTTCCGCCAACACCAAAAAGGCCAAAAAACTTCAACCAACCCCATCGCGAGCATTTTCGCTTGGACCCGCGGTTTGGAGCACAGAGGTCGCCTCGATGGCAACGAAGCATTGATCAATTTCTGCCAAACCCTCGAGCAAGTTTGTATCGACGTGGTTGAGAGCGGTAAAATGACCAAAGATTTGGCGGTTTGTATCTACGGCAACAAAGTGTCTGAAGACCAATACTTGTACACCGAGGATTTCTTGGAAGCATTGAACAGCGAACTAAAAGCGCGTTTGGCTTAAGCCAGATGCAACAGGGGAAACAGTCTCGGCAGGGCCGGGGCTGTCAACCAGATTACCAGTATATAGGAGCTAGCTCCAACAGAAGGGCCTCGTCTATGACGAGGCCCTTCTTGTTTTATTCATCCAATAAAACTTATTTCATCGCATCAAAAAACAACAGATCGCAACGCTTCAACCAACGAAACAAATGCGCATCAAAACAAATAACCCACCCCCAATTTAAATTGCAACCACTGTGATTTGTGAAACTCCCGCAACATCACCCTTCGCATCACATCCGCTTGATCCACCCCGTGATAATTACCTGTATAATTGTCAAGCGTGTAAACACTAAATCCACCGGAATTTAACATCGTTAAGCCCGATGTCATCTCAAATACCACGCCCACTTGATCAAATAAGACGTTCCTAAATCCAAAACCATATGACATCGACACCAAGCTTCCGCTCACACCTGCAGTGCCAACGGAGGGCAATGTTTGTCCGCTGTAATAATCAGACCAAGTGAGATTATTGGCACTTGAACTCGCCAATCCATAGTGCAGATTCACCACCAAGTATCCGCCAAATGGCGCAGTTGAACCCGTACTTTGAAGATAGTTTTTTGCCCCAACCGTAAATTCTTGGTAACCAATATCCATGGTACCATAGGGCTTGTAATTCAGACTGTTGCCCCAACCTAAACTGGGAGCAAACACATATGTTCCGTAATCAGAAAAATCCGCGTTGTCCATGGTTCTTTGAATACTTTTGAAGCCAAACTGCCACGACAAACTGGGCCTCCGCGCGATTTCATAATTGATAAATACATTGGTTTGATATTTTGCTGGCGTCCTAAACAAGCCCGTAAAATTGGTCACCCCCATCACTGTCACAGCCTGAGTTAAGCCCATGTATCCAGGATTGTTTAACAATGCCAATTCAGCTTTATCCTGCAGCCTCACTGAATCAATCACTTCATTTACTACTCCATCAACAAATCTATCAGCAGATCCATCAACCGCTTCCACTGACCCCAAAAAACAAGCCCCCACAACCAAGCACTTCATCAAATTTATTCTTAAATTCTTCATATTAATTTCCCCCATGAATGATGTAATACAAGTGATTATAAATTCTACTATTCACAAAATCCTTTGTCCACCGGTGCGACAAATCCGCCTCCTTCACCTGTACGATACTCCCTGTTTTCACATCATACACCAACAAAAATTCATCCCAATCTTTCTCTACACCCAACTGATAATACAAATAATAGGGGAACGTGGGATATAGCAACACCGACAAAGCCAATGCACCTAGCTCAAACTTCCTTCTTATTGTAGACGATTCGTAGCCCACCCATGCCAAATGACGATAATCTTCTCCACCCATGGCTTCTGTGATAAATTGTGAACCAAACAATATCATCGCTTGTGTATCATTGTTCATGCGTTCCATCATCCAATCATTCACCTGAACAAACTGATTCAACTTCTCTGTAGTAAGCCCCTGAACACCCGTACTACCTGGCAAAACGTTAACATCTACGCGCATTCGCTGACCGGCATTTTCCCATGCACTCACAACTTCATTTCGCTTCTCAACTTCAATGAAAGGATTTCTTGACGATGATTCGTTGTTGCCCATCGTCAACTCAACATGAGGCTCAAACATCACCAAGTGTTTCAAATCCCTCACACCCACAAATCGCTTTCTTTTTGATTTCGCCACTTTATCGGCACCGGCTTTGGTAATGGCCAAATCATCACTCCACTTCATCTGATCGATAAATTCTTGCAACTTGGCTTTATCCGGTAATTGATAATAAATGGCCATGTAATAATCACCGCTCACTACGTTCGCGGCCCGGCTCCGCGCTACGCGCGATCGCGGGTTCTTCAACTTTCCTTCATTCGGTTCCGCAACCCCCTGTGCACTGTCTGCCTTTGCAAATTCTGCCGCCGGCAAATAATCCAAAAAATCCTGCAACCTAAAATTCCCATCACGCTGCGCCATCACAAAATACGCCTTACACACCTTTTCAAAAAAATCATCTTGCGATGTCCCTCGCTTCCACATTTCCCACATTCGCTTCATCCCGAAAGTACTCAATCCCTTCACATCCAACTCCCGCAATCCACCAATGAAAGGACGCCATTCACCCCGGCTAGTCGACATATCACAACCATACCGGCTCAAATCATGCTCCTTTACCTTGTGCATCAACAAACCATACAAACCCATCGCCTCAGCCTGATCAAAAAACACACTCTCTCCATATAATTCCCGCATCACATGCGTTAAATACATCAACTGACCGTAATCCGCACGCTGCATGTAAACCAACAACAACTCATGCCTGGCCATTTTCTGCATCAAGGCGAACTTGGCCTCACCCACCAAGAAAAAAGATTGTTTTCCCTTTTCAATTCCCTCAATCATATCGCGCAAACGAACCACCCTGCGATCCAAACTCGGATGCGTAGAATTGTCATCATCGCCCAACCCTTCCAAATACTTACTATCTTCGATTTCTGCTGAAGCCACCGCTGTCTTCACAGCATCTTTCAACGTTTTTGGGAAAACATACTCCCCAAATTCAAACGAATCCAAAGCCAACTTCGCCTCCAAAAAGGGATATTCGCTGTACTTCAACATATCAAACACAAACACCCCCTCAAACAAATCATACCCCGACTTCACCATCATCTCAAACCCCTTCTCATCCGCCTCCATCTCATTTTCCTTCGAAAATTGATACACATCTTTTAACTGTACATCACCATCCGTCATCACCCCCCGCATACGCTTTTTGGCGGTTTTGCGGTGCTTGAATTGCTTCAGCGAATGCTTTTGTATATAATGCTGAATCTCATGGGCCAAAATAAATGCCAACTGACTCTCATTCTCAATTCTACTCAATAAACCCACCGTTACAATCACCACACCATTGCTCGTAGCATAAGCATTTACCTCGTTCGATTTCAACACATAAAATCGCAACGATTCCATCAAATCTCCAAGCTCATTCGCCGCCAACAATTTTTGACCAACCGCCTCAACAAAGTCCGACATGGGGTCACCATACAAGATTCTGCCCGACATCAACAAATCATCAACTGCAAACACGCTTTTAATCAAATGTTCCTTTTCCAAGGCCGCTTCTTTTCTTCCCAATTTCTTTTCCCTCAATTCTCTCATTGCGTCATCCACCTTTTTTACAGACGACATTTTGAAATCGATGGGCAATTCTCCCGAGCAAACCGCGCCTCGATAATGTTCAAAATCAATCTTCCCACTGGGTGTATTCACTTGGGCAAACAACCCATCGATCCCCAAACCCAGCAAGCCTATCAGCATTGCCCGCAAGGCAGACCCATGGCGAACAGAAAAAAATCGCTTACCCACATTCTTCAACAAATCACCAAATTGTAACCTATCATTCATTGCCACAAAATAAACCCAACACCACCAACCAAAAAAGTATTAAAAAAAATGGGGGATGCCCAATTGAACATCCCCCAAAGTTTGTGTGCGATTTATACGATAAAATGACATTCAGCAGACGTCACCCCACCGCCGACCATCAAAACAAGTCTTTCAGTTTATCAAAAAAGGATTTCTCCTTGGCCGATGGCTTAAAATTGTCTGATTCACCCAATTTCTCTAACAAGGCTTTCTCTTCTGAATTCACCTTGGTGGGCACATATACATTTAACACCACTAGCTGATCTCCCGTGCCGTAACCGTTCAAATCCGGGAATCCTTTGCCCTTCAATCTCAACATCTTTCCAGGTTGTGTACCCGCATCGATCTTGATCCTCACTTTGCCATCCAAAGTGGGCACTTCTACGCTATCGCCCAATGTAGCTTGGGTAAAACTCAACCACAAATGGTAAATCACGTTGTTTTCCTCACGGGTTAGTTCCTCGTGCGGAATGCCTTCCACCAAAACAATCAAATCTCCCGCAGCACCGCCACCTGGACCATAGTTCCCTTTGCCATTCATGCTCAACTGCATGCCTTCAGCCACACCACCTGGTATACGAATGCTCGTCTCAATTTCTTGCGAAATCAAACCTTGTTCATTGGCTTCCTTCGGCTTACTTTCGATCATTTTACCCATTCCCGAACACACCGGACAAGGGCTATTGGTCGCCATCTGACCCAAAAAAGTATTCTGAACCCTGCGAACAGTTCCAGAACCATTACATTGTTTACAGGTAGCATACTTCACGCCTTCGGCCTGAACCATCCTCCTGTATTTCACCGTTTTCTCCACGCCAGATTTCATTTCCGACAATGTGAGTTTGATCTTGATTCTGATGTTGGAACCGGCCGACCTCCGAGAACGACCACCGCCGCCGCCGAAGAACGAACCAAACATCCCATCATCACCGCCAAACACATCCCCAAATTGCGAGAAAATATCGTCCATGCTAAACCCATGTGCTCCACCTCCTCCGCCAGCACCCATGCCCGCATGACCAAACTGATCATAGCGCTGCTTTTTGTCTGGATTACTCAATACATCGTAGGCCTCAGCCGCCTCCTTAAACATCTCCTCAGACTCCTTATCTCCCTGGTTTTTGTCGGGGTGATACTTGATCGCCAACTTCCTGTATGCCTTCTTTATCTCCTCCGCAGAAGCTCCTCGGGAAACCCCTAGCACGTCATAATAATCTCTCTTGCTCATGGGACTTAACTACCAACTACAACTTTAGCGAAACGAATGACCTTATCGTTCAAATAATATCCCTTCTCCACCTCATCAATCACCTTGCCTTTCAAATCCTCGGAAGGTGCAGGAAACTGAGTAATCGCCTCGTGAATCTCCGCATCAAACACCTGTCCAACCGCATCCATCGGCTTCAAACCCACCTTGGTGAAAATCCCAACCATTTTTTTATGTATCAAATCAAATCCCTCAACTGCCTTTTTTTCAGTCTCTGTCAGATTTTCCATCGCCTTCAATGCACGCTCGAAATCATCCACCACCGGCAACATACTCACCAAAACATCTTTCGACGCCGTTTGCATCCACTCCAAACGATCCTTGGTTGTTCTCCTGCGGAAATTTTCAAATTCACTGTACAAACGCAAATACTTGTCGCGCTCTTGCTGCAATTGCTCATTCACATCCATAACTCCCTCTACTTCAGCACCCTCTGCTTCAGACTCATTGTTCGCCGTTTCCATTGTCTGATCTACACCATTGTTGATCTCTTCCAATGGCTCTGCCGCTTCTGATTTTTCGTTATTGTTTGACATCGTAGCATGCAGAAATCAATTTTATTGCCACAAATCTCATAAATGTCATATTGGCAGATGAACCTTTTCAGAATTATGTCGTTTATTTGTCATCGAGAGAGAGAAACATGTTCACGGGAATCATCGAGCACCAGGCGAAAATTATTGACATTAAAAAAGAACTATCCAATGTTCATTTCAAGCTATCCACGCCCATCACCCATGAACTCAAAGTAGACCAAAGTGTGGCGCACAATGGTGTTTGCCTTACCGTGACCGAAATCCAAGAAGATGGATACTGGGTAACAGCCATCGACGAAACCCTTCAACGCACCAATTTGGGGCAACTCAAACCCAACGATACCGTCAACATTGAACGATGCATGCCCGCGCATGGCCGGTTCGATGGACACATCGTACAAGGGCATGTAGATTGCACTGGCGTGATCGACGAAATACACGACCTTGATGGCAGTTGGATGATCTTTATCACACACCCCGCAGACGCCGGATTTACTGTTACCAAAGGCTCCATTTGCGTAAACGGCATCAGCCTCACAGTGGTTGATAGTTTTCCGGATGCGTTCAGCGTAGCGATCATCCCATACACATGGGAAAACACCAATTTATCCAAACTCTCTGTATCACAAACAGTTAACCTTGAGTTCGATATTCTCGGAAAATACTTGAAAAAATTCTCCGTATCTTTGCCCATATTCAAAAAATAGCAACAAGCAATTTATGAAACTCCTCTCCTTCCTATTTACATCAAGTATCGGTCGGAAAGTACTTATGGCAGTCACCGGTTTATCCTTGGTGGCTTTTTTGTTGGTACACGCTGGTATCAACGCCTGTATTTTCTTTAACGACGGTGGCGAAACATTCAACCATGCAGCAGAATTCATGGCTCACAACTGGCTCATTCGTGCCTCTGAAATTGGATTGTTCCTGGGACTGATCCTACACATCGCCCAAGGACTGAGCCTCACCGCAAACAACAACCAAAAACGCAACGCCAAATACGGTGCTAGCGCAGGAAATGCCAACAGCAAATGGTACTCTCGCAGCATGGGCATCCTCGGCAGCCTCTTATTGATCTTCTTGGTGATGCACCTTAAACATTTCTGGGTAGTTTCACGCTTTACCAACGAAATTCAAGAAGCAGCTGGTTCCACCTTGTTCGATGAAATGGTCTTCGTTTTTGCTGACCCAATTCCCGTAATCGTTTACGTGATCGGTTGCATCAGCTTGGCCTACCACTTGCTCCACGGTTTCCAAAGCGCATTCCAATCTTTGGGCATCAATCACCCCGCCTATTCACCCATCATCAAATCCATTGGTGCCGGTTTCTCAATCATTGTTCCACTTGTGTTTGCCGCCATGCCCATTGCCATGCATTTGGGTTGGATCAAATAATTTATCGATCATTTCAAAATCATGACACTCGAATCGAAAATCCCAGCAGGTAACGTTGCCGATAAATGGACTCAATACAAGAGCTCCGTGCCATTGGTGAATCCAGCCAATAAAAGACAACTCGAAATCATTGTTGTAGGTACAGGTCTCGCAGGAGCCAGCGCCGCAGCTACATTGGCAGAAATGGGCTACAAAGTGAAAGCTTTCTGCTTCCAAGATAGCCCCCGCAGAGCGCACTCAATCGCCGCTCAAGGTGGTATCAACGCCGCAAAAAATTATCAAAACGATGGTGACTCCATTCACCGTTTATTCTACGATACAATCAAAGGTGGTGACTATCGCGCCCGTGAAGCCAACGTGCATCGCTTGGCCGAATGTTCTACCTCCATCATCGACCAATGTGTGGCCCAAGGTGTACCTTTTGCCCGTGAATACGGCGGAACCCTTTCCAACCGCTCATTCGGTGGAACTCAAGTGCAACGTACTTTCTACGC
>JACCDO010242977.1_pt1 | contig 49788 bp, 40 predicted proteins | sample 7446101 | NCBI WGS metagenome assembly JACCDO01 (sample SAMN15323440, study PRJNA562643) | freshwater metagenome | isolation source: river surface water | place: USA:Blue River Watershed | collected 2017-08-16 | reverse complement strand
GGCTGTCTCCGGTGCGCAGACCCGCAATCTTCGCCGCCTGGACCCACGCCCGGAATTCCGGGCTGGGTTCGGGCGGCGCGACGACGGCCGCCGTGACGGCAGCCTTGTGCTCGAGCGCGTTGACCGCGGGCGGCGGCGCTTCGGCCGGGGACACGGGCGCCGCGGCCGCCTTCGCGGCAGACGCCGGAGGAGGCGGGGCGGAGTCCGGCTCGACGCGCGACGCGGGCATCGTGCCCTGCCCGGGACGTGCGGCCGCTTGATCCTGTTTCAATTGCCGGGCGATCAGCCGGGGAAACGCGAAGTAAGCGGCGGCGACAAACGCGATGGCGCCGCCGCCTGCGATCGCCAGCACGATCCGGCTTTTCCGCCGCGCACGGGTGGCGGCAACATCGTCGTCCGTCGGTATCGGATCCACCGGTGCGTCGACCGGAACGTCGACCGGAACACTCGCCGCCGGCGTGGCGGCGGGTGCAACGGGCGCGAGGTCGGAGGCGGCGACTGCCGGCAGCGGAGCCGCCGACACCGGAGCCGCAACCGGCACCGCGACCGCGGGGGTGGCGGGCGCCGGCCCAAGCTCCGCCGAGCCCGTCAGTTTGGGCCGGAGGCGGAGTTTGACGGGTTCTTCGCTCATGACGCGCTGGTCAGCGGAACTTCGCGGTGCAGGGACGCGATCGGTGCCGCGGAATCCGCGCGGAAGAAACGGCCGCGCGGGGCGAGCTCACAGTTCCGTGGCGACCGCGAGGCGGAAGCTGCGCGGGTCGCCCCACGAACCGCTGCCGAGGGCCGTCGAGCGGAAATACTCTTTGTCGAAGAGATTATCGACGTTGAGATTGAAGGACACGTTGCGCTTCAGCAGGCGTGTGCTGTAGCCGAGGGAGGCGTTGTAGAGCGTGTAGGCCGGCGACCAGATGTTGATGACGGGCGTGGTGGCCAGACCCGAGACGTTGGCCGTGCCGCGATAGGTGCGCAGGCGCCAGTTGGCGCCCAGACCGAACGAGAAGCCGCGCAACGGGCCCTCGCTGAAGCGGTAGTTCGAGAAGATGTTGCCCCGGGCTTTGGTGAAGCCGCCGTTGGGCACGCCCTCGGGGATCGTGAGCAGGAAATCGTCAAGCACGGGTGTCGCCCGGTTGAGCGCCTTGGCCTCGTCGCGGAATGCCTTCAGGAGCGGCACCCGGTCGACGTTCGAGACCTCGTTGTCGGCATAGGTGACGCGGATGCGCCAGTTGCGCACGGGCATCGCGATCATCTCCACTTCCGTGCCACGCGCGGTCGTGGTCTGATAGTCGGCGGTGGCGGCGGTGTTGAACTCGGTCGGGAAGATCGCGCTCAGTTCGTCGCGGAGCTGCAGGGTGACGCCGGGCACGGTATAGCGGGCGTTCGGCGTGAAGTTTTTGTAGCGGGTGACGTTGATCTCGAGCTTGCCCTTCAGCAGGGAGAAACGCGCGGAGATGTCGGTGCCTTCGCCCACGGGCAGGCTCTGCAGTTCGCCGTTGTTGAACGTGGCCGCGCCCTGGCCGACGGACATGCGGAACGACTGCGCGTAGTTGTAGCCGAGTGCGAACATGTCGTTGAGGCGGAAGACGCCGCCGTAGTTGGCACCGTCGACCTTGTATTGGACGAACTGCTGCGCCGGCGTGTTGAACGCCTCAATGTAGTCGACGACCCAATCGGGTTGCGCGCGCACCATGCCGCGCGTGGTCTTCATGTTAAAGTGGTCGCGGCGGTAGCCGAACATCGTATAAAGGTGGTCCTTGAACCACGTGCCGGACGTGCCCACGCCCCAGGAAGGGGTATAGAAGCGCCGGTTGATGAACTGGCCGGTGGCGGCAATCTGGTTCGAGAGGTCGGGCAGCCACGTGCTCACGCCCGGTATCGCATCGACGCTGCCGGTGCGTTCCGATTCGAGGCCGTCGCGCAGGTAGTAACGGCGGATGAAACGGTTGTTCGTGAAGAGCGTGCGGTTCGCGACAAACGCCTGCTGGGTGATCGCGGGGTTGATGGTGCCGACCCAGTTGGCGCTGGCGGGGTCCACATACTCCGCGTATTTCGGCTTCTTCTGGCCCGGGGTGTCCTGATGCTGCTGGACGTTGGCGATCAGCGTCTGCTTCGTCCATTTCAGGTCGAGGTCGTAAACCGCGGAGAGCCGGATATCGCGGACAACGTTGCCGTTGTAGTTCCGCGTGCGGAAATACTCGGTGTAGAGCTCGTTGAAGTAGGGATTGGGTTGGCCATTCGGCAGGAGGGGACTGCGATCGCGCGAGATGGTGCGGCCGGAGACGCCGAAGGCGTCGAGTTTCTGCTGGTAGAAATTACCGGTGAGCTGCAGGTGCAGGTTCTTCCCGACATGATGCTCCGCCTCGAGGGTGACCGACGACGTGTAATTCTTGTAGAGACTGCTCGGGCCGGCGGACTGGAGATCCTTGGGCACGATGGTGGGGTCGATGATGGCAAGGCCCGAGCCGGTGCTCGCGACCCGGCCCTGCGCGCGATAGGCTAGGCCGGTGGCGGGTTGATGAATGTAGCCGATGGCACCGAGCGTAGTGCTGGCGGCGCGCGTGAAGCCGTCGACAAAAAGACCCTGCGATTGGACCAAAATCGTCCGGTCATGCTCACCCATGACGCTGACGCTCGTGTTCTTGAAGGGCTTGTAGGTGAGGGCGCCGTAGAAGCCGCGGAAATCGCGGCGGACATTGTCGATCCACGAGTTGTTCTTGCTGTGCACCGCGGCGAAGCGGGCCGCGAGTTTGTTCTTCACGAGCACGCGGTTCAGGTCGATCTCACCACGCCGCAGTTCCCAGCTGCCGACCAGCGCGCGCACGCGGTTGATATCACGGCTGAAGAGGCCGCGCTTGGTGATCTGGTTCTGCGCGCCGCCGACGTCGGCCTCGCCGTAGAGAAACGCGTTGGGCCCGCGGAGTTCCTCGACGCGCTCGGTCGAGAACGAATCCATCGGCGAATACCAGATCCAGCCGTTGCGCAGGGCATAGGCGTTGGCGAAGCCACGGAGGATGATCCGGCTCTGCACGAGGGCGTTGGGATCGGGGTTGGATTCACCCGAGACCATCCATGTCGCCATGTCCTCCATCGTCAGAAGTCCGAGGTCCTCGATGAACTGCGAGTTCATGATCGAGATGGAATTCGCGACATTGCGCAGGTCCTGCACGGTGCGCATGGCGGACGTCGTCTGGAACGTGCCGTAGCCGACATCGGGGTCCTCGCTCACGGTAAACTTCGTCAACTGCACGGCGTCGTCGGCATTGCGCGGCGCGTTCGCGGTCGTGAGCGCCGGCGCTGGCGCTGCGGTTTGAGCGGGTGCGGTGACCGACAGGATGCCGGACAGCAGCGGCAGGAGCCACGACTTCGGGAGCGGGAGAGCGGAGCGGGTATTCACGTGGGGAGGAGAGATGGCAGGTGTGGCGGCGACCGCAAAACGGTCACTCGGTCGCGCACGAGGCGGCTGGCACGGGAGGTGCGCGCCGCGGGTGGGCCGAGGGATACTTTTCCGTGGCGGTCAGGGTTCAAGACTGAACCCGGCGGCGGGACGCCCGGCACCGCGGGCCTCAGGTGCGAGGCAAAGCGACGCCGGGCGACGGATCAGAGCGAGGCCGTCGTTTTCCCGCCGAGCGCCTGATCGATCCAATGCCGGATGCGGAGCAAGCCATCGGTGCGCTTGGGGTGGTCGGTCGGCATCAGGGTCAGCAGATTGATGACGCTGACGGCATAGTCTTCCGGCGTGGCGGAGGAGAGGGTGCGCAGCTCGAAGGGATTGATCTCGCCCTTGCGGATCATCTCACGTGCCTCGCGTTCGAGTTCGCTACTGGTGCCGCCGAGCGCGCCGCCGTCGCCCTTGCCCTTGGCGAATCCGCCGCCGCCACCGCCGCCGGCGCGTTCGGCGGACGAGGCTTCGGATTGGCCGCGGGGCTGGCGTTCGATCGCGGAGGGATACTCCTTGCCGTCGCGCCCGGTCACGCGCTCGCGCGGGGCGACGCGCCCGGACGCCGCCATCTCGGTGCGGCAACGGCGGACGAGTTCGGGCGAAACGCGGCAGATCTCGGCCAGCACGGGATTGGCGCGGTCCGGCCACTCCTCGAGCGCGATCTCCACGGCGTTTCGCTTGTCGGCGTTGGTGCGGTAAACGCCGTTGGTGGCGTTGGCACCGAGGGCGTGACGGAGCGCATCGGTGCGGCCGCCGGCATGGACCTCGGCAAGGATCGCGGGACGGGAGATGCGTTTCGCCGCGAGATAGCGGTGAAACCCATCGGCGAGCCAGTGGGTGGAGCCGTCGTAGTAGACCACGATCGGCGGAAACACCGTGCCCTGGTTCATCTCATCGGCATAGGCCTCGATAGCCTCGTCGGTCGTTTTCACGCGGGTCTGCGTGCCGCCTTGGATGTTGATGGTTTCGAGCAGGAGTTCCTGGGTGGTGGACGGCATGGGAAAAAGGCGAGAGCAGGAGGGAAGTGCCCGGAGGAAGAAAGCGGGAAACGCGCGCGTCGCGGAAACTCCCGCCGCGTCGCCGCCCCCGAACACCTCACCTGGCCTTGTCTGCTGCCGGCTGGAAGATGCGCGGCCCGGAGTCGGGCCGTGCCAATTGGGCCGCGAGCGACGTGGCTAGGACTTCGGCCGCCGAGCGTTCCGCCGCCGTCACCTCGTTGCGCAAGCGATCACGATAGCCGGCGAACACGGGACTGCCGGCCTTCGCGGCGAGGGCGAACCACGCCAGCGCCGCCACGCGATCGGCCGGCACACCGGAACCGTTGATGAGGATGACGCCGATGTTGCCCATCGCGTCGGCGTGCCCGAGGCGGGCGGCCGTCTCGAGCCACGCCAGCGCCCGCGACACATCCACGGGCACGCCGTTGCCGGAGGAATACATATCGCCGAGCGCAGCGGCGCTTCCGGCATGTCCCTTGGCCGCGGCCCGCAGATACCAACGGTGCGCCTTGGCCGGATCCTTCGGCCCGCCGAGCCCACCCAGATACATTGTCGCGAGATTGGCCTGCGCGGCAGCGTGCCCCTGGACCGCAGCGCGTTCGAACCAGAGACGGGCAAGACGATCGTCCTTGGCTACGCCTTCACCCTGAAAATAGGCCATCGCCAACCGGGTCTGGCCCTCGAAATTGTGCAGGTCCGCGGACCGCTGGAACCAATCTACCGCAACCAAGGGCTCCTTGGGCACACCCTGCCCGGCAGCATGCATCGCTCCGAGGTTGGACATTCCCAGCGGGAATCCGGCGGCGGCCGATCGCCGGAACCACCGGAGTGCGGCTTCGTCCGATTTGGCCACGCCATTTCCGGTTCTCAGCGCGTTCCCGATCTGATTGGCGGCCTCGGCGACGCTCATCGGTGATCGCCAAAAGGCATCCACCGGGAGGATGAACTCGGAGACCACATGACTCGCCGGCAGCACCAGCGCCGCGCTCCCGAGCAGTGGCGCAAGATGGAGCCGGCGCCAAAGCGCCGATCGGCTCGCACACCGCCAGGCATATACTGCCAGCGGAAGCAGCAGCACCATCGACCGGCTGAGGTCGAGTGCCGTGAACAACGCGATGGTCAGCGTTGCCAGTCCGATCGCCAGCAGCGCGCCATCGAAGATCCGCTCCCGCGGTTGCGTCGCCGGCGTGCGCACGCGCAGGAAAGCGAAGATCAACACCGGCAGCCACGCCAACCGCAGACCCTCCCAAGCACCGCGCAGCAGACGGGCGGGGTCAAAGGGCCGGTTCTGGATGAAGTCGCGGACATACGCGCCGATCGTCTGGGAGCCGCCGGTGCCACCCAGCGACAACCGCACGAGAAGAAACAGCGCGACGGCGGCCGCGGGCGCCAGAATCTCAGCCCTGATCCAGGTGGAGAACCCGCCTGACTCCCTGGGAGGAATGACCGCGTAGCGCACAACGCACGCAAGCGGCAGACCGAGCACGAATCGTTCATCGATCCACGGGCCGCAAAGTGCGGCGATCAGGACCAACCACCGCTGGCGCGCAAAACCGACCACAATCAGGGCCAGAGCAAGCCAGGCGTCAAAATAGCCCAGCCACGCCATCGAGGTGAAAAACGGGGCGGTCGCAGCGAGAACAACCGCCATCCAGAACGATCCCACGAGAGACCCCGACGAGTTGGCAGAGGAGCCGCACCCGATCAGGACGAGATAAACGGCGAGCAAAACGCATCCCAGGTGGCTGAGCCCAAGCACGATGTCTTTCGGCAGGCCGGTCGCACGGCCGATGACCGGGAACAAGAGACGCCACCTCACGATGGCGTGGTTCGGATCGGTGATCGTGGTGGAGAGGTCGGCGACCTGACGCTCCACCTGGGTGCCACGCGCGAGAGAAATCGTGGAATCGAAGGCGGCGTTTATCGCGGCGCGTTCCGACTCCGCGGCCGCTTGGGCAAGGATCGCGCGTCGCTCCGCCGCGTGCGCAAACCAGTTGGGCGAAAATCTGAACGCCAGGACCAGAAACGCGGCGACCCCGACCGCCACGGCGACCCACGTCCGCGCCGATCCGCGCAAAGGAAAAATCCCGGCGACGGACATCCGACGTGGAAAACCGAGCAGCCGGCGAACCGCGAAACGAGATCGCAGCCCGCAGGCCTCTTCAGATCAGCAGCAGGGCGGGGCTCTCGAGCAGCTGCTTGAGAGCGCCGAGATACTGGGCGCCGACGGCGCCGTCGACCACGCGGTGGTCGCAGCTGAGCGTGAGCGTCATGGTCTGGCCGATCACTATCGCGTCGTTCTTCACGACCGGCCTCTTGACCGTGGTGCCGACGGCGAGGATCGCGGCGTTGGGCGGGTTGATGATCGCGGAGAAACGCGGGATGCCCATCATGCCGAGATTGGAAACGCAGAAGGTGCCACCGGTGAACTGGTCGGGCTTCAGCTTCTTTTCCTTCGCCAGCTTGCCGAGCGACTTGGCCTCGGTGCTGATCTGGAAGACGGACTTCAGGTGGGCGTCGCGGACCACGGGCGTGATCAGGCCATCCTCGATCGCGACGGCAAACGAGACGTGGGCGGCGGCGAAGTAACGGATCTTGTCGCCTTCCCAGGAGCCGTTGACCTGCGGCACACGGCGCAGGGCTTCGGCGCTGGCCTTGAGGACGAAGTCGTTGACGGAGAGTTTCACGCCGTCCTTTTCCAGCGCGGCGTTGAGCTGCTCACGCAGCGCGAGCAGCGGGACGGCATCGACCTCGATCTCGAGGTAGAAATGCGGGAGCTGCGTCTTGGATTCGACGAGGCGGCGGGCGATGGCGCCGCGCATGTTGGAGACTGCGACGGTGCGCTCCTCCTGAATCGGGCCCTTCGCGAAATGAGACGGACCGCCGGAAAACGCAGCGGACGATTTGCCGGCCGCCGCGGCCTTGGCGCCGCCGTTTTTTTCGAACGCGAGCACGTCGGCCCGGACAATGCGGCCGCCGGGGCCGGAGCCGGCGATGAGCGCGGGATCCAGTTTCTTCTCGGTGGCGAGCTTGCGGGCGAGCGGGGAAATCTTGATGCGGGAGCCGGCGGCGTGAACGGGAGCCGCGGCCGGCTCGGCCGCGGGGGCAGCGGCGGCGGGCTGCGCCTGAACTTCGGTCTTCGCACTGGTCGCGGCGCCGGCCGGTTCCTTCTGTGCGGAGGCGGGAGCGTCCGCGGACTTGGTCGAGGCCGGGGCCGTCTTGCCGGTGGGCGCGTCGACCTTCTCACCGGGTTTGCCGATGGCGCAGAGCGGGGCGCCGATGGCGACCTGGGAGCCGCCGGGGGCGAATATCTTCAGAAGCGTGCCGTCGAAGAAGCTTTCGAGCTCCATCGTGGCCTTGTCCGTCTCGACCTCGGCGAGCATGTCGCCGGACTTCACGGCGTCGCCTTCCTTCTTCAGCCACTTCACCAGCGTGCCCACCTGCATGGTGTCGCTGAGTTTCGGCATTTCGATGATGTTGGCCATGGGCGCGGAGCGCAGTCGCGAGTTGAAGGTTGAAAGAAGGGAGTTCGAGCCGCGGCTCAGGCGAGAGCGGCGAGGGCGGCCTTGAGGACGCGCTGCGGGTTGGGCAGCTGCTCGACCTCGACCGGCGGGCTGTAGATCGCCGGCGCGTCGACCGTGGCGAGGCGATGGATCGGACCATCGAGTTCGTCGAAGCACTCGCGCTGGATCATGTAGGCGAGCTGGCTGCCGACGGAGCAGAAGGGTTTCTGCTCCTCGACGATCAGCACGCGGTGGGTCTTGGCGACGGAGGCGGCGACGGTGTCGAAATCCAGCGGGCGGATCGAGCGGAGGTCGACGACTTCGACGGAGAGGTTGTGGTCTTTTTCCAGCACCGCGGCGGCGGCGAGCGAGTGCAGCACGCAGCGGCCGTAGGTGACGATGGTGAGGTCCTTGCCCTCGCGTTTCACGTCGGCTTTGCCGAGCGGGACGACGTATTCCTCGGCGGGGACTTCACCCTTCTCGCCGTAGAGCATCGTGTTCTCGAGGAAGAAGACGGGGTCGTTGTCGCGGATGGCCGACTTGAGCAGGCCCTTGGCGTCGTAGGGCGTCGCCGGAACGACGACCTTCACGCCCGGGTGATTGGCGAGGATATTCTCCGGGGTATGCGAGTGCGTGGCGCCGACGTTGGTGCCGCCGTTGGCGGGGCCGCGGATGACGATCGGGCAGTGGATCTGACCGCCGGACATGTAGCGGACGTTGGCGGCGTTGTTGAGAATCTGGTCGAACGCGACCGAATAGAAGGACCAGAACATCAGCTCCATCACGGGGCGGACGCCGAGCATCGAAGCACCGATACCCATGCCGATGAAGCCGGCCTCGGAAATAGGTGTGTCGACGATGCGCTTGGGGCCGAACTTCGCGAGGAGGCCCTCGGTGACCTTGTAGGCACCGTTGAACTGGGCGACTTCCTCGCCCATGACGACGACGTTGGCGTCGCGTTCGAGTTCTTCGGCGAGGGCGTGACGGACGGCTTCGCGGTAGGTGATCTGTGGCACGGCGGACTAAAAGTTGAGAGGTGAGAGTTGGAGGGTGGGCGACCGGGCCGCGAAGCAGGTCAGTCGAAGAAAAGGCGGCCCTGGGATTTCCGCTCCGACGGATTGTCGGACTCCCAGTAAACATCCTTCTGGATGTCATCGGCGGTCGGGAACGGGCTGGCCTCGGAAAAGTCGGCGCACTGGTCGGCTTCGGCGCGGGCCTCGGCGTCGATCTTCTCGATGGTGGCCTCGTCGAGGAGGCCCTCGGTGACGAGCTGGTTTTGAAACACCTGAATCGGATCCTTGGTGCGGCGGTATTCCTCGATCTCCTGCTTGCTGCGGTAGGTGTTGTCGGGGTCGGCGACGGAGTGCCCGCGGTAACGGTAGGTGTCGATCTCGACGGTGCTCGGCCGGTTCTCCTCGCGGGCGAGGGTGAGGAATTTGTCCATCGTGGCGCGCACCTCGTAGATGTCGTGGCCGTTGCACTGGCCCCACTGCATGTCGTAGCCGGCAGCGCGCTGGGCAAGTTCGCCGGCGGAGGAGCGCGCCTGACTCGTGCCCATGGAGTAGCCGTTGTTCTCGATCACGAAGACGACGGGGAGATTCCAGAGCGACGCGAGGTTGTAGGCTTCGTGGACCGCACCCTGATTCACCGCGCCGTCACCCATGAACGCCATCGCGGCACCCTTGTGGCCCAGATACTTCAGGCCGTAAGCGAGGCCGGCGCCGAGCGGAATCTGGCCGCCGACAATGCCGTGGCCGCCCCAGAAATTCCGGCTCGGGTCGAAATAGTGCATCGAGCCGCCCTTGCCCTTGGAGCAGCCGGTAGCCTTGCCATAGAGCTCGGCCATGAGGGGCTTGGTATCCATACCGACGGCGATGGCGTGGCCGTGATCGCGGTAGGCGGTGATCACGTGATCGTGCTTGCCCATCAGGGAGCAGCAGCCGACGGCGACCGCTTCCTGGCCGATGTAGAGGTGAAGAAAGCCGCCGATCTTCTTGGATTGGTAGGCGCGGAGGCTGCGCTCCTCAAAACGCCGGATGCGCACCATCTTGCGGTGCAACTCGATCTTCTCGTCGCGCGAGAGCCGGGCGTTGATCGGGGCCTTGGCGTATTCGGAGCCGGGCAGAGGAGCGGCGGCTTTGGTCTCGGCAGTGGCAGTCGGTTTCTTGCTCACGGAAGGTCAGTCGGTTGATGGAAACGGCGCAGTGTTTGGCGGGCGGAAGGGAAATCAAGCGTGGATTGGGCCGCGGGGGAGCCCTGAGTCCGGCTTCGCGGGATACGAAGCCATTCCGGAACGATGCCGCCGGCAAAAACCGCAGCCCGCGACCCCGCGGGACCGTCGCTCACGCGAGCGACTTCATCAGCACCTTCGCGTTGCGGCCGCTGTCCTCGTAAAGCCGCAGGCGGGCCTCGGGAAGGAATTCCTTGGTGGTCTCCTCGAAGCCGCAGACGTTGGTGAAGAAGCCGAAGCTCTGCGTGGACAGCGCGATCACGACCGTGGCGCCGCGCTCCTTGGCCACCATGCCGGCGTAATCGACGAGTTTCTTGCCGATGCCGCGGTTGTGGTAGAACGGCATCACGTAGAGCGAGCCGACCTCGGCCATGTGCGGCTTGTCCGGGTAGAAATAGAGCGTGACGCACGCGATGATGTTCTCGTCGATCTCGTAGACGAAGAACTGGTCGATGTTCTTTTCGATCGCCTGCTGCGTGCGGTGGATGAGCTCCTCGCGACGGACGGCGGCGCGCGTGAGACTGTAGATGAAGCGGACGTCGCCCTTCCGGGCGCGGCGGATCTGCGCGTAGTCGTTGCCGTAGACGAGCGAGCCCACGCCCTCGTTGGAAAAGATCTCGTTGAGCAACGCGTCGAACACGCGCCCGTCGACGATGTGCACGCGCGGCGTGCCGGTCTCGATCGCCTTGATCGCGTGCGTCGCCTTGGAGAGTCCGGCGTCGCCGATGCGGTGGGGCTGGTCCTGCACGATCTTGCGCAGGGCCTCGATCGAGATCTCGCGGCGGATGTCGCCATCGATCTCCAGGCCCGGCGCGGGCGTGAGGTAGATGATCTTGGTGGCCTGCAGCGCCTCGGCGAGTTCGGCGGCCAGCAGGTCGGAGTTCACGCGGAGCGACTTGCCGTCGGGACCGAAGGCCACGGGCGACACGACGGGCACGACCTGCCGCTCGATGAGTTCGGAAAGGAAATCCTTGTCGATGCGCTCGACCTTGCCGGTGAACTGCTGGTCGATGCCGCGGATGATGCCGACGGGCAGGGCGCGCACGGCATTGGTCGTGGCGCACTTCAGGGCGTTCTGCGTGAGGCCCTCCACGACGGCGTGCGAAACGCGCGACGAGGCGCGGATCGCGAGGTCGAGCGTCGCCGGATCGGTGACGCCGCTGCCGTCGGAATTCGAGATCGGGATGCCCCGCATCACGGAGAGTTCCTTCAGCTGGTGGCTGATGCCGTGAACGAGGACGAGCTTGATGCCCAGCGAGCGGAGCACGGCGATGTCGACGAGCAGATTGCCGAAATTCTCATCGGCCACGATCGAGCCGTCGATCGCGAGAATGAAGATCTGCCCCTGGAAGCGCGGCACGTATTTCAGGATGCCGCGGAGATCGGTCGGCTTGATCGTCGTCGCGATGGCGGACGCGGGAGTCGGGGCGGGACCGTTGCCGTTGCTGGTGCTCATCAATTCAGGCGCGTGGTTGTCGGGCAGAGTCTGCGGCGCGTCAATAGCCGCGCTGGGTCGGCGCACGCTTCGTGCTGCAACCGCGCGCCCGCGGGCCGCTCCCCGCTTGCGTGCGCGAAACGCGGCCGCCTCACTACGCGCGATGTTGCAAACCTACACCGTGCCGGAAGGCGCGCGGCCCCAGCGGGCCGACAAGGCACTCGCGCAGGCCTTTCCCGATCACAGCCGGACCGCCTTGCAGCGGGCCTTCGATGCGGAGCGGGTGACGCTGCACGGCGCGGTGATCGGCCGCGACCAGCAGGTGAGGGCAGGGGACGTGCTCGAGTTTTCCTTTCCCGACGTCACGCCGACGGAGCTCAAGGCGGCCGACATCCCGCTCGACGTGCTTTTCGAGGACAAACACATGCTCGCGGTGAACAAGCCGTCGGGCATGGTCGTCCATCCCGGGGCGGCGACGGGCGAGGACACGCTCGTGCATGCACTGCTCGGCCACTGCGCCGACACGTTGAGCGGCATCGGTGGCGTCGAGCGGCCCGGCATCGTGCACCGGCTCGACAAGGAGACCACCGGCGTGATCGTCGTCGCAAAGACCGACAAGGCGCACCGCGCCCTCGCGGACCAGTTCGCAACCCGCACGCTCAAGAAAGAATACGTCGCGCTCGTCGGGGGCGTGCCGCAGCTGCTGAGCGGCAATATCGACCGGGCGATCGCGCGGCATCCGATCCATCGGCACCGGATGACGGTGGGCGAGGGGGGCAAGCCCGCGCGGACCTCCTGGGAGCGCATCGAGGCCTTCGGCGTGCTCGCGGCGTTGGTGCGCTGCCAGATCTTCACGGGGCGCACGCACCAGATCCGCGTGCACCTCAAATCGCTCGGCCATCCGCTGCTCGGCGACGCGCTGTATGGCTGGAAGCCCGACCCGCGCCTGCCGCGGCTGCCCGAGCGCATCATGCTGCACGCGGAGCATCTCGTGCTCGCGCATCCGATCAGCGGCAAGGAACTCGACCTGCGCGCGCCGCTGCCGGCGGATTTCACCGCGATGATCAAGGCCCTGCGCAAGGTCTCGGCCTGAAGCGGCGCCGCCGCGGCGGTGAATTACGCGAGCGCTTCGTCGGCCAGCCCGTAGCGGAGATTGTAGACGGAGTTGCGGAACTCGCGCACGCCTCCGATCTCGGCGAGCGCAAGCATCGTGACGAGCGCGGCGGGGAAAACATCGGCGCGCGCCGGCGGCAGGCCGGGAATCTGCTTCCGCTCGGCGAGCGGCAGCACGGAAAGCATCGCAAGGACATCGGCCAATTCGCCGACCGGAATGATCGGCTGCGTGCCCTCGAACGCCACGCCGCTGCGCGCCCCGCGCATCGCACGGACCGTCGTCGCGGTGCCGCCGGTCGCGACGGCGGCGGCATCGGCGGGCAAATCAAATCGGAACGCCGAGTCCCGGAGCGCCGCCTGGGTGTGCGCGCGAATCGCCGCGGCGACCGTGGCCTCGAGGGGCGCGGACGAATCCGGGACGAAACGCTCCGTCAACCGCACACAGCCGAGCGGCAGACTGACCGCCTGTTCGATCCGGCGCGCGCGAAACGCGAGACACTCGAGGCTGCCGCCGCCGAGGTCGAACACGTAGAAATTACTCAGGCCCGCGAGGGCGGGATCGCAGGTAAGCCCGCGCCCGATGAGGTTGGCCTCCTCGTCGCCGGAGAGAATCCGCACCTCCTGGCCGGTCTCGCGGCGAATGAGCGCGCGGAACTCCTCCCCGTTGCGCGCATCCCGCACGGCGCTGGTCGCGACCAGCCGGAGCGAGGCGGGCGCGAACGCCGCAGCCTCGTCGAGGAGCGACCTGACGGCCTCGAGTCCGCGCGCCATGCCCTCGGGCGAGAGCCGCGGTTCGCTGCGGCTGATGCCGGCGCTGATCCGGGCGTCGACGGTGCGGATCTTCAGCACCTGCAGCGCCCCGCCGGGTGCGCGGCGGGCGACGAGCACCTTGATCGAGTTGCTCCCGATATCGATGATGGCGGCGACCGGCGGAGGCGGCGACGAAGGCATGCGCCGACGAAAAGCGCGCCCCGGCAGCGGCGCGAGGCCAAGCTGCGGCGAAACGGCTCAATTCCCAATTGCGCTCGGCACCGGCGGCCGTTCATCGTCGGCCCTTTCATGGCTTACGACTGGCTCAAAGGTGTCGCCGACGAGTATGATGTGATCGTCATCGGCAGCGGCTTGGGCGGCCTCACGGGTGCCAACGTGCTCGCCAAGGCCGGCCACCGCGTGCTGCTGCTGGAGCACCACTACCAGTATGGCGGGCTCGCGACCTGGTTTACCCGGCGCGGCGGGCATATCTTCGACATCTCGCTCCACGGTTTCCCGGTCGGGATGATAAAGTCGTGCCGCAAGTATTGGACGAAGGAGATCGCGGACTCGATCGTGCAGCTGAAGGACGTGCGGTTCGTGAACCCGCAGATGGACGTCTGGACGACCTTCACGCGCGAGGATTACACGCGAGTGCTGGTGGAGCAGTTCGGGCTCGAGCGGAGCCACGTGGAGAAGTTCTACGACTACCTCCGCGGGATGAATTTCTACGACAACAACCCGGAGACCACCGGCGAGATGTTCGAGCGCTTCTTCCCGGGGCGCGACGACGTGAAGCGGCTGCTGATGGAGCCCATCGCCTACGCCAACGGCTCCACGCTCGACGACCCGGCGATTACCTACGGCATCGTCTTTTCGAACTTCATGGGCTCGGGCGTCTACACGTTTCGCGGCGGGTCCGACGTGTTGATCGAGAAGATGGTCGCCGAGCTGAAGCGCAACGGCGTCGAACTGCGGAAAAAGGTGCTGGTCGACCACATCCTCGTCGAGGAGCGCGACGGGCGTAAGGTCGCCTGCGGGATCGTGGCGACCAACGGCCGCGTGATCCGGGCCAAGGCAGTGCTCTCCAACGCCAACATCAAGAACACCATCTTCCGGCTGGCCGGGGAGCAGAACTTTCCCGCCGACTATGTCGCCGCCGCCCGGGCGGTGCGCATCAATTCCAGCTCGTGCCAGGTCTACCTCGGCATCCGCAAGGGCGAGTCGATCCCGCACATCGGCGACCTCGTGTTTACCTCGGAGAATCCGAAGTTCAGCAGCACGGAGCTGACGGCCTTCCACACCACGAGCCGGACGTTTTCCGTCTATTACCCCGACACGCGGCCGGGCTCGGACCGCTACACGGTCGTGGTGTCGTTGAACGGTCAATACGGCGACTGGCAGAAACTCGACGAGCCCGAGTATGAGCGGCAGAAACAGCGCCTGATCGACGAGTCGATCGTGGCGCTGGAAAAATACATTCCCGGCGTCGGCGCGAAGATCGATTGGAAGGAAGCGGCAACACCGCGGACGATCGAGCGCTACACCACGCACACGGGCGGCACATCCTTCGGCACGAAGTTCGAGGGCCTGAAGGTCTCGATGGATCTGCCCGAGAAACTGCCCGGCCTGTATCACGCCGGCTCCGTGGGCATCATCATGTCCGGCTGGCTCGGCACGATAAATTACGGCGTGATCGTCGCGCACAAGATCGACAAGGCCATCTTCGTGCCGCGCGCCGCGGCGCCGGCGGCCTGAACTCATTTCCATGACGCCTGTCACCGACCTGATCCCGCACCGGCCGCCGTTCCTCTTTGTCGACGAGATCGTGAGCCACGACGAGAACGGCCTCGTCGCCCGGCGCACCTGGCGCGCGGAAGAGGATTTTTACCGCGGGCATTATCCCGGTGCGCCGATCACGCCGGGGGTGCTGCTGTGCGAGGCGGTGTTTCAGACGGCCGCGTGCTACCTCGCCCTCAAGGCACGCGCTGCCAGGGCGAAACCCGGCGAAGGAGTGCCCCTGATCGCGAAGATCAGCGACGTGCGTTTCCGCAGCCCGATCTATCCGGGCGACACGATCGTGCTCGAAGTGAAGCACAAGGATGCGCTGGGGGGCTTCACCATGCTCGGCGGCAGCATCAAGAAGGCGGACGGCACGCGCGTGCTCAACGTGGACTTCTCCGTGGCGTGGAAGACGCCGGAACCGCCGAAGCCGGCGAACTGAGCATGGCCGATTTCCTGCAACTCGGAGGGAAGACGGTGCTCGTCTTCGGCGTGGCGAATCGGAAGAGCGTCGCGTGGCTCGTCGCAAAATCGCTCGAGGCGCAGGGCGCGACCGTGCTTTTCAGCGTGCGCAGCGAGACGCGGCGGAAGTCGCTCGAGACGCTGCTCGCGGGGAAAAGCGTTTTCGTGTGCGACGTGGAGCAGGCGGGCGCGGTGGAGCGGCTCGCCGACGAGGTCGCGCGCGCGGGCCACGCGACGCTGCACGGCATCGTGCACTCAATCGCGTTTGCCAATTACAGCGAAGGCTTCCGCCCCTTCCATGAGACCAAGCGCGCGGATTTTCTGCAGGCGACCGCGGTGTCGGCGTTCTCGCTCGTCGAGGTGGCGCGGGCCTTCAAGCCGCTGCTGGCGAAGGATGCCGCCGTCGTGACGATCGGCATCTCGTCGCTGCTGGTGACGCCCGACAACTACGGTTACATGGGCCCCATCAAAGCGGCGCTGGAGTCGAGCGTGCGGTTCCTCGCCAAGTCGTTCAGCGCGGATTCGGCGGTGCGTTTCAACGCCGTCGGCTCCGGTCCGCTCAAAACGAGCGCCTCGGCCGGGATCCCCGGTTACCTCGAGAGCTACCTTTACGCGGAGAAACTCACGTTCCGGAAGAAGAACCTGGAAACGCAGGAGGTCGCGGACGCGGTGCTGTTTCTCCTGAGTCCGCGGAGCAGCGGCATCAACGGCACGACCCTCGTCGTCGACGCGGGACTGGGCGCAAACTACTTCGACCAGGAAATCATCCGGCTCGCGATGCGCCCGGAGCGTCCCGCGGGCTGAACGATGAAGTTCGAGAACGTCTGCATCGAATCGATCGCGGCGGTGCTGCCGGAGGAGGTCTGGACCTCGGCGGAAATCGAGCGGCAGCTGCGTCCGCTCTACGAACGGCTCAAGCTGCCCGAAGGCCGCCTGGAGTTGATGACCGGAATCCGTGAACGCCGCATGTGGCCGGAGGGCACGCGCCCGTCGGACGCGAGCGCGCGGGCGGGCAGGGCAGTGCTGGCGAAATCGGCGCTCCGGGCGGAGCAGGTGGAGTTGTTCATCCACGCGGCGGTAAGCCGCGACATGCTGGAGCCGGCGACCGCTTCGTTTGCGCACCGGAAGATCGGGCTGCCCGGCACGGCGCAGATCCTGGATGTGTCGAATGCCTGCCTCGGCTTCCTCAACGCGCTCACGCTCGCCGCCTCGCAGATCGAAGCCGGGCACATCCGCTGCGCCCTGATCGTCTCCGGCGAAAATGGCCGGCCGCTGGTCGAACAGACGCTGCGCACGCTCGTGGAGCGGCCGCTGACGCGGAACGAGATCAAGCCCTTCTTCGCCAACCTCACCATCGGTTCGGGCGCGGTGGCGGCAGTGGTGTGCCACCGGTCGCTGGCGGGAGCGCGCCCGCATCGCCTGCTCGGCGGTGTGGCACGCGCGGCGACGCAGCACAGCGAACTCTGCCAGGGTGACACCTATGGCGCGGAGTCGCTCGCCATGCAGACCGACTCGGAGCAACTGCTGCTCGCGGGAGTCGCGCTGGCGCGCGAGACGTGGGGCGCGTTTGCCGCGGAGCAGGGTGCCGATTTCTCGCGTTTCATCTGCCATCAGGTCGGCAGCGTGCACCGGCGGAAACTCTACGAGACGCTCGGGCTCGATCTGGCGAAGGATTTCTCGACGTTCGAGACGCTCGGCAACACGGGCTCGGTCGCGCTGCCGGCGACGCTGGCGCTCGCCGTGGAAAATGGCGCCGTGCGTCCGGGAGACCGCGTCGGGCTCCTCGGAATCGGCAGCGGGTTGAATTGCCTGATGCTCGCGCTGGAATGGTGAGCACCGCCGATCCCATGTCCTCAGCGGCTGTGCCGGAATGGTTGCGCGACGAGTATCCGTTCGCGCCACGGACATTTACGACCCCGCACGGAGCGCGGATGAGCTATCTCGACGAAGGGCCGCGCAGCGACGAGGCCGTGCTCATGCTGCACGGCAATCCCACGTGGTCGTTCTATTACCGCCGGCTGGTGCGTGCACTCTCGCCGCGGCTGCGGTGCATCGTGCCGGACCACATCGGGATGGGCCTTTCCGAAAAGCCCGCGACCTACGCCTACACGCTGCGCACCCGGATCGACGACGTGACGGCGCTTGTGCGCTCGCTCGGGCTTCGGCGCGTGCACCTCGTCGTGCACGATTGGGGCGGGGCGATCGGCTTCGGTTTCGCCGGGGAAAACGCGCCCATGATCGGGCGCCTCGTGGTGCTGAACACCGCCGCGTTTCCATCGTCGGAGATTCCGGGAAGAATCGCGCTCTGTCGGGCGCCGATCCTCGGGCCGCTGCTGGTGCGGGGCGCAAATGGCTTTGCCTGGCCGGCCACCTGGATGGCGATGAACCGCCGGAAGCTGAGCGACGTGGAGCGGCGCGGCTATCTGCTGCCTTACGGCAGTTGGGCGGACCGCGTCGCGGTGGACGCATTTGTGCGCGACATCCCGATGGAGCCGGCGCATCCCACGCGGCCGGTGCTCGCGCAGGTCGAGGCCGGTCTGCGGCAGTTTCACGAACGGCGCGCGCTGGTGGTGTGGGGAGGGCGGGATTTCTGTTTCAACGATCACTTCCTCGCGCGGTGGCGCGAATTTCTGCCCCACGCCGAGGTCCATCGGCTGGCCGACGCCGGGCACTACGTGCTGGACGACGCGCGGGAGGAAGTGCTGCCGCTGATCAGCGGCTATCTGACTCGGCCGGCTTGATGGCGCCGGCCCCGCGACCGTAAAGCTGCCCGAGTTCGCGCAGGTAGGGGGCGGCGTTGCGATGCAGTCCATCGAGCTGTTCGGCCCGGTAGCGCCACGTCCAGTTGCCCTGACTCTTGCCGGGGGTGTTGAACCGGGCTGACGAGCCCAGACTCATGAGATCCTGCAGCGAAACCACCGCGAGATTGGCGACGGACTGATAGGCGGAACGGATGAAATCCCAGCCGATCTCCTGGCCGCCGATGCGCAGGTAGCGGCGGACGTGGTCACGGGTCTTTTCGTCGGTGGAGGCATACCAGCCCAGCGTGGTGTCGTTGTCGTGGGTGCCCGGATACACGACCGAGTTGGCCCGCTGATTGTGCGGAAGGTAGAGATTGTCCGCTTCGCCGCCGAAGGCGAATTGCAGCACGGCCATGCCGGGAAGACCGGTGGCATTGCGAAGCGCGATCGTCGCCGGCGTGAGCAGCCCCAGATCCTCGGCAATCAGCTTCGAATCCGGGAGCGCAGCTTTGACGTGCTGGAAAAAATCGATGCCCGGGCCCGCGATCCACTTGCCGGTCCGAGCGGTCGCGGCGCCGGCAGGCACCGACCAGTAGGCCTCGAAGCCACGGAAGTGATCGATGCGGACGATGTCGCAGAGCGCGAAGTTGGCCCGTAGTCGCGCCAGCCACCATGCATAGCCCTCGGCAGCATGCGCGGGCCAATCGTAGAGCGGATTTCCCCAGAGTTGGCCGTCGGCCGAAAAGTAATCGGGCGGAACGCCGGCGACCGCAGTGGGCCGCGAGGTGCGGGGATCGAGCTGGAAGAGTTGGGGACTCGACCAGACATCGGCACTGTCAAGCGCGGTGAAAATCGGGGTGTCACCGATGATCTGAATGCCACGACGACGAGCCTCGCCACGAATGCGGCTCCACTGGCCGAAGAAAAGATACTGGATAAACGCATACGCCTCGGCGCGAACGGCGACTGCGGGGGCGAGGGTCGATTTCTGCGCGGCGGCCAGCGACCTCAGTTCGGACGGCCATTCCCACCATGGCTGACCGCCGAAATGATCCTTCAGCGCCGAAAACAGCGCGTAGCCCGGGAGCCAGGCGGATTGTTCCGCCTGAAACTGCGCAAAATCGCCGTAGGGCAGAGCCCGCCGGGGTTCACGCCGCCACGTGGCGTGCGCGTCGAAGAGCAGAGGTAGCTTTCGCTGGTAGAGTGCGCCGAAATCGACCCGATCCGCGCTCAGCATCCGCAACGGCGCCAAGGCGGAATCGGCGAGGATGCCGGCGCGGACCAATGGAGCCGGATCGATCAGGTAGGGATTACCCGCAAAGGACGAAAAGCACTGATAGGGCGAGTCGCCGTAGCCGGTTGGTCCAAGCGGGCAGATCTGCCAATGGTCCATTCCCGCGGCAGCAAGAAAGTCGAGCAACGGCACGACGCAGTCGTCGAAGGTCCCGACACCGTAAGCACCGGGAAGCGACGTCGGATGAAGCAGAACTCCAGCGCCACGTTGCGTCAGCCAATCGAAGAGTGGCGCAGACGGCGGGACAGCAGATGCCGGAACAGCGACGGATTGGGTGGAGACAGATTTACGGTGGGCGGGCTTCACAGCAGGAAAGTGGAAGGTGGCGATGAGGCGCGGGACAGCCCCGGGATAGCAGGGAAAACGCCAGCCAAACTCAGATTACTTTACTTAACATAACCTTCATTGTGCCATTATCCTGAGCGAAATCAGGCGCCAGAGGAGGAACTGACGGCGTCACCGAGCCGGACCCCAGTGCTTCGTAAACGGAAAATAGACCAACAGCGGACGGCCCACGACATCCTTGGCGGGCACATAGCCCCAATAACGGCTATCCTGACTGTTGCCCGAGTTATCGCCCATGGCGAAGAAACTGTCGGCCGGAATCTTCAGCTTCTCGCCGGGTTTGAGGAAACCACCCAAAGCTTCCGGCGGATTGAAATAGCCACCATACCGATCCAGCCGTTTTTCGTTCTTCTCAAACGCGACCGAGCCTCGAATCGGCGCATCGTTGCGCAGCAGAACCGGCGGCTTCACCTCAAGCACATCACCGGGAGTTCCGACCAACCGCTTGATGTAATACTGCTCCATTCCGATTCCGGCGATGTTGTCGGTGCGGAACACAAAACCGCTGCCCACGCTGGGCCGCACGAAATGGTAACTCATCCGATCGACGAAAAGCTGGTCGCCGGTGATGATGTCGAAACTCAGAACGCGCTCGCCCTTCTTCACCTGCTTTCCAGTGCGCAGAAAGCGCACCCGGCCGTCCGAGGGCGTGCTCTTTTGCTGAGCGAGCAGTCGCTTGAGGTCGGCGCCGCCGGATACAGGTGCCTTAATCTCCGGAAAAAACGCATCCCGCACCGCCCATTCGAAATCAAAGTCCAGCGGCACCGTCAGCGATACCTCCGAATTTCCGACCAGCAGCCGGTATTCCTTGAACTTCGAGGGAAACACCAGCCACGAGCGGCCGGGCACCTCACGATACGGAACGATGGCGCGATCGTCGCCCACTACCAGCGGGATCATGACTTCGCCGTCCCCCGCGGCATCCACCCGTTTCGCATCGGCGCCGAACGCCAGGAAACGCACCACCCGCCCCACCGCGCCCGGCTCGTCCTCGGGCTTCACAAACGCCTCCGGCGTCATGCCGTTGAACGTTGGCCACATCGAGTTCGTGGGAATCTTGAACGGCTGCACGAAATACGTGCGGATGCCGAGAATCACGATCGCCGCCACGAGGAAAAATTCCACGTTCTCCACCAGCGCCGACTTCGGATAAATCGCGCCTCCGGTGCGCCGCAGCACCTCTTCCAGCCGCTCGATCTCGAGCTTCAGTTTCTCGGCGCCGGCCCGCTCCTTCACCAGATTGCCCAGACCGACGATGTGTGATTGCAGCTCGGCGACCTGGGTCTCGGTCAGCACATCGCGTCGGTAGTGGTAAACCTTCTCTGCGAGCTCGAGCCAGTTCCGCGCGTTTTCGCGCATTTTCTTCTCCTGGGAAGCGAAGAGGCCAAACATGGGCGGGACGCTCGGCGGCGGTATTGCGGATCAGTTGTTCTGCAGAACCTTGATGAAGGCATCCGGTGGGATCGAAACCTTCCCGATCTGTTTCATCTTCTTTTTGCCCTCTTTCTGTTTCTCGAGGAGCTTCCGTTTGCGGGAGATGTCGCCGCCGTAGCACTTCGCGGTGACGTCCTTGCGCATTTCGCGGACGTTGTCGCGCGCGATGATCTTGCCGCCGATGGCGGCCTGGATCGCGACCTTGAACATCTGTGGCGGGATGATCTCGGCGAGCTTTTCGCAGAGTTCGCGGCCTTTGCCCTCGGCCTTTTCGCGGTGCACGATGCTGGCAAACGCATCCACCGGGTCGCCGTTGATGAGGATTTCCATCTTCACCAGATCGGCTGCGCGATACGCGCCGAGCTCGTAATCCATCGAGCCGTAGCCGTGGGTGACACTCTTCAGCCGGTCGTTGAAATCGACGAGGATCTCGTTGAGCGGCAGCACGCACTTCAGCATCACGCGATTCATGTCGAGCGTGTCGGTGTGATCGCAGGTGCCGCGCTTCTCCATGATGAGCGACAGAATGTCGCCCATGCTGTCGTTGGGTATGATGATCGAGGCGTTGATCGTCGGCTCGCGAATCTCGAGGATCTCGCCGGGGTCGGGCAGATTGACCGGGTTATCCACCTCGATGAGCAAGTCACCGTGCTTGATGACCTGATACACGACGCTCGGATACGTGGAGATGATCTCGACGTCGTGCTCGCGCCGGACGCGCTCCTGGATGATCTCCATGTGCAGCAACCCGAGGAAGCCGCAGCGGAAACCGAAGCCGAGCGCGACGGAGCTCTCCGAGGAATAAACGAAGGCCGAGTCGTTGAGCCGCAGGCGTCCGAGCGCGGCCTTCAGTTTCTCGTAGTCATCGCTCTCGAGCGGATACAAACCGCAGAACACCATCGGGCGAACCTCCTTGTAGCCCGGGAGCATCTCGGTCGCCGGCCGGTTCGCGATCGTGAGCGTGTCGCCGATCTTGATGTCGGCGGTGCTCTTGATGTTCGAGACCACGTAGCCGACGTCGCCTGCGCGCAGCACGTCCACCTTCTCCATCTTCGGGGTGAAGATGCCGACCTCCTTCACCTCCGACTTGATGCCGTTGCTCATGAGCAGCATCTGCTCTCCGGCCTTGATCGAACCGGAGAAAACGCGGGCGTAGGAGATGACGCCGCGATAGGAATCGTAGAGCGAGTCGAAGACCAGCGTCCGCGTCTGCGGATACTCGGTCCAACGCGGGGGCGGCACCCGGCTCACGACAGCCTCGAGAATGTCCTCGATGCCGATGCCGGCCTTGCCGCTGGCGAGAATCGCTTCTTCCGCGGGGATGGTGAGAATGTCTTCGAGCTGCTTGGTGCAGAGCTCGAGATTCGCGCTCGGCAGGTCGATCTTGTTGATGACCGGGATGACGCGGAGCTTCTGCGAAAACGCCAGGTGGGCGTTGGCGACCGTCTGCGCCTCGACGCCCTGGGCGGCATCGATCAGCAGCACCGCGCCTTCGCAAGCCGCCAGGCTGCGCGAGACTTCGTAGGAGAAATCCACGTGGCCCGGCGTGTCCATCAGGTTGAGCTTGTAGACGTGTCCGTCTTTCGCCCGGTAGCTCATCGTGACCGGGTGGGATTTGATGGTGATGCCGCGCTCCTTCTCGAGGTCCATCGCGTCGAGATGCTGGTCGGTCATCACCCGTTGCTCGACGGTGTTGGTGTATTCGAGCAGCCGGTCGGACAGCGTGGTCTTCCCGTGGTCGACGTGCGCGATGATGCAGAAATTGCGGGTGTAGCGGGCGGCAGACATTCGATTCAGGCGGTGGCCGCGGCGGAGGCGTCGGCAAACTCGGAGAAACTTTTCACATTCCAGCTCTTCTCGGTGCGCCGCGCGAGTCCGCTGAGGACCCCGCCCGGCCCGAGTTCCCAGAACTCGGTGGCGCCCGCCGCGGCCGCGGCACGCATGCAGTCTTCCCAGAGCACGGAGGATACGACCTGTTTGGCGAGGGCCGCCTTGATCTCGTCCGGGGTGCTGATGGCGGCGCCGGTGGTGTTGGTAAACACCGTGAAACGCGGCGCGGAAAATGTGATCCCGCTCAGATACGCCGCGAACTGCGCGCGCGCCGGCTCCATGAGCCGCGAGTGGTAGGCGCCCGCAACGTTGAGCGGCATCACCTTCTTCATCCCCCGGTCCTTCGCTGCGGCGACAGCAGCCGCAACCTTGGTCTTCTCGCCGGAGACGATGATCTGGCCGGGAGCGTTGAAATTCGCCGCTTCGATATCGAAGTCGCGGCAGAGCTCCTGCACCCGCGCCCGGTCTTCGCCGATCACGGCGGCCATCCCGCCGGTGGTCTGCTCGCAGGCGACCTGCATCAGCCGGCCGCGCTCGGCCACAATCGCCAAGCCCGTCGCGAAATCGAAAACCCCCGCGGCGCAATAGGCCGTGAGTTCACCGAGACTCAGCCCCAGCGCATACCTGGGCTCCCCGGCGGGGACTTTGCCCAGTTCCCGCATCGCGGCGAGCAGCGCCAACCCATGCACGAACAGCGCCGGCTGGCAGACCTTTGTCTGCGTCAGCTCGGTATCCGGGCCCTCGAAACTCAAACGCGCCAAATCCCAGCCGAGCACGCGATTCGCTTCGTCATACAAGGCGCGGGCGGCGGCGGAATTCTCCACCAGCGTCCTGCCCATGCCGACTTTTTGGGCTCCCTGCCCTGCGAAAAGAAGTGCCAGTGCCATCGTTGGAACGGTCGACACAAGCGTGCGCCCGCCTGAATCCAAGCCCTAAAAACGTTTCAGCTGCTTGAAATACTTTTCGTCCGGCGCCGGTCGTGCAAAGTCGGGAATTCGGGGCTTGGGCGGAGCGATCCCCGGGGAAGAAATCGCCGGCGGCGGCAACGGCGTTTCCTGCCGGACCGGCGATGGCGGGGTGACGGTCACTCCACCCGCGGCCGCAGGCACCTCGGCGCGGGAGGGGATCGCCTCCAGATACGGATTCACCCGCGCCGCGGCCGCGTTGACCGGCGCCGGCGCCGCATCCAGTCCGAAAATCCCTGCCGTGCCCTGCCCGGCGGACCCGGGGACACCACCCGTCGCGGCAAACGCGTCGCCCTTGCCGGGGCCGGACGCTGAGTGCTCGGTGCCTTGTTCCAGCGTCGGCCGCAGCAGCGCGTAATCGCGCGGACTGATCCACGCCCCGAGGAATCGCGTCAGCGGGTTTTCCGGGGCGCCCGTCGACGCCCTCGCCTCGCCCGACGCCTCCGCGCGCGCCTCGCTCCGCTCGCGGTTGGCGGCGCGCTCCTCGGCGCGGGTCGCGGCCAATGCCGGTGCGGCCAATGGCTCCGCCCCATCCGCTTCCGCCAGCTCCGTGCCATCGCGGGAACCCACCGCCGGCCGACCGTCGGCGCGCCGGCCGTTGCGCTCGCGTTCCCCGGCCCCGGCCAACGCAGCCGACGAGTCCTTGCTCATTGCCTCGACGAGCCAGTTCGTGCCGCGCCGCGGCACAGGCTGTGGCGCCGACGCGCCGCTCGGCAGATTGGGACGGGTATCGAGCGCGGTTCCCGCGACCCCCATTTCGGGCATCGGCAACGCACCGCTCCCCGGCCGATTGCCGCGCTGCGCCGGATCCTTGGCGGCCTTGATGGTCTCCAGATCCTTTCGGGCGGCTGAAATTCCTCCGGTGGGCTCGGCCGGACGCTCCCCGGCCTCACGCGTCCGGGCTGGCGCACTGCCCTCCGCCGCCGCCGCAGTTGCGCCCATCGCCGCGGCGAGCACCAAGGCGGCAGCAAGCCGCGCGTTCGAGCGATTCTCCGCGCGCGCGTGCATCCCCAGCCTAGGATTTGATGAAGATGCCCTTCATGTTCATCTCCAGCTGCTGCGGGTTCGGCGAAAACTTCAGGGCGTCCTGTTTGTTGATCCGCCCGGCCTTCCAGAGGCGGTAGAGGTCCTTGTTGAACGAGAACGTTGCCGAGTCCGCATTGCTCTCGAGCAGTCCCTGGATCTTCTCGTTCTGCCCTTCGAGAATCAGGTTCTTCACCGTGGCGTCGGCGTAGAGGATCTCGTTCGCCGGCACGCGTCCGGTGCCTTCCGCGATCGGCACCAGCTTCTGGCAGACGAAACCGCGCAGCGAACCGGCGATCGCGCGCCGGGCCTGCACCACTTCCTCGGCGGGGAAAAACTCGAAGAGTCGGGTGAGCGACTGCGCGACCGTCGCGGCGTGCATCGTGGAGAACACCAGGTGTCCCGTCTCCGCGGCGCTGATCGCCGTCTCGAACGTCTCCCGGTCGCGCATTTCGCCGACCAGGATGATGTCGGGATTCTGGCGGAGCACGGCCTTGATCGCCAACTCGAAGTTCGGCACGTCGAGACCGATCTCGCGCTGCTGGAACAACGACTTGTCGTCCTGAAACGTGTATTCGATCGGGTCCTCGATCGTGACGATGTGTTTGTCGAGATTCTGGTTAATCCAGTTCATCATCGCCGCCATCGTCGAACTCTTGCCCGAGCCGGTGGCGCCGCAGACGAGGAGAATGCCGTCCTTGGACTGGGCGAGCCTGATGAGCGCGTCGGCGGTCTGGCCGAGGCCCAGCTGATCGAACGACGGCACGGTGCTCTTGATGTGCCGCATCACGATGCTGACGAGTCCGCGCTGGTGGAACGCATTGACGCGGAAACGCCCCACGCCCTCCGCGGCGTAGGCGAAGTCCACCTGGCCCTCGTCGTCCCAGCGTTGGCGGAAGACTTTCGGCACGTGTTCCACCACGAAAGCCTCGGCTTCCGGACACGTGATCGGGTCCATGTCGACCGGCTTCAACTTGCCCGCGAGCCGCACATAGCCCGGCTTGTTCGACTTGATGATCACGTCGCTCACCCCGCTGTCGACGGCGAGTTTGAGCAGGTCGTTCATCATCTCGGTATGCGGAGTCGCCATGGGTAGAAAAGCGTTGCGGTTCCCTATTTCGCGCCTCTTCGCTCCGCAAGGCTTCATTGCCCGCTTACATGAAACTCCGCCCGCTCACCGGCACCATCACCGCTCTCGCCACGCCGTTTCTCGACGGCAAAGTCTCCTACGCCGACCTGAAGAAACTCGTCGCGTTTCAGATCAAAGGCGGGATCGACGGCCTCGTGCCGGTGGGCACCACGGGCGAATCGCCGACGCTCGATTGGGACGAGCATATGGAGGTGATCCGGTTCGTGATCGCCGAGGCGCGCGGACGCGTGCCCGTCATCGCCGGCACGGGCTCCAATTCCACCGCGGAAGCGGTGAAACTCACGCAGCTTTCCCACGCGGCCGGCGCCGATGCGATGCTCGTCGTCGCCCCCTACTACAACAAGCCCTCGCAGGAGGGCCTGTTTCGCCACTTCAGCGAAGTCGCGGAGACGACCGATAAACCCGTCATCCTTTACTCGATTCCCGGCCGCTGCGGCATCGAGATCAGCGTCAACGTCGTCGAGCGCCTCCGTGCGAAATATTCCCACGTCGCGTGGATCAAGGAAGCCGGCGGCAGCGTCGATCGCGTCGATCAACTCAAGCAGGCGCTCGGGCGCGATCTCACCGTGCTCAGCGGCGACGACTCCCTCACCCTGCCCTTCATGGCGGTCGGCGCCGAAGGCGTGATCAGCGTCGCCTCCAACCTCTACGTCCGCGACATCGGCAAGATGGTGCGGCTCGCGCTCGCCAACGATTTCGCCAAGGCCGCGAAGATCCACCGGCAGCTTTATCCGGCGTTCAAGACGCTGTTCATCGAGCCGAACCCCGTGCCGATCAAGGTGGCGCTGCAACGCGCCGGCGTGATCGCGTCCGCCGAAGTGCGTTCACCGTTGTGCGAGATGACCGCCGCCAACGCCGCCACGCTCGAGCGCGTGCTCGCAGCTCTCGACTGACCCTGCGCACGCCATGTCTCCGCGAATCTTGATCAACGGCTCGAAGGGCCGGATGGGCCAGGCGGTCGCTGCCGCGGCTCGTGACCTTAACCTCGTCGTCGGCGCCGCCGTCGATGTCGGCGACGACTTTGCCGCTGCCCTGGCGAAATGCGATGTGATCGTGGACTTCAGCTCCCACGCCGCGACGCGTGCGATGCTCGAGCACGCGGTCGCGCAGGCGAAGCCCGTTGTGCTCGGCACGACCGGACACTCGCCGGAGGAAAAGAAACACCTGCTCGCGCTCGCCGCGAAGGTGCCGTGCGTCTGGGCGGGCAACTTCTCCGTCGGCGTCAACACGCTCTTCGCCCTCACCCGTCGCGCGACGGCGATTCTCGGGGCCGACTACGACACCGAAGTCGTCGAGATGCACCACCGCTTCAAGAAGGATGCCCCGAGCGGCACCGCCGCGCGCCTGCTCGAGATCATTCTCGAGGAGCGTCGGCTCACCCGCGAAGCCCTGCGTCACGGCCGCGAAGGCATCACGGGCGAACGGCAGCCGGGTGAAGTCGGCGTCCACGCGCTCCGCGGCGGCGATGTCGTCGGCGACCACACGGTGATCTTCGCCGCGCTCGGCGAACGCGTCGAACTCACCCACAAAGCCAGCGACCGCGGGATTTTCGCGCGCGGCGCCCTGCGGGCCGCCCAGTGGGTCGTGGCGCAGCCTGCCGGAGTCTACGACATGCAGGATGTGCTGGGCTTGAAATAAGGTCCGGCCGCCGATGATCACCTCCATCCAGGGCACGCTCGCCGCCGCCACTCCGCTGCACGCGGTGATCGAGTTGAACGGCTTCGGTTACGAAGTGCACATCCCGGTCACGACCGCGGAGAAGCTCCCGAATCCCGGCGCGACGGTGAAGCTGCACACCCTCGTGATCTATCGCGAGGATGCCCAGACCCTCTACGGCTTCGCGACGCCGGCGGAGCGGGATTTCTTCCGTCTCATGATCGAGAACGTCACGGGCGTCGGACCGAAACTCGCCCTCACGATCATGAGTCGGTTATCGCTGCCGTCGCTCGAGAGCGCGATCCGCATGGGCGATATCTCGACCCTCGCGAAATGCCCCGGCATCGGCAAGAAAACCGCCGAGCGGCTGGTCGTGGAATTGAAGGCCAAGGTTGGCACAACCGAGGGCGCCGGCGCGGGCAAGCCCGAGGACGGCGGCGACCCGGCGGCACCGGCGAGTCCGCATCGCGACGCCGTGGCCGCACTCATCGCCCTCGGCTACAAGGCCGCCGACGCGGACCAAGCCGTGCGGCGGGCGGCCCTCTCGCTCGGTGCCAGTGCCTCGACCGAGTCGCTGATCAAGAAGGCGCTGAGCGCCTGACCCTTTCCCGCCGGGCCAACAAAAAGCCCGCCGGGTAACACGGCGGGCTCGTCGGCAAATGCGTCGGCATCACTTCCTGAACTGAAACGCGGCCATCTCGACCGCGGAATTTTCCGCCGGCCGGTTTCCAAGTGTGCGCGCCTCGGGCCGGAGCGGCGCCGACGCCGCCTCGAAGCGGAGTTCGCTCACCGGCACGGGCTGTTGGATCGGGGCAAACTTCAAGCCCTCGATCCACGCGAGTTGTGCCTGCGTCCGCGCCTGCTCCATCGCGGCAGCCATCATGGCGTCAGCCTGCGCGGAGCCCGACAAGGAGAGGGAATCGGCGACCAACGTAGCGCTGGCACTGTGCACCTGGGCATTGCCCAACGCCCGGGGCCCGCTTGACGCCGGGGAAATGGTGGCAGCGACCAAGGCCGGCTTGGCAGGCTCGATACCCTCGACCGCCGCGACCACCAACCCAACCGGCGCGGCCGCGTGCGCCTCCCGCTCCCTCCCCACGAAAACGATCGCGAGACAGGCCGCCGCCGCCGCCGTCGCACCGATGAGGTAACGATTTCCCGCCCGCTTGCGCCGCGCGGCGGCCGCTTCGGCAGCAGCGACATTGAACGCGACCACCTTGCGGTCGGCGGGACTCGCCGCAGCTTCCTCCGCGGTGACGAAGTCGGCCGCGAGCACTTTGCACGCTTTCTGCATCCGACAATACTGCTCGTAGATCCTCCGGCGCTCCGGATTCGCCTGCACCTCCGCCTCGAGCCGCGCCGCATCGGCGGCCGATATCTCGTGGTCGAGATAGAGGTTAAGCAGGGCGATGAACTCTGAATCTTTCATTTGAAATCCTCGCCGAGCTTCGCCCGCAGGCTTTCCCGGGCGCGGGCGATCCGGCTCTTCACCGTTCCGACGGAGATACCGAGAATCTCGGCGATTTCTTCGTAGGACATGTTTTTTACGTTCCGCAAGATGAGAATCTCACGGTGCTTGTTCGAGAGCCGATCCATGCCCCGCGCGATGCGATCGACGAACTCCTGCGTCACCGTGATGTCGTCCGGCGACTCCACCTCCGCCGGGATGATGTCGGCGAGCGTCATGTCATTTTCCGCGCTGACCGGCGCGTCGATCGACACGGACTTGTCGCGCTTCCGCCGCCACCAATACCAATACCGGTTACGGGCAAGATTGGTGGCGATCTGGTAGAGCCAAGTGGAGAACGCCGACTCGCCGCGGAAGTTGGCGAGGCCGCGGTGCGCGCGGATGAAGGCATCCTGCGTCACCTCCTCCGCGTCCTGCGGGTTCCGGAGCAACTGGTGGACCATCGAATAGATCCGATCCCAGTAGCGCGTCACCATTTCATCAAACGCCGACTGATCTCCGCTCTTGAAGCGATCGACGAGGACACGATCGAGGGCAACCTCTTGGGCTTTGGCAGACATACGTTCTGCCTCCGTCTGATGGGTGTAGTTTTGAATTGTTCCCACGATCTTGCCGGCGAATTCGTCCTTGTTTGGCAGCGCCCCTCACCCGGTCAACGACCGCAAAGTCGCGGGGGGAGAAATTTCTTGCAAACCCGTTCACCGGAAACCCATTTTCACCGCTCCTCCGGACTGGGGGTCGATAGCTCAATGGTAGAGCAGCGTCCTTTTAAGTCGTTGGTTCTGGGTTCGAATCCCAGTCGACCCACCACCGCATCCCTCAAACACCAAGCATGAAGCGCCTCGTAATCATCGAAGATCAGACCGCGATCCGCGAGATGTTGGTTGAGATCCTTCGATTGGACGCGAACTACCAGCTGGTAGGAGAAGCCGGCGACGGCCAGGCCGCGGTGCAGATGTGCTTGGACAGCAATCCGGACATTTGCGTGCTCGACGCGAAGCTCCCGGGGCTCAACGGCGTCGATATTCTCCGCCGTATCAGCAAGAAGCTGCCGCAGATGCGCGTCCTGGTGTTTTCCGGCCACGAGAATCCGGTGCTTGTCCGTGAAATGCTCGAGGCAGGCGCGCACGGTTTTGTCGAGAAGACCGCCGGTTTGTTTGAGTTCAAGAAAGGCCTCGAGACCGTCGCCAACGGCGGCACTTACTTCGGCCCCGCCGTGGCCGCCCTCCTGCGCAACGTGGTCGCCAATCCCGCGACCAGCAGCGCGCCGGATTTCCTCACCGATCGGGAACGCGAAATCCTCCAGCTGGTGGCCGAGAGCCACAGCACCAAGGAGATTGCCGCGAAGCTCGGCATCAGCGTGAAGACGGTCGACAACCACCGCACAAATCTGATGCGGAAACTGAACCTGCACGACGTCGCCAGCCTCACGCGTTACGCCCTCGAAGTGGGCCTGATCGAGCCGAAGAAAACGCTCTGACGCGCGCGCCGCTAAAATTCTTGCGGCACCTGCCCTCGTTGCCCCATAGCTCACGCCCAGCGTCCGTCCTCTCTTTCTCATGAGCCTTTCCTCGAAGAAACTAGTTCTCGCTGCCATCGGCACCGCGCTTTCGCTCCTGCTCGCCGGCTGCCCCAAGAAGCCCGCCCGGCCCGATCCCGCGTCGACGATGCTGGGACAACAAGGCGCAGGGACGGCGACCAACCTCAGCACGGCCGGCGCATCGAATCTCAATCTCAACCCCGAGGCCCCGGGCCTCGTCGACCGCGGCGACGGCTTCGATCCGCTCGGTCAGAATCGCACCGCGCTCGAGGCTCAGACGGTCTACTTCGATTTCGATCAATCCGCGATCAAGGCTTCGGAACGCACGAAGCTGCAGCAGGCCAAGGAGTATCTGGAAAAGAATCCCGGCTTCCGCCTCCTCCTCGAAGGCCACTGCGACTGGCGCGGCACCGCGGAATACAATCTCGGCCTCGGCGATCGCCGTGCCAGCTCGGTGAAGAAATACCTGCAGTCGATCGGGGTCGCCGCCGACCGCGTCGAGACGCTCTCCAAGGGCAGCCTCGAGGCCGCCAAGAACGCCGACGATGCGACCATGTCGAAGGACCGCCGCGTGAACCTGATCGTGGTGAATCCCGCCGTGGCAGCGGCCAAGCCGCTCTGATCGGCGCTCACGTTTTTCGCCCGCAAAAAATCCCCGGCTGAACCCCGGGGATTTTTTATCGGCCGATATCGGCGCGGCCGCTCGGCCGCGCCGTGGCAATCAGCCGCGCGCCAGATGGGCAAACATCCGCCGCGCCGTCTCGATGCCCTTCTTCATGACGTCGAGATTGAAGCTCTCGTTCGGGGCATGGAGATTATCCTCGGGCAGGAAGAGCCCCATCATTACCGAATCGAGCCCCGTCACGCGTTTGATGTCCGCAATGATCGGCACGCTGCCACCCTCGCGCAGGTAGAGCGGCGGCCGACCCCAGACTTCCGTCACCGCGGCATGCGTCGCCCGGAAGCCGCGGGCCAGAATCGGCGACTGATCCTTCGGCGTGTTGGAGCGATCGGGCGGCACGACCACATAGGGCTCGCCCTTGTGCTGGTCGACGAACTCGACCTTGACGCCCTTCGGGGCGCGCGCGCGGATCGTGTCCATCACGAGCTTTTTGATCTCATCCGGCCGCTGATTCGGCACGAGGCGGCAGCTGATTTTGGCGAAGGCTTTGCTCGGGATCACCGTCTTGGTGCCCTCGCCCTGGTAACCGCCGCCGATCCCGTTGAACTCGAGCGTCGGCTGAAAGCGCACCGACTCGAACGGCGAGAAGCCCGGCGTGGTGTAGAACGTGTCGATGCCCAGAAACTCCGCGTAGGCTTTCTCGTCGGCCCCGAGTTTCTTCAGTTCCTCGCGCTCCCAGTCGTGCACGTCGAGCACCGCGTCGTAGAAGCCCGGCACATTCACGCGCCCATCCGGGGTGTGCAGCGTGGCGAGGATCTCCGCAAGCGCCTGGATCGGATTGCGCAGCACGCCGCCATGCAGCCCGGAGTGCAGGTCGCCCTTGGCGCCGGTCACGTGCACATCGAAAAGCGCGAGCCCGCGCAGGCCGCACGTCAGCACGACCTGCTGTTCGTTCGGCAGCGCCGTGTCGGAGAGAAACACGAAGTCCGCCTCGCGCAGCTTGCCCGCATAGCGCTCGAGAAACTTCGGGAAACTCGGACTGCCGATCTCCTCCTCGCCTTCGACGAGAAACGAGATGCGCAACGGCAGCTGCGGGTCCTGCTCGAGCAGCTGCGCGAGCGCGGAGATGATCGTGAGCAGCGGGCCCTTGTTGTCCGCCGCGCCGCGCCCGTAGATCCGGTTGCCGACGATCGTGGGCTCGAAGGCCGGTGTTTTCCACAGCGCCAGCGGATCGGCCGGCTGCACATCGTAGTGGCCGTAGATGACCACGTGCGGCCACGCGGGATTGCTGCCGCGCTGCGCAAAGATCACGGGATGCAGGTCCGTGTGCACGACGTCCACCGCGAAGCCGAGCGAGCGGAGCAGGCCGGAGACGAACTCCTGCGCTCCCTTCATGCCCTCTTTCGCCTTCGGATCGGTCGAGACGCTGGCGTGCCGGATGAACTCCTTCAGTTTTTCGACGGGATCGAACATCCCTCCAACGTGACGCACTTCCGGTTCCACGCCAACCGGAAACGCGGTTTCCTGCCCGCCGCGCCGGCGGCGTCCTGCTAATTCGAATACCGGCCGCGGTTCTGATCGTAGATCGGCACCATCTGCGGCATCAGCGCCTGCAGGTCCGCGATCCGCTTTTCGTCCGCCGGGTGCGTCGAGAGCAGCGCCTGCAGTTTCCCGCCGCCCCCTGCCCCACCCGCCTGAGCCGCCTTGCGCTTCTCGACGACCATCTTCTGCCAGAAACTGATCGAGGCGCGCGGATCGTAGCCGGCCTTGGCCGCATAGAGCGCCCCCATCCGGTCGGCCTCGGTCTCGTTGGCCCGGGAGTGCGGCAGCACGCGCCCCAGCGTGACCGCTCCACCGTAGGCGAGTTCGAAGAGCTGCCGGGTCTGCGGATCCTGCGTCTTGGTTTCCACCACCGCGGCGCCGAGCGCGCCGACGCCCTGCAGCACCATCGCCTCGGACATCCGTTCCGCGCCGTGACGGGCGATCACATGGCCGATCTCGTGGCCCATCACGATGGCCAGTTCGGAATCGTTTTCCGCAAGCTGCAGGAGCCCCGTGTAAACGCCCACCTTGCCACCCGGCAGCGCGAACGCGTTGAGGTCCTTCGATTCGAAGACCACGAACTCCCACTTTGCGTTGGGCAACGCATTGCCGACCGCCTGCGCAATCCGGCTCCCGACGCGCTGCACCCGTGCGTTCGCTGCCGGATCGGCCGATACCTTCTCCTTGCTGCGGATGTCCTGAAACGACTGCGCCCCAAGCGATACCTCCTCGCCCTGGGACAGCAGCACGAGCGACTTCCGGCCGGTGACCGGGTTGGTGTAACACCCGGTCAGGCCGAGGAGCAGCAGCGCGCCGAGCAGGGGAAGCAACGTGGGTTTCATGGGGTGCTTTGGGCGCGCTTGGACCCGCCGCGCCCGGCGGGGTTTCGCTCAGTGCTTAAAATGCCGGCTGCCGGTGAACACCATGGCCATCCCGCGCGCGTCCGCCGCCGCGATCACTTCCGCATCCCGGATCGCGCCGCCCGGCTGGATCGCCGCCGTCGCGCCGGCATCCGCCGCGGCCAGCAGCCCGTCGGCAAACGGGAACAACGCCTCGCTGCACACGACCGAGCCGCGCAGATCGAGCTTTGCCTCGCCGGCCTTCCAGACCGCGATGCGCGAGCTGTCCACCCGCGCCATCTGGCCGGCGCCGACACCCAGCGTCTGCTCGCCGCGGCAGTAGACGATCGAGTTCGACTTCACGTGCTTGCCGACTTTCCAGCCAAACATCATCGCCGCCCACTCGTCCGCGGTCGGCTGACGCTTCGTCACCACCTTGAATTCCTTCACGTCCCCCAGCGTCCGATCCCGGTCCTGCACCAGCACGCCGCCGACGACCGAGCGGATCTCCTGCAGCGCATCCGCGCCGATGCCGCCCTTGGCGACCATGAGCCGCAGATTTTTCTTTTTGCCGAAGATCGCCATCGCCTCGTCGCTGAAGCGCGGCGCGATGATCACCTCGGTGAAGATTTCGGCGATCGCCGCCGCGAGCGTGCCGTCGAGTGTCTGATTCACGATGATGATGCCGCCAAAGGGCGCCTGGCGGTCCGTCGCATAGGCCTTCTCCCACGCGGCGCTCAGGGTGTCCGCGCTGCCGACGCCGCAGGGGTTGGTGTGCTTGAGGATCGCGACCGTCGGCCGTTCGAATTCGCCGATCAGGTAGGTCGCCGCGGTGATATCGAGGATGTTGTTATACGAGAGCTCCTTGCCCTGCAGCTGGGAGAAATGCTCGTGAAACGTGCCGTAAAGCGCGGCCTTCTGGTGCGGGTTTTCGCCGTAGCGCAGCGCCTGTGCCTTTTTCCAGCTCAGCGTGAGCGACGCCGGGAATCCGCTCAGCGCCTCGAGGTCCGGCTCGTCGGCCTGCGCCTCGAGGTAGCGCGCGATCGCGGCATCGTAGCTCGCGGTGCGCTGGAAAACCTTCAACGCGAGCTTCCGCCGCAGGGCATGGATCTGCGCCGGTTCGGTCGCCTCGACCGCAAGCGCGCCGAGCACCGCGGTGTAATCGGCCGGATCGCACACCACCGTCACGCTCTCGTGATTTTTCGCCGCGCTGCGCAGCATCGAGGGGCCGCCGATGTCGATGTTCTCGATCGCCTCCTCGAACTCCACGTCGGGCTTCGCGACGGTCTGCTCGAAGGGATAGAGATTCACCACCACGAGATCGATCAGGTCGATCTGGTTCTTCTTCGCCTGCTCGAGGTGATCGGCCTTGTCGCGGCGGCAGAGCAACCCGCCGTGGATCTTCGGGTGCAGCGTCTTCACGCGCCCCTCCATGATCTCGGGGAACCCCGTGTGCTGGCTCACCTCCGTGACCGGCAGCCCCTTCTCCGCCAGCAGCCGGGCCGTGCCTCCGGTCGAGAGCAGCGTGTAGCCGTGCTGCTGGGCGAGCGCGGTGGCGAATTCCACGAGGCCGCGTTTGTCGGAGACGGAGAGGAGCGCAAATTTTGCCATGCGCGCCCGATCAAAGGCGAAACCCGCGGCGCGAAAAGCGGAAAACCCGCGGCGATTTTTTCGCCCTTTCCGAAACGCACTTTTCGAGTTTGGTGTGCCGCGTGTCCAGCTCCCGCGAACTGACCGGCCTGACCGCGCGCCTCGACAAGCTCTGCTACCACCACGGCGGAGCCAGCCTGCCCGCGGACAAGCCGCACGCCTTCGTCTACTTCGTCACCATCCGCAACGGCTCCGACCGCGCCGTCACGCTGCTCGGCCGCAAATGGGTCGTGGTGCACGGCGACGGCACCCGGCTCGTCATCGAAGGCGACCGCATCGTGGGCGAGACCCCGCACCTCGCGCCGGGCGAGGAGTTTTCCTACAACAGCTATCACGTCACCGGGATCGATGCCTGCGCGCACGGGAGCTTTCACGGCGTCGACGATCTCGGACGCAAGGTGCACGTCATCCTCCCGCCGTTCGACCTCAACATCCCGCGCGCGTGACGCGGCGCAATTGCCGGCCCGGGCCGAAGTTCTTTCTGGTTCTCCGTTGGGTTCTCGTTCTTCTTCCGCGCTTACATGAAGCTCATTGACCTGAACCGGGAGGGCGGCATCGGCGCCAACTCGATGTTCATCCAGCTCGGCGACCTCAACATCCTCGTCGATTGCGGACTCCACCCGAAGAAGGTGGGCCGCGTCGCCTCGCCGGACCTCAAGACCCTCCGCGGCATCAATCTCGACCTGATCATCATCACGCACTGCCACCTCGACCACATCGGCAGCCTGCCCGTGGTCATGCGCGAACATCCCAACACGCCGGTCGTCATGACCACGTCGAGCCGCATGCTCATCGAGCGGATGCTCCACAATTCGGCCAACGTGATGGTGCGCCAGAAGGAGGAGGAGAACATCCCCGATTACCCGCTCTTCACGCACGAGGATATCGACCGGTGCGCCCGCCGCCTCGTGGGCCTGCCGTTCGGGCACGCGAAGCATTTCCGCGGCGCCCGCGACGAGATCGAGCTCATCTTCCACCCCGCCGGCCATGTCGCCGGCGCCGCCGGCGTCGAGATCCGCCACAAGCACCGCGCAATCTTCTTCACCGGCGACGTCCTCTTCGAGGCGCAGCGCACGCTCGGCGCCGCCAAGTTCCCCGCCGGGCACTTCGACACGCTGATCCTTGAGACGACCCGCGGCGCCACCGAGCGCCCCGCCGGCAAGGAGCGCGTGAACGAGATCGCGCGCCTCATCGCCGCGCTCAACGACACCATCCAGCGCGGCGGCTCGGTCCTCATCCCCGTCTTCGCCCTCGGCCGCATGCAGGAGGTCTTCGCGATCCTGCACGACGCGCGGAAATTCGGCCGGCTCGTCAACTGCCCCATTTTCTCCGGCGGCCTCGGCATCGATCTCTGCGACTATTTCGACGAGATCGCGCGCAAGACGCAGCACGTGCAGTTCAACCGCGGCATCCTCAAGGAACTCAAGGTGCAGCCGCTGCAGCGCAAACTCACCGCCGGCGAGGACCCGCAGCAGAACGGCATCTACATCGCCAGCTCCGGCATGATGGTCGAGCGCACCCCCAGCTACGTGCTCGCCTCCGGCCTCCTCAGCCACGCGCGCAACACCGTAGCCTTTGTCGGCTACTGCGATCCCGACACCCCCGGCGGCCAGCTGCTCGCCGGCAAGCCCGGCGACGACTTCCTCTTCGACGCCGTGCATGTGAAACAGAAGATCCGCGCCCGCGTGGAGCGGTTCGAACTCAGCGGCCACGCCGATCGCGAAGAGCTCGCGGAGTTCGCCATCCAGACCACGGCGCGCAGCGTGGTGCTCACCCACGGCGATCCGCCCGCCCGCGCGTGGTTCGCGGAGCAGCTGACGCGGCAGATGCCCGGCACCCGGGTGCTCGACCCCGTCCCGCTGCAGCAATACCAGGTCTGAGCGCCGCCGCCCGCGCTCACTCCCGCATCAACGTCTCGAGTCGCGCGCAGGTCGCCGCACTGCCCGCGACGTAGACGATGCGCTTCATTTTCAGATCGAAGCTCCGGATCGGCAGCTGCTCGCCGTTGAGGAACTTCACGTCGCCCCCCGCGGCCCGCACCAACGGAATGGCCGCGGCGAGGTCCCAGATCTTCACGTTGTAGTCGACGCAGCCGTCGAGCAGCCCGGCGGCCACATACGCGAGATGGAGCGTCGCACTGCCCAGCCCGCGGATCTTGAAACTCGAGATGATGCCGGTCGCCATCGGCACCAGCGTCTTGTCGAACGGGCTGTGGAAGCCGATCAGCGTCTCCCGGGACGGCGCGGCGGTGCTCACGCGCGTCGCCCGCTCGCCGTCAAATACCCCGAAGCCCGGTCCGCCATGCATCAGCGTGCGCCGGCTCAGGTCGTAAACGACGCCGTAGACCGGTTCCCCGTGCTCGCACAGCGCCAGCGCGATCGCGCAGTGCGGAATCCCGAGCGCGAAATTATTCGTGCCATCGATCGGATCGAGCACCCACGCGAAACGCGCCGTGACCGCGATCGGATCGGTGGTGTCCGCCAGTTCCTCGCTGAGATACTGGTCGCCGGGAAACGCCGCCGCGAGTTCGCGGAAGATGTTCTCCGAGATCGCCACATCCACGGCCGTCACCCGCGTGCCGTCCTCCTTCCAGCGGCTCTCCGCCCGGCCAAATTCGCGGTGCAGCAATTCCGTCTGGGCGAGCACCGCCCGCTTGGCGGCGGCGATGCGGGACAGCAAGTCGGGTGAAGCCATAGGAGCGGTCGACGAAACACACCGTCGCGGCGAAACCAATCCCGTTTCACCGCGCGGCTCCAGGCCTCGGACCCGCCGCGCCGCGCCCTGCCCCGGCCATGGGCGGTCGCCCCACTCACCGCCGACTCCAATCTGCACCGCACGGACACCGCAGCGCGGCCGCGCAGGCGGCGCCTCACTCGTAATCGTAGAGCTTCGGATCGCGGCGCGGCGCGCTCCGGCGCACGCGGAAACGGTGTCGCGGCTCCTTCGGGTCGGGCTTTTCGCCCGGCGGTCCGCCGGCCATGCCCATCTCGTCGCCGTAAGGATCGCCGGCGCCGGGCTCGTTCCCGCCGCCGCCGAGCTGTTCCTCGAGCGAATCGGGATCGGCCCCTTCCTCGAGTTTGCGCACCACCTCTTCCATCTCCCCGTCGATCTTCTCGCCGGTGAGTTCGGACATCCGCCGCATCATGCGCGCCATCGCCCTGGGGTCGTTCTCATCGACGTTGGCAAACTCGCCCTCCATCGCGTTCATCGCCGCTTCCATGCGGGCATCTTCGGCCGGATCGCCGCCCGCCGCCGCCTCGGGCGCCGCCGGCAGGTCGTCGGATTTCCCTCCGCTCGTGATCGCAAAGGCCGACACCATTTTTCGCAGCCGGAACTTGGGATTGTCCGGGCAGCGCGGGACCGTCTGCCCCTGCGCCAGCGTCTTCGCGTAGAACTGGTAGATCGTGTGGTTATCCGGGCAGTAATACTCGTAGATCGGCATACTAGGGCGGCGGAATTAGGAAGGCCGCGGACGTTTGGCAAGCTGGTGACCGTGCTGCACGCCGCCGCCCAGACCGCGTTTGTTCAGCTGATCGAGCACCCCCGCCAGCCGGCGCCGCTTCTCCTCCTCCTGCGCAAACATCTGCAGCTGCGCGCCGGCGCCCTCGACGTTGGAAAACCGCACGCTCACCAGCCGCAGCGGCTGCGACTTCCGCCAAGCGGCGCGCAACAACGGCGCCACGAGCGGATAGAACGGCGCCTCCAGGTCGCTCCCGGTGTCGAGGCTGCGCGCATGGGACTCCTCGGAAAAATCCGGGTAGCGCACCTTGAGCGTCATCGTGCGCACGCGTTTCCCATCTTCCCGCACCTTGGCGAGCAGTTCGTCCACCATCCGTTTCGCCACGCGCTCGATCTCGGCGAAGTCGCCGATGTCGCGGCCAAACGTCTCCTGCTGCGAGTAGCTCTTGGCCTCGTCGTGCTCGATGTAGACGGGCCGGTCGTCCTCGCCCCGCGCCGTCGCGAGCATGTCGCGCCAGCTGTCGCCGAAGATCCCGGCCAGCTCCGTCTCGCTCCGCACCAGGATGTCGCCGATCATGAGGAGCCCGTGCCGCTCGCGCAGCGTCGTCTCGGTCTTCGGACCGACGCCCGGCAGCTTGCCGATCGGCAGCGGCGCGAGAAATCCGGCCTCGGCGCCGGCCGGCACCGTCACGAAGCCGCGCGGCTTGCGCAGCTTGGATGCGATCTGCGAGACGAGCTTGTTGGTCGCGAGGCCGAACGAGACCGGGATCTGCAATTCACTCCAGATCCGGCCCTGGAGGGCCCGCACCCTCGCCTCCACTTCCGCGACGCTCGCCAGGCCGCACGGGCCAAGGTCGAGGTAGCCCTCGTCGATGGAGTTGCGCTGCACCAGCGGCGTGAGCGTTTCACACAGGTCGAACATCTGCCGCGACACCTTGCTGTAGAGCCCGGCCGTGTGCGGCAGCAGGATCAGGTCGGGGCAGACCTGGATTGCCCGCTGGCTGGGCATCGGCGTGTAAACGCCGCACGCGCGGGCTTCGTAACTGGCCGAAGAAATGATCCCGCGCTCCCGGCCCCCGACGGCGCACTTCGTGCCGCGCAGGTCCGGCCGGAGCGCCAGCTCGCACGAGACAAAAAAGGCGTCGGCGTCCAGATGGACGATGGTGGGAAGTGTCCTCGGCGCGTTCAAAAAAAGTCGGGGATGCCGGATGATTTATTTCCAAATAAAGGCTGGCGACAGCAGGCGGGCGATATTTCGCTCCGATCGGTCAGGTTCGTCGTCACGGTTACTCCTCCCCCTTCTTCTGTCGGTCTGGAAATGATACTGGTAGCGATCTTCTCGGTCATTGTGCTGCTGATGTGCTGGCTCTGCTACAGCGGCGACTGCAACAACTGAGCGGCACACTCGGCGCTTGCGGAGCGGATTCCCGTTCCCAATCTCCCGCGCATGGGACGTCAATGGCTCCATGCTAAGCGCGCGATCGTCAACCTGAAGAAGGGTCAGGTTGTCCAAAAACTGGTGAAGGAAATCACCGTCGCCGCGAAACTCGGCGGCGGCGATATCGACGCCAACGCGCGGCTCTTCGCCGCCGTGGAAAAGGCCAAGAAGGCCTCCGTCACCCGCGACGTCATCCAGCGCGCGATCGCCAAGGGCTCCGGCACCGGCGGCGACTCGTCCAGCCTCGAGCACGTCGTTTACGAGGGCTATGCGCCCCACAAGGTCCCCGTGATCGTCGAGGTCATGACCGACAACCACAACCGCAGCGCGGGCGATCTCCGCGTGCTCTTCAAGAAGGGCGTGATGGGCGGCGCCGGCAGCAACAAGTTCCTTTTCGAGCACCTCGGGATCGTCGAAGCCCACCATCCCGATGCCCAAGCCGATCTCGAGGCCGCCGGTATCGAGGCCGGCGCCAATGAGTTCGAGCCCCTCACCCACCAGCAGAACGACGACATTCCCGATGGCCGGGCCGGCGCGCGTTTCCTGACGGATCGCACCGCCGTCCATGGCGTCGCCACCTGGCTGAAACAGAATGGCTGGGAAGTCATCACCGCGGAGCTCGGCTACATCGCCAAAATGTTCCCGGAGCTCGACGACACCCAGCGCGCCGAGGTCGGCGAGTTTCTCCAGGCGATCGAGGACCACGACGACGTGCAACGCGTCTGGGCCGCCGTAAAGTAATCCGGTCGCGGCCCCGCCAGCCGGCCGCACCGCCGCTCAAGCTCCAAGCTTCAGTTCGCGGGACGGCTCCCGGCCATGCCCGGTGAGCAGGATCCGATCGGCCAGGATCTGCGCCGTCGCAAACGCGGTCGTGTCCGCGGTCTCGACCATGCCCTTGAGCGTCAGATAGGGCACGCCGTTCCGCTCGCCGAAATTGCCCGCGTGGTTGTGGCCGTTGAACCACGCGACGACATTCGTGTGCCGGTCGATGACGGCGAGCACTTCGTCGGCGTTCCAGATGTTGTGGTCGTTGGCGGGAAACACGGGATGGTGCGCCAGCACGATGACGCGCCGTCGCTGCGCCCGCGCCTCGGCGCAGGTGCGGTCAAGCCAGGCGAGTTGAGCCGGGCCGACGGCGCCGTTCCACGGCTTCGCCTGCCGCACCTTCGCGCCCTGCAGCCGCTTCAGCTCCGCCTCGGCGTCGATCCGCTCGCGCGTGCCGGCGGCGTGCGCGTAGGTGCTGACATCGTTCGTATCGAGCACCACAAAACGAAATCCGACGTGGTCGAATGCACCATGTCGCCACGCCATCCCCAGCCGCGGCACGACGCTGCCCTTGTGCTCGTCGAGCACGTCGAAGTCGTGATTGCCCAGCACCTGCTGCCACCGCTGCCGCGCCCCCGCGAGCGGCCGCGAGATCGCATCGAAGCTGCGCCATTCCCGGTCGATCAGGTCGCCGAGATGCACGCAGAACGCGACGGAGCGAGCGTTGCAATGCTCCACCGCCGCCCCGAGACGGTCGATCGACGCGCGGTAGAAACGGGTCCCTTTCGGCTCGATGTCGGCATACTGTGCGTCCGCCACGAGGCCGATCTCGAAGCCGCGGTTCTCCGCGCCGCGCATCACCCAGGGAGCCATCACCGCCGCACCTGTCATCCGTCGCAGGAAACCGCGTCTTTGCATCCGCCCACGCAAGCGCGCCTAGGGCTGCGGTGGCAACCATCCGTTCGCCCGCAGCCAGATTTCGCAGAGTCTCGGCCACTCCGCCACCGGACCGAGGCGCCGATCCATGCCGGAGCCATGCGGTCCCTTATGGTAAAGGTGCAGCTCCACCGGCGCACCCGCGCGGCGCATCGCGGAGTAGAACAACAGGCTGTTTTCCACCACGGCGACGCGATCCTCGGCGGAATGCACGATGAACGCGGGCGACGTCCCGGCCGTCACCTGCAGATCCGGCGACCAGCGGCGTTTCAGCTCGTCGCCCGGCTCGTTGCCCAGCAACGCGCGCCGCGACGCTCCATGCGCGTGCGGCTCGAACATCGTGATCACGGGAAACACCAGCACCGCGAAATCCGGCCGCCCGCTTGTCCGGTCAAGCGCGTGCCCCGTCCGGCCTTCCGGGGCATCGAACAGCGTCGCCGCCGTGGCCGTGAGATGCCCGCCCGCCGAACCGCCGAGCATGCCAATCCGGTCCGCCCGCACGTTGAACTCCTCCGCCCGCGAGCGCACCACCCGCACCGCCCGCAATCCATCCTGCAACGGCGCCGGTGCGCCGTAGTCGGCGTGGCGGTATTTCAGGAGAAACACGGTCACGCCCAGCGAGTGCAGCCAGCGTGTGGCCTCGCCGCCATTCGCCGCGCCGACCGCGACGCGCACATAGCCGCCACCGGGCGCGAAGATGACCGCGGTGCCGTTGCCGCCACCCGGCGGCGGCAGGACCGTGAGCGTGGGAAAATGGATGTTCGTGAATCGCCCCGCGCCGTCGTCCTTTTCGGGGCCCGCGTCCGGTTTGAGGCCCGGCACACCCTCGGGCCAGAGCTCGATCACGCGCGGTGCAGCCGCGCTCGCCCCGCCCGCCACGACCAGCCAACTCAATGCCGCCGCGATGATCGCTCTGTTCCGAATAACTCCCAGTTTCATTGCGGCAGCGTCGCGCCCGACGCGGCCCGCGGCAATGCAGGTTTCGCCTCCGGGCTCAGTCTCTGCGCGCCGCCGGCGCGGCCAACCGCCAGCGCTGCAGCGCCGCGCCGGTGAGCGAACGCGGCTCGTTCTCGATGGCCTCCCGCGCGCCGGCGAAGATCAAGTCCCCGCCCTCGCGGCCGCCGCCCGGGCCGAGATCGATGATCCAGTCCGCGAGATTGATCACGTCGAGGTTGTGCTCGATCACGATCACCGTGTTGCCGGCATCGCGCAGTTTGAAGAGCAGGTCCATCAGCTTCTGGATATCGGCCCAGTGCAGGCCGGTCGTCGGCTCGTCGAGGATGTAGAGGGTGGAGCCCTGCTGCCGCTTGCTGAGTTCGAGCGAGAGCTTGATCCGCTGCGCCTCGCCGCCCGAGAGCGTCGTGGCGGATTGCCCCAGCGTCAGATAGCCCAGCCCCACCGCGTCGAGGGTCTCGAGTTTGTCGATCACGCGCGGGATGTTCCGGAAGAGCCGGATCGCCTCGCGCACGGTCATATCGAGCACGTCGGCGATCGACTTGCCGTGAAAAAGGATCTCGAGCGTCTCGCGGTTGAAGCGCCGCCCGCCGCAGCTCGGACACGGCGCGTAGGCGTCGGGCATGAACTGCATGTCGAGTTTGATCGCGCCGTCACCCTGGCAGCGCTCGCAGCGGCCGCCGCGGACGTTGAACGAGAAACGGCTCGCCTTGTAGCCGCGCACCTTGGCGAGCGGCACCTGCGCGTAGAGGTCGCGCAGCAGCGGCAGCAGATCGACGTAACTCGCGGGATTCGACCGCGGGCTGCGCCCGATCGGCTCCTGGTCGACCTGCACGAGCTTCTCGAAAAAATCCAGGTTCTCGATGTGCCGGTGCTTCGCCGGGATCGTGCGCGCGCCGTTGAGTTTCCGCGCGGCCTGCGCCGCGAGGATGTCGTTGACGAGCGTGCTTTTCCCCGAGCCGCTCACGCCGGTCACGCACGTCAGCAATCCGACCGGGAACTTCGCGTCGATCCCGCGGAGGTTGTTCGCCCGCGCCTCGCGCACGGTCAGAAACGCGCCGTCGGGCTGCTTGCGGACCGTATCGCGCACCACCGCCATCGTGCGCCCTAGATACGGTCCGGTGCGCGAAACCTTCGCCGGCAGCTTCATGCAGGCCGCGGGCGTGCCTTGGAAGAGCAGCTGGCCACCCTCGGTGCCGGCTTCGGGTCCGAGCTCCACGATCTCGTCCGCGGCGCGCATCGTGTCCTCGTCGTGCTCGACCACGAGCACCGTGTTGCCGCGATCCCGCAGGGCGATGATCGTCTCGAGCAGCTTCCGATTGTCGTGCGGGTGCAGGCCGATGCTGGGCTCGTCGAGCACGTAGATGACGCCGATCAACCCCATGCCGAGCTGGGTCGCGAGCCGCACCCGCTGCGCCTCACCGCCGGAGAGGGTGCCGAAATCCCGGTCGAGCGTCAGGTAGCCCAGCCCCGTCTCGAGCAGGAAACGCAGCCGCTGCTCCACGCCGGCGACGACCTCGCGGAGCGCGATGTTCTCGCCGTGCTCCGCGACGAGGCGCTGCGCGAGCGCGTGCGCCTGACCGACGTCCATCGCCATGAATTCCGGAAACGTCACGCCGCCCCCTCCGCCGGCTTCGCCCCCGGGCGCGGGCACGCGCACGGCCTTGCTGCGGGCATTGAGCCGCGTGCCGTGGCACTCCGGACACCCGCCGCTCACCATGAACGTCGTGAGCCGCGCGCGGAATCCCTCGCTGTCCGTGTGCCGGAAGCTCTCCTCGAGGTCCGCGATCACGCCGGGAAACGGCATGTCTTTGGGCTCGCGCATCCGCTTCAGCTTGAAGGCGAATCGCCGCTCGCCCGCGCCCGCGAGAATCAGCTGCCGCGTCGCGTCGGGCAGATCCTTCCACGGCACGTCGGGGTCGAAGGGCAGCTGCTCCGCGAGCTGCTTCAGCAGCGCGTTGTGTTTGATGATGAGATTTTTCCCGCCGATGCGCCACGGCTTGAGCGCGCCTTCGCGGACCGACTTCTCCGGGTCGGGCACGATGAGCTCCGGCACGAACTTCAGTTTGCGCCCGATTCCGTCGCAGGTCGGGCACGCCCCCTCGCGGTGGCTGAACGAAAAGTGCCGCGGCGTCGGCTTGTCGAACACGTCGCCGCACAGCTCGCAGGCCCGTGACTGGCTGAACGTGAGTTCGCGCCAGGGCGTGTCGGCGGTTTTCTGCGCCAGCACGATGGCGCGGTCCTTGCCTTCGCGAAACGCGAGTTCGAGAGAATCGGCCACGCGGCTGCGCTGATCCGGCGTCGCCACCACGCGATCGACCACCAGATCGACCTGCAGCTCGCGCGTGCCCTGCCCCATCGGCACGAGTTTCGGGTCGTCGAGGTTCCGGATCTCGCCTTCAAGCCGCACCCGCTGGAATCCCCGCTGCCGCAGCCGCGGCAACTCGTCGCGCAGCACGCTGGGCTTCGCGCGCATGAAGGGCGCAAGCAGCATGACGCGCTCCCCCGCGCATTCCGCGAGCACGCGTTGCACGTTGTCGTCGAGCGAGCGTTGCACCACGCGGCCGCCGTCCCGCGGACAGGACTGCTCGCCGATCAGCGACCAGAGGAGTTGCGCGTAGTCCGCGATTTCCGTCGCGGTCGCGATCGTGCTGCGCGGTCCGCCGGTCGCCGTGCGTTGCTCGATCGCCAGCACCGGTGAAAGCCCATGGATGAAATCGACATCGGGCCGCTTCAGCTGGTCGAGCATCTGGCGCGCCTGGGCGCTCAGGGACTCGATGTATTTCCGGTAGCCCTCCGCGTAGATCGTGTCGAAGGCCAGCGAGGATTTGCCCGAGCCGCTCGGGCCGGTGATCACCACCAGTTTCCCGCGGGGAATCCGCAGCTCGAGGTTCTTCAGATTGTGCTCGCGCGCTCCTTTGACGTGTATGTGCGTGGCGGCCTGCATGTGGCGGACCGGCACCGTTGCCCATTTCCGGCGGGCGTCAAAGCCCGAGCGCCCCGCACCCCGCGCTCCCGGACCGGCCGGGGCCCTCGTGCCAGCAAATGGCCTTTGCGCGGAGCGTGCGAAGATTACTCCCTTGCCGCAAAATCCCTTGCCCGGCGGAGCGCGGCCACCTTTCTCTCCCAGCGGAAGTAAGTCTGTTCAGGCAGGCCGGTGGAAAGGTCAGGCAGCGTGCTGAAGATCCCGCCTGCATCGCAAAACCCAAAACCTCATGAATGACCAAACGTCCCTCCGCAGTCCGGCGTTCGCCTCGCGTGTCGCCGCCGTGCTCGCCCTTGCCTCCGCCCTCGTGGTTACGCCGGCGCAGGCCATCCAGTTCGAGTTCGGCGATCTGAAGGGCAGCTTCGATACCACCCTGTCCTTCGGCGGCCTGTATCGCCTGAAGAATCCCGATCCCGACTTCTACGGCACCACGAATGTTTTCGCCGGCGTCCCCGGACGCCAGAACTCCGTCAACACCGACGACGGCAACCTCAACTACGGCAAGGGCTGGGTTTCCGAGGTCTTCAAGGGCTCCCACGATCTCGAACTCAAGCTGGGCAATTTCGGTGCGTTGATCCGCGGCTACTGGTTTCACGACCTGAAGTCCGACGACACGCGGCGCACGCCGCTCTCCGAGCAGGCGGAGGACCGCGTCGTCCGCGGCGCGCAGCTCCTCGATCTCTACGTCCGCGGCAAGTTCGAAGTCGCCACAGGCATGCCGCTCGACCTCCGCATCGGCCGGCAGGTCCTCAGCTTGGGCGAGAGCACGTTCATCCCCAACGGCATCAACGTCGTCAACCCGGTCGACCTCTCGAAGCTGCGTGTCCCCGGCGCCGAGCTGAAAGAGGCGTTTCTGCCGGTCAACATGGTGAAGGCCTCGCTCGGCCTGTCCTCGAATCTCACGATCGAACCGTTCTGGCTGCTGGAATTCCGCCGCAACGAACTCGAGCCCGCCGGCACGTATTTCTCGACCAACGATTTCGCCACCCGCGGCGGCCGCAACGTCTGGCTCGGTTTCGGCAGCATCGCCGACCTCAACAGCCCGATCGGCTCCATCATCCGCGAAAACGACCGCGACGCGTCCAACTACAATCAATACGGCCTCGCCGCCCGCTGGCTCGCGCCCGCACTCAACAACACCGAGTTCGGCTTCTATCTCGCCCGCTACAACAGCCGCTCCCCGGTCATCAGCGCCCGCACTCCCACGACGCCGATCAACACCGACCTCACCGGCCCGCTCACGCAGGCGTTCGTCCGCGGCGGCGTGCCCGTCGCCCAGGCCGGCCCGCAGGCCGCCGCCATTTTCCAGCTGATCGTCCGCTCCCAGATCGCGCCGGCCACGCTCTCGCCCGTCGAGATCGCCACGCTGCAGAGCGCGCCCGTCCAGGCCGCGATCGCCGGCGCGCGCCAGATCGCGCTGCTTTCCGCCGCCGCCTCCGGCCGCTATTTCACCGAGTATCCCGAGGGCCTCGACATGTATGGCCTGAGTTTCAACACCTCGCTCGGCAGCACGGGCATCTCCTGGCAGGGCGAGATCTCGCTCAAGAACAACGTCCCGCTCCAGGTCGACGATGTGGAACTCCTCTTCGCCGCTCTCTCCAGCCTCGCGCCGCAGTTCGGCGCCAGCAACCAGATCGGCAACTATCTCGGTCAGTTCGGCCGCGAGATCTCGGGATCGCGCCGGCACCGCGTCTGGACCGCCCAGACCACGCTCACCAAGGTCTTCGGCCCCACCCTCGGTTCGCAACAGTTCACCCTGCTCGGCGAAGTCGGCGGCGTCTGGGCCAACCTGCCCGACAAGAGCGTCCTCCGCTACGACGGCCCGGGCACCTTCACCAGCGGCCTGCAGAGCTTCATGAACAGCGCCGGCTTCCCGACCTTCAACGCCACGCCGACCGCCGCGTTCGCCGACGACTTCTCCTGGGGCTACCAGTTGCTCGGCCGGCTCGATTACAACAACGTCCTCCCCAACGTGAACATGACGCCCTCGATCGCGTTCACGCACGATGTGCGCGGCAACACGCCGCTCCCGCTCGGCAACTTCATCCGCGATCGCAAGAGCGTGAACGTCGCCGTCGAGTTCACCTACCGCAACGCGTGGTCGTTCGAACTGCGCTACGTGAACTTCTTCGCCGCCGGTCGCTTCAACCTGCTCTCGGACCGCGACTATGTCGCGACCACCGTCAAATACTCGTTCTAACCCCGCGACGGCGTCATCCGTCGCCGTCTCTCTCAACGTCATCCCGCTTTCCGTCATGAAACTCCTCTCCGCGTCCGCCCTTGTCCGGACCCTCGGCGTGCTGCTCGTGCCCGCCTGCCTTACTGCCGCGGCCCACGCCGCCGTTTCGGAAACCGAAGCCGCCAAGCTCGGCCAATCCCTGACGCCCCTCGGGGCCGAAAAGGCCGGCAACGCCAGCGGCTCCATCCCCGCCTGGACCGGCGGCATCACCACCCCGCCCGCCGGCTACAAGCCCGGCGACCACCACCCGGATCCGTTCGCCGGCGACCAGCCCCTCTTCACCATCACCGCCGCGAACCTCGGCCAGCATGCCGACAAGATCTCCTCCGGCCACCAGGCCGTCTTCAAGGCGTATCCCAACAGCTACAAGATGGTGGTTTACCCGTCGCAGCGCAGCGCCTCCAACCCGCAGCGCGTCTACGATGCCACGCGACGCAACGCCACCACCGCCAAGCTCGTTTCCAACGGCAACGGCATCAGCGGCGCGGTCGTCGGCGTGCCGTTCCCGATCCCGCAGAGCGCCCTCGAAGTTGTCTGGAACTCGCTCACCCGCTTCCGCGGGGTCGCCGCCAAACGCAACATCGACCAGGCGGCCGTCGAGCGCGGCGGCGGTTATCAACTCGTGAAGTTCGAGGATGAGTTTCTATTCAACTACACGCGCCCCGACATCACCGCGCAGGAGCTGGAATCCAGCAACACCCTCATCTACTTCAAGCAGGCTGTCACCGCTCCGGCCCGCCTCGCCGGCACCATCCTGCTCGCGCAGGAGACGATGGATCAGGTGAAGGAGCCGCGCCGCGCGTGGGTTTACAACGCCGGGCGCCGCCGCGTCACCCGCGCGCCCAATGTCGCCTACGACAATCCCGGCACCGCCGCCGACGGCCAGCGCACGAGCGACCAGTTCGACATGTATAACGGCGCCCCGGATCGTTACGAGTGGTCCATCGTCGGGAAGAAGGAGATGATCGTCCCCTACAACTCCTACCGCCTGCACAGCCACAAGGTGAAGAACGCCGACATCCTGAAGCCGCTGCACCCGAACCCCGAACTCGCACGCTACGAACTGCACCGCGTCTGGGTGATCGAGGCCAAGCTCAAGCCCGGCACCTCGCACCTCTATTCGCGCCGCACGTTCTACATCGACGAAGACAGCTGGCAGATCCTGATCGCCGACCAGTATGACGGCCGCGGCCAGATGTGGCG
>JACCDO010780770.1_pt1 | contig 49799 bp, 28 predicted proteins | sample 7446101 | NCBI WGS metagenome assembly JACCDO01 (sample SAMN15323440, study PRJNA562643) | freshwater metagenome | isolation source: river surface water | place: USA:Blue River Watershed | collected 2017-08-16 | reverse complement strand
TCGAGGCCCTTCTCGCTCACGCGCGGGGCCAGCAGATCGAGCGCGCCCTCCACGCAGTCGCGCAACGCAAACTCCACGTCCTCCAGCTCCAGCCGGCCCGACTCGATCTTCGAAAAGTCCAGGATGTCGTTGATGATCGTCAGCAGCGCGTCGCCGCTCGTGCGGATCGTCTCCACGAATTCGCGCTGCTCGTGCGACAGCGTCGAATCGAGCAGCAGCGACGTCATGCCGATCACGCCGTTCATCGGCGTGCGGATCTCGTGGCTCATCATCGCGAGGAACTGGCTCTTCGCGAGGTTGGCCGCCTCCGCGGCGTTCTTCGCCGTGCGCAGCTCCGCCGCCTGCCGCTTCAACTCCGTGATGTCCACCAGCGACGCGATCTGGTGCCGCTCGTGGGTGATCGGGTCCTGCACGATCTGCACCGTCAGCAGCACCCAGAGGACATCGCCGTCGGCGTGCACGTAGCGTTTCTCGAGCGTGAACCGGTCCAACTCCCCGCGATAAAGCCGCTCCGTGAGTTCGGCCTGCCGCACGGCATCATCCGGATGCGTCGCCGCGGCGTAGCGCTCGACATTGCGCGCCTGGGCGATCGGCACACCGGTGATCCGCGCGTGTGCCGAATTCACGTCGTGCGTCTCGGCCTGCCGGCCGACCACGAACCACGAGAGCCCCACCGGCACCAGCTCGAAAATCGAGCGGAAGCGCGCCTGCTCCTGCACGAGTTTCGCCTCGGTCCGTTTGCGCTCGGTGATGTCCACCAGCGTCGACAGTTCCTCGAACCCGCCCGTCGCCCGCAACTGGCGCTGGAGCGTGTAGAGCACCCACACCTCGCGGCCGTCGCGATGCCGGTAGCGTTTCTCCATCGAGAAGCGGTCGATCTCACCGGCGACCAGCCGGGCATACTGCCGCTGTTGGACCACATACTCCTCCGGCACGCTGATCCGCTGGAAGACCCCGGGCTCGGAAATCTCCGTCCGGTTCAGGCCGCAGAGTGCCACATGCGCATCGTTGAACAACCGCTCCATCGTGCCGTCGGGCGCGCTGCGCCGCCACGAGATGCCGATCGGTGCCGACTCGAAGATGAACCGGAACTGCGCCTCCTTCTTCGCCACCTCCTCCTGCGCGCGCTGCAGCGGTGTGAGGTCGACCAGGGTCGAGACCTCCTGATAGCCGCCGTTCGGATCGCGGAAACGGTGGAAGGTGAGCTCCACCCACACCATCGTGCCGTCGAGCCGGCAGTAGCGCTTCTTGACCGAAAACTGGTCGATCTCACCCCGTTCCATCCGGTCCTGGAGCACCAGCTGCGCCGGCCAGTCCTCGGGATGAGTGACCCGCTGGAACATGCCCGGCTCGAGCATCTGCTCCGCCGTCAGGCCGATGATCCGCAGGTGCGCCTCGTTATTCAGCCGCCGTCGCGAGCCGTCCGCTCCGACCCAGAGCCACGAGAGCCCGATCGGCGCGCTTTCGAAGATGAACCGGAACTCCGCCTCCTTCCGCGCGATCTCCAGCTGGATCCGCTTCCGCTCGGTCACATCGAGCTGCAGCCCGATGTAGCCCGTCACCGCCCCGGCCGGATCCTTGAGCGGCTGGATGTCCAGCTCGAGCCAGCGGGGCTCGCCTTGTTTCGTGTAGTTCAGGATCTCGCCCTTGAACGGTTCGCCCCGCCGGCACGCGGCGTCGATCTCCGCGATCGTCGCATCGTTGGTCTCCGGTCCGTGCAGCAGCTGGCCGGGCCGCTGCCCGCGCACTTCGTCGATGCCGTAGCCGAAGAAGCGCACAAACGCGTCGTTCACCCACTCGATCCGCCACTCCGCATCCGCCAGCACCACCGCACTCGCCGTGCGGCTGGCGACCATCGCCAGCTTGTGCACCTCGGCCTCCGCCCGGGAGAGATTGGCCGTCGCATCGCCCGCGAGTTTCAGCGCGCTGCTCCGCGACCGCACCAACGCCCACGTGAATCCGGTCCCGAGAAAACTCACCAGCAGCCCCGCGCCCAGCACTGCCCAGGGAAGCGCCGCGCTGCCCGCCGTGGGGAAACCCGGCAGGGACCGCAGCCGCACGATCCAGCTCCGGCCGTTCACTTCGAGCCGCAGGTCCGCGGTGTGCGGTCCGCCCGGACCGCTGCTCGCGCGCCAACGCGCCCCGGCCATCTGCCGCGCCGCATCGGTGTCGAACAGCAGCGCCGTCGGCTCCGCCACGCCGTCGTAAACCTCGATCGCCACCGCCGGATCGATCCCCGCCGCCCCGCGCATCAGGTAGTCGACGTTGATCGCGCCATAGACCCAGCCCTGGAGCGCAGCCATCCGCTCGTCCGCACTCGCCGCCGGCCGCCCGGCCTTGAACACCGGCAGCAACATCAGGCACCCGGGCGCCGCCGCGTTGCCATCGATCAACTGGATCACCGGCGTGAGCGTCGCGTGCGCGGACCGCACCGCCAGCTCCGCCGCCGCGCGGCGCCGCGTGCCCGACCCGATGTCCTTGCCGAGCGCGCCCGCGTTGCGCGGCATGGGACCGATCTGCGTGACGAGGAAAATGTCCGGATTCGCGCCGTCCCGCTCGGCCGTGAAGGCGCCATGCTCGGAGCGCAGCTGCGCCTCCACCGCCTCGAGGTCTGCCAGCGGCACGCGCCGCACGTAGCCGAGACCGACCACCCCTGGATCGAAGAAGGGCACCACCGCCGCGACGTGCCGCGTCCACTGCCCCGAAGTCGGCTCCCCCACCGTATCCACAAACGCCCGCGCGCTGTGCAGCGCCTGCTCGACCGCCTTCAGACGGTTCTCGATCGCCGCTACCATCCGTTCCCGGACCCGGTCGAAGCGCGCCGCCTCCCGACGGTGCACCGCTTCGCGCACCATGGCCGTCGCGATCACGGTGCCGAGGAGGCTCACGCCGAGCACGAACCACGGCAGGAACCGGCTCCGGGCGCGTCTCACGGCGGGTGGGTGGGGCATCGCAGCGGCCATCGCGCGGGAAGAAGAAAACAGCCGCCGGCCCGGAAGCGACTTCTTTGCGCCGCCCGCGGTAAAACTCGTCATGCGCCGACACCGCCCGGCGCAGCCGGCATCAGCGGAGATTCCGCACCAGCCACTCCGCCGCCGTGCCCGCCGCCGGCGCGCTCAGCATCGCGCGCAGCCGCTCCGCCTGCGCCCGCGTGCGCCGGAGCCGCTCCGGATCGCCCGTCGCAGCCCGGAGTTCCCCGGCGAGGGCGCCCGGCGCCGCCGCCCCCTGCAAATACTCCGGATACATCGGCTCCTTGAGCAGCAGGTTGGCGATCCCGAGATACTCCACCTGCACCAGCATCCGCCCGAGCAGGTAGGTCATGCCGTTGGCCCGATAGGCGATCGCCCCGGGGATACCCGCGAGGGCGCAATGCATCGACATCGTGCCGCTCGAGGTCAGCACCGCCGACGCCGCGAGCGGGCCCTCTTCCGCGCTCCGCGCCCCGCTGTCCCCGATGCGCCGCAGCGTCACCTGCGGCGGCGGCCGCGCCGCCGCCAGCACGCTCCGGATGTCGTCGCTGGGATACAACACCACTGCCTCCCGCCCCGGATGCTCCCGCGCAAACTCCGCAAACCCCGCCAGCAACGCCGGGAAGATCCGCGCCACCGCCTGCCGCCGGCTCCCGGGCAGCAGCAGCACCGGCCCGGACGGATCGTAACGCACCGGCGCACGGTAATCGGCCGCTACAAACGGATGCCCGACGAACTCCACCGGCAGCGCCGTGTCCGCATAACACGCCGGCTCGAACGGAAAGATCGTCGCCAACCCGTCGAGATCCCGCGCCATCGTGAACCGCCGCTTCGCCTTCCACGCCCAGATCTGCGGCGAGATGTAGAACAGCGTGCGCATCGCGCCGCCCCCCTGCACGGAGATCCGCCGCTCCCGCAGTGCCCGCGCCAGCCGCAGGTTGAAGCCCGGATAATCCACCAGACAGATCGCGCGCGGCCGGTGCGCCTCGATCCACCGCAGCGTCTCGGCGAACAGCGCCTTGAAGAAGCCGTAGTTTTTCAACACCTCCACCAGTCCGACGACCGACGACGCCGTCATGTCGTGCAGCAGCTGCGCCCCGGCCGCCGCGAGCTGCGGTCCGCCCAGCGCCGCCACCACGAGGTCCGGCCGCAGCCGCCGCAGGTCGCGCACCATCCGCGCCGCATGCTCGTCGCCCGAATGCTCGCCCGCGACAATCAGCACATCGACGCGGCCCCACGCCGGCGCCGCGAAACGCAACGCCCGCGCCCCTGCCTCCGCGACTGCCGCGCCGCCGCTCATTTTCCCGCCGCCCGGATCTGCTCCGTGATCGTGATTGCCACCTCGAGCGCGCTCTTGCCGAGCGCCGCGCCGACCTTGGGCTGCCTCGCCTTGGCCACGCTCTCCACGAAATGCGCCAGCTCCAGCGCCAGCGGCTCGCCTTTCTCGATCGGGATTTCGCGCACCGGGATCGCACTCAGGTCGCCCGGCTTCACCAGCCCGATCTTCATTTTCAACCCGTAGGCCAGGATGTCCGTCTTCTTCACCAGGTGGCCCGCCTGGTTCATGAAATCGAGCGACAGGTAGGCATCGTCCTGGAAGATCCGGATCTCGCGCGCCTTCTTCGTGCTCATCCGGCTCGCACTCAGGTTGGCCACGCAGCCGTTCTGGAACTGGATGCGCGCATTGGCGATGTCCTCGCTCTTCGAGAGCACCGTCACCCCCACGCTGTCGATCCGCGCGATCGGCGACTTCACCAGCGCCAGCACGATGCCGATATCGTGGATCATCAGATCGAGCACCACGCCGACCTCCGTCCCCCGCGGCTGGTAGGGCGCGAGCCGCTCCGCCGTGAGGTAGCGCGGCTCGTCGATCTCCTTCTCCAGAAAACTCATCACCGGGTTGAAATGCTCGATGTGCCCCACCTGCACGAGGCGTTTGCCGGCCTGCGCCGCGGCCAGCACCCGCTCCGCCTCCTCGAGCGACGCACACAGCGGCTTCTCGATCAGCAGGTGCGCGCCGCGCTGCAGCAGCGGCACCGCCACCTCCGCGTGCCGGTCGGTCGGCACCACGACCGACACCGCCTCGCACGCCGCCCCGAGTTCCTCGATCGTCGCGAACCGCCGGCAGCCGTGCTTCGCACAGATCTCCGCCGCCCGCGCGTCGCTGGTCTCGAAGATCCCGACGAGTTCCGCGCCCGGGAGGGAAGCATAGATCCGCGCGTGGTGCTGCCCCAGCGAGCCCACGCCCGCCACGCCGCACCGAATCTTGGTTGAAGCCATGCGCGGGAGTGTGGGTCGCATGCCCCGGCCCGCAATCCCGGAGCGGTCACGCCGGCGGCCGCCCGCGCGCGCCCGTTCGCGGGCAGGAAAAATCCCGGCTCAGAACGTCACCCGATACGAGGTCACGAGCTCCCGCTGCGCCCCGAGCCGCGCGTGCTTCCGCTCGAAGTCGTAATCGAGCGCGTTGCGCAGCGAGAGGCCGACGAAGTGCGTGTATTTTCCGATCCGTTTCGCGTAATTCGCCCCCAGGCCGAAGATCCCGTAGCTCGGAAACTCGAGCCGGTGCCGCAGCGCGTCCTCGTGCTGCGCGACGAACGACGACACATACACCCAGCTGCCGCTCACCGAGAGCCCCTTCCACCGCCCCGTCGGCACCGCATAGCTCGCCGCCAGCACCACGGTCGTCGGCGGCAGCCGCGTGATCGGCCGGCCCACCTCGTGCGGCAGATCCGGCGACGCGGTCGTGAGCGCCCGCGCATAGGTCCAGCGGCCGGTCACCGTCCACGGCGGCGCCGGCTTCCAGCGCCCCTCCGCCCGCGCCCCGCGGAACGTCTCTTCCCCCGACGCCACCAGCTGCGGCTCGGTGAGATTCGCATCGAACACCGGGTGCCCGTAGCGCGGATTCGGCCGCGAGATGTCCTCGTTGAAGAGCGAGAAACCCGTGGCGGTGAACTCGATCTCCGGCTTCGTCCAGCGCCACTTCGCGCCGCCTTCGTAGCCGCGCGTCATCTCGTTCGGCTGCAGGCGCCCCGTCCGCACATCCACGCGCGACGAGGGCTCGAACGCCGTGCTCGCGGTCGCAAACACGAGCATCCGGCTCGGAATCGCCTGGTAGTTCACGCCGCAATGATACGTGAACTGGCCCACCGTGTCGGCCACGCGCGGCATCCGCGCACCCGGCGTCCGATCGGCGATGCGCAACGAGACCACATCGTGCCGGCCACCCGAAGTCACCACCGTGCGCCCGTTCTGCAGCGCCATGCGATGGCTCAGCTCGAGCGCGAGATAGCGCGCTTCCTCGTCACGATCGGCGAGCACGCGGCTGTAGGTGTCGCGCGTGAAGACCGGCCGCGAATAGTCCGGCGCCGTCGGCGTGAACAGCCGCACGCTGGCCGGAAGCGCATTCCGCCCCGCGACCGACAACGCCCGCTCCTCCCGCTCGTAATCGCCCCACGAGTGACTCGCCGCCCCCATGAGCTTGTGCTCCGCACCGAACCGGCTGAACCGCACCGTCGTCTCCAGATGCGCCAGATACACGGTCTGCGGCTGCTCCAGATGGATCGGCTCGCGCGTGCCTTCGTAGCGGCCGAGCGCGACGTTGTAGAGCGAGGTCGTGAAACGGTCCTGCTCCACCTGCCGCCACCACGTCTCCACCCCGCCGCGGACGGCCACGCTCTTGCGCGGCTGCGCGTCGATCAGGACCATCGCCGCCCCCGTCCGCCGCCGCACGCCCGACTCGGGCCCGTAGGCATGGAACCCCGCGAGCGGCAGATACGGCCCCACGATCTTCTGCCCGCTGGCCGGCCGGTATTCCAGGATGCCGGGCGCGGCGATCGCACTCAGCTCCTGGTAATCGATCGCCACCAGCGTGCTCACGGTCGCGCTGTGTTTCCACGTCAGCGCGCCGCTCAGATTGCTCAGCTCCCAGCGCGAAAATTCCTCCGGTCCCATCCGCCGGCTCCAGTCCGCCGCCACCCGCTGCCACGCCCGCTTCGGCACCGCCGGCCCGGTCCACTCCATGCCCGCCGTCTGCCGGTCCAGCGAGGAGTAGGAGTAATCGAACCGCTTGCCCGGCGTCGTGCGCGGCCGCCATGTGATGAAATCCTGGATACCTCCCGGCGCGGCCCGCCCGAGCACCGGCACGAGCATGCCCTGGATCGTCACCGTCCGGCTCGTGTTCAGCATGTCGGACGCCCCCATCGTCACGAATCCGTTCCGCAGCACCGGCGTGGGAAAACCGCGCAACGCCAGCCGCGTATCGCCCGTCGCGAGATCGACCGGCGACGGCATCGCCACCTGCCGCAGCTCCGTCCGCAGCTCGAACGCGTTCGGATCGTCCTCCAGCGCGTCGGCCGAGATCATGTCGTTCGAAAACGGCACGTCCCGCAGCTGCTGCTCGTAGGAGCCGAGCCCCGTCGCGTCGTAGCCCGCATCGTCGTTCCGCGCCTGCACCTCCACCGGCGAGAGCGTCACCGTCTCGTCGCCGCTCCGTTTGGCCTCCGCCCCGCGCTTCGCCTCCTCGGCCGGTTTCGCCTCGGGCTCCGGCCGCACCGCCTGCGCCTGCAAACCGCCCACCCAGCTCGCGAACAACGAGCCGCAGACGAGGGCGAGACTCGCGCGGGGGGACATCGTGCGCATTCCGCCGAAACCGGATTTCTGCCGCAATGTCTTTCCTCCGCCCCCGCCAAACTAGTGGGCACCGTTCGCGGCTCCTGTCCGCCGCCTAATGGCCCGCCCATCGCCGCGCCCTGCCCGCGGGTTGCGTCGCACCGCCACGGCAGTTCCACTCGCCCCATGGACCTCACCCGCCTGCCCGCCACGGATCCGCTCGATGTCTACCGCTATCGCGACGGCCTTTACGCCGTGGATCTGCTCACGGCGGCGGTGTGCGAATTCGATCTCTTCACCCGGCTCGCCGCGCAGCCGATGACCAAGGCCGAACTCTGCCGCGCCTTCGGCTTCGCCGAGCGCCCGGCCGACGTGATGCTCACCCTCTTCACCGCGGACGGCTTTCTCCGCGCCGAGGCCGGCGTCTTTCAGCCCACGCCCGTCGCCCGCGAACACCTCGTCGGCACCTCGCCCTTCTTCCTCGGCCCCTACTACGCCTCGCTCAAGGAGCGGCCCGTCGTGCGCGATTTCGTGAAGATCCTGCGCACCGGACGCCCCGCCAACTGGGGCAGCTACCAGCACCAGAAAGAGTGGAGCGAGGCGATGCTCACCGACGAGTTCGCGTCGACGTTCACCGCCGCGATGGACTGCCGCGGCGCCTTCCTCGGCGCCGCGCTCGCGCAGCTGCTCGACGTCGGGCAACGCCGCCGCCTCCTCGATATCGCCGGCGGCTCCGGCATCTACGCCTGCGCGATCGTCGCCCGCCACCCCGGCGTGCACGCCACCGTCTTCGAACGCCCGCCGGTCGACCGGATCGCCGCCAATCTCATCGCGCGGCGCGGCTTCTCCGCGCAGGTCGAGGTGCGCGCCGGCGACATGTTTACCGACCCGCTGCCCGCCGGCCACGACCTGCATCTGTTCTCCAACGTGCTCCACGATTGGGATTTCCCCCAGGTGCGCCAGCTGCTCGCCGCGTCGTTTCAGGCGCTCGCGCCCGACGGCCTCATCCTCGTGCACGACGCCCACCTCAACGCCGACAAGACCGGCCCGCTTCCGGTCGCCCGCTACTCCGCGCTGCTCATGAGCGTCACCGAGGGGAAATGCTACTCCACGCGCGAGATGGAGGAGCTGCTTACCGCGGCCGGCTTCGTGGACGTTTCCTACCAGCCGACCGTCGTCGACCGCAGCGTGATCATCGCGCGCAAGCCGCGCTGACGCCGCCCGCGGTCACGCCCCCTTCGCCACCGGCCGCCGCGGATCGGCCACCCACTCGCTCCACGAACCGGCATACAGCGCCGAGCCGCCGAGCCCGGCGCGCTCCATCGCGAAAAGATTCGCGCACGCCGTGATGCCCGAGCCGCACTGGTGCGCGACGTCGGCCGGCGCCCGGCCCGCGAGCAACGCCTCGAACTCACGCCGCAGCTCCGCCGCCGGCCGGAAGGTCAGGTCCGCGTTCAGGTTGCTGCGGTAGAAACGATTCGCCGCGCCGGGGATGTGCCCCGCCACCGGATCGATCGTCTCGTTCTCCCCGCGGAAGCGCTCCGCCGCCCGCGCATCGATCACGAGACTGCCCGCAGCTCCGAGCCGCCGCTCCACCTCGTCGACGCTCCACACCGGCATCGCGGCCGCCGCCACCGGCCATTCCGCCGCGGGACGCGCGACGGGGATCTCCGCCGTGAGCGCGCGCCCTTCCGCGAGCCACTTCGTCAATCCGCCGTCCAGCAGCGCCACGCGCTCGAGGCCGAGCCACCGCGCCAGCCACCAGAAACGCGCCGCATACAGACCGCCCGCATCGTCATACGCGACCAGCGTGGAAGCCCGCGTCACCCCATGCCGTGCCAGAAACGCCGCCCACGCCCGCGGCTCCGGGAGCGGATGACGGCCGTTGCGCCCCGTCTTCGCCCCCGACAACGCCGTCTCCACCGGCACGAAATGCGCACCCGGGATGTGCCCCTCGCGATAGACTTTCTCCCCGCGGCCTTTGTCCACGAGGTCATGCCGGCAATCGAAGACCACCCACGTCGGGTCGTCGCGCTGCGCCGCCAGTTCCGCCGCCGTCACTACGTTTGCCGTGCCCATGGTGCTCGCGCTCCCGGCTCAACGCCGCCCCGGCGAAAACTCCATGCCTTCGATCGCGCCGAGGATCTGCTGATACGCCGCATCGCGGAAGCCTTCCGCGCCGATGAACACGTTGACCAACACCTGCGGACTCAGCCGGATGGTGCCGACGGTCGCCACCTTGTAGTCGCCCGGCTTCACCGGCTTGCCGCGGAGGGAGGGGTCCGTGAAGTTGCAGTAGAACCCGTAGCCCTTCGTCAGCGTGAACTCCTGCGCGTAGGCCCGCCCTTCGACCGACTGCGCCGCATAACCCTGCCCGTCGATCTCCACGCGCATCTTCAGCTTCGCCTTCGTGTCGAAGCGGTCCACTTCGGGAAACGAGACCGCGAGCGTGCACGAGGCATTCGTCGCCTCCTTGGCCGACTTGATCGTCAGCGTGATCTCGCGCCCGAGCGTCGAGACCTCCGTCCGCCAATCGCCGAGCAGATAAAGGGTCAGCTTTCCGTGCGCGCCGAGGTCGAGCACTTCCTGTCCGCGGGCACTCACCGCGACACACAGCAGCAGAATCGTGAACAGTGTTTTCATGGCGGAAAATTCAGCCTCCCACCCTGCGCGCCACCGCCCCCGGCGCCACCGCAAAATCCCGCCTCCCCCGCCGGCAGGCCACGGCCGCGCCCCGGCCGTCTTTCAACGTTCACCTTTCGACGTTCAACTCCTTCTCCGCCCCCACCCGCTTCCGCCACGCCGCATACTCCGTCCCGATCAGCCGCGCCGGCCAGTTGCCATACCAGCCCGACCCCGTGCGCCGCTCGCGATCCACCTCGGCGAGCGAATAGACCTTCACGCCGTCGCGACTCGCGAAGATCGGCCGGTTCGTGCCGAGCTCGATCATCCGCGCCCACAACGGCGGCGCGCTCTCGTCGCGCACGACCACGACATCGAAATCCGCCTTGTGCCGGAAAAATTCCTCGGTCGGCGCCGGCACGCGCGTCACGCGGATGCCCGTGAGTTTCACTTCCGTCAGCCACCGCACCGCGCCCTCGATCGCCGCCACGACCTCCGGATCCGGCCGCGGCAGCTGCATCAGGAAGCGCACCGCCTCGACGGTGTCCGCCGGCGAGAGCGACGCCAGTTCGAAGGTCCGCGCCGCCGTCGGCGCGAGCGTCTTCGCATCGTGCTGCTGCCCCCAGCCCGTCAGCCGCCCGTCGGCCCGCACCTGCATGCGCAGCAGACACTCCAGGCCGCGCGCCGCCGCCGCCCGTGCCCGTTCCCGCCGCCCGGCATCGAGCCACGCGAAACGCGCCTCGCGCTCCCCCGCCGCCCGCAGCACGCCGAGCACGCCCATCATCACGCCGTCGTTGAAGGTGATGTGCCCGCCGATCCCCGTGTTGCCCGGCCAGCGCTGGGGGAATCCGCCGTTCGGATACTGGCTCGCCAGCATGAAATCCAGGCCGCGCTCGCACGCCGCGCGATACGCCGGCTCGCCCAGCAGCACGAAGGCCCGCGCGAGATAATCCACCTGCGGGTGCGTCGTGTGGTTGTCGTAGGAGGTGTCCTTGGCCTCGCGCGTGTCGCGGATCTTCGCCTGCTGCGCGTCCGTCAGGATCGCCTGCATGTCGTAGTCCTTCACCCAGCCGCCGTTCGCCCGCTGGAAAAGCAGGATGTTGGCCGCGATTTCCCGCACCTGCTCCGGCGCATACGCCGGCTGGCCCGGCTCCGCCTGCATCACGCGCTCGGGCTGGTTGATGTTGCGCCAGTGATGCGCCGAGTCGCGGAACGCCGACACGTCGATCGCCGTCGTGGCCGCCGCCGCGGCGAGCGCGAGGAGTGGGGTAAGCATGCCGCGATTACGCCGCGCTTCCTCCCGCCCGCAGCTCAAATCCTTCCGCTCCGGGGCCCGGCGCGACGGGCGTTTACCCGAGGTAGAGCCCGTCCCGCACCGCCGGCTTCGCCGCCAGCCGCCGCCACGCGTCGGCAAACGAGTCCTCGTCGTATCCGAAGAGCGGCGACACTTCCACCGCCGCCTGCGGCACGCCCTGCGCGTCGCGCTCCACCGCCGCGCCGTTCGCCTCCAGCCAGCGGCCGAACTGCCGCAGCTGGTCGTCGCGGCAGGTCCGCGGCGAGTCGAGCCCCTCGGCATTTTTCACCGGCGAGAAGTCGTTCTCCCGGAGCGTCTCGATCACGACCGGATTCCGCGCAAACGGCAGCGCATCGAACACGAACATCTCGAACTTCACGCCGTTCGGCTTCTCCGGCTTCACCGCCGTGCCGTCCGCCGCGACCGTGGGGATCTTCTTGTCCGCGCGGTGGAACGCCAGCGCCGGACCCGTCGCCCCCGCCCGCGCCATCCGGCGCACGAATTCCCGGTCGAGCACATGGATCGCGATGCTGCCCGCGATGAAGCGCAGCTGCCCCGCCGCGTCCTGCTCGCGCTGCATCGCCGCGGGCAGATCCGAATACTCCACCACGACAGTCCGGCCATCCTGCACGCAGAAATGCCCGACCTTCTCCTCGGCATACGCCTTCGGCACCATCTTGCTCGACATCTCCGAGCCGCGCATGAGATGCCAGCCGACAAACGCCGGATCGATCGCCCGCACCAGCGGATTGTCGACCTGGAAGTAGCTCAGCGTGTCGATCCCGTCGCGCGCCATCAGGTCGAGCGCCCCGCTGCGGTCGAGCGCCCGCAGCGAGCCGCCGTGCCCGTCCGGCGAAAGCGCGAGCGAGCCCGTCGTCTCGAGCAGGATCCGGCCGTCGAAGTCCACCGCCGGCATCCGGCCCTGCCGGAAGAAATGCACCCGGTGCCGGTCGAGCCCGAAGTAATTGTGCTCCGCGAAAAACGCCTCCGTCGCCGCATGGTTCGCATGGCTCGTCATGATGAACCACGGCAGCGGTTTCCCGTAGCGCACGCCCGCCGCCTGCACCTTCTCGGCAAACACCTGGAAGAGCGTCTTCCGCTTGAGCGGCGTCACCGGAAACGTCCCTTTCGGCCCGTCGTAACCGAGCCGCGTGCCCTGCCCGCCCGCCACCGTGAACGCCGCCACGCGCCCCGCGCGCAGCGCCTCCTCGCCGATCGCCTTGGCCTTCGCCCACGCCGCCGCGTCCCCGCCATGCTCCGGCCGCCGCTCGTAGGGCGCCGGCGCGAGCCCGCGCAGGTCCACGCCCGCCGCGGCACCCTTCGCCAGCAGCGTGCGCGTCAGCCGCGCCACTTCCTCGAGATCGATCTCGCCCGCCTCGGCCAGCAGCCGCTGCTGCGCCTCCGCCGGCAGCCGGTCGAAAAACGCGAACACCTGGCCCTGCCCGGCGCGCGTGAACGATTCGATGAGCGGATGTGACGTGGAGTTCGGCATGACGACAGCGAGGCATGACGCACAACGCGTTTTCGCCCCCGGAGCCACCCGAAAAATGCCGGTCCTCACTCCCCGGCACCATGCAGGCAGGCTCCACTCGCCGTTGCTGCCTTCGCGCCGGCCCGGTGACTCCACCCCGCACGTTCCGAGCCCCCCGCGCCCCATCAATCCTCGTAGCGGAAAATAATCTCCCCCGGCCGCGCAAACTTCAGCTGCTCCCGCACCACCTTCTCCACAAACGCCGGATCCGTGCGCATCCGCTGCAGCACCTTCTCCTGCTCCGCGAGCCGCCGGCGGGCATTCTCCAGCTTCGCTTCCGCCACCGCCTCCGCCAGCTTCAGCTGCTTGTATTCGGCGTGCGCCTCCACGAACCACGTGCCGGCCCCCAGGACGAAGGCCGCCATCAACACGGTGTAACCTCCGAGGATCAATCGACGCGCGTTCACAGCAGGGACGCGCCGATCAACAGCCTCGCTCCGGGGGGAGTAAAGGAGATTTCAAATCCCGCGCCGCCGCCGGAGCGCGCCGGAATTTATCGTGCGTTTTTTCCCCGGGCTCACCACCGTCCCGCCACCTCCATGTATCAGAGTTTTTACGGGTTCAGGGAGATGCCGTTCAACATCACCCCGGACCCGCGGTTTCTCTACCTCAGCCCCACCCATCAGGAAGCCCTCCAGCACCTGAAATACGGCGTCAACGAGAAGAAGGGTTTCATCGTGCTCGTCGGCGAAGTGGGCTGCGGCAAGACCACCCTCTGCCGCCGTTTCCTCAACGAGATCGACCCCGAGAAATTCGACACCGCCCTCATCCTCAATCCCCGCGTCACCGAGACGCAGATGCTCAAGGCGATCCTCACCGAGCTCGGCGAGACCAAGCTCGCCCGCAGCCAGAACGATCTCGTCGCCCAGATGAACCGCGTGCTCCTCGACCGCATCGGCAAGGGTCGCGACATCGTGCTCATCATCGACGAAGCGCAGAACCTCAGCTTCGAGGTCCTCGAGCAGATCCGCCTCCTCTCCAATCTCGAAACCGACAAACAGAAGCTCCTCCAGATCGTCCTCATGGGCCAGCCCGAGCTCAAGGATGTGCTCGCCCGCGAGGAACTCCGGCAGCTCCGCCAGCGCATCCTCGTGCACTACGAGCTGCATCCCCTCTCGCAGAGCGACATGGCCCACTACATCCAGCACCGGCTCTCCCTCGCCGGCAGCAACGGCCGCCCCAGCTTCACCCGCTGGGCCCTGCGCACGATCCACAAAGGCAGCGGCGGCGTGCCGCGCCTCGTGAACAACCTCTGCGACAAAGCCCTCCTCGCCGCGTTCATCCGCGAGTCCGACGAGGTCAACTACTGGGACGCCCGCCGCGCCGTGAAGGAAATGCAGCGGCTCACGAGTTGATTTCACCCGTGCCGTTGTCTGAGCTGTCCGCTCCCTCTCCCACCGTGTTCCGCCTGTCGCCATGAGCCTGATCAACGAAGCCCTCAAAAAGGCGCAACGCGCCCGCCTCGAGGATCAGGCCGCGGCCGAGGCCATCGCCCCCGGCGGCGCCGTGCCCAAGCGGCGTCAGGCCCGCAGCGCCAACACCATGGTCCTGATCGGCGCCGGCGCCGTCACCCTGATCGTCCTCTCGGTCGTCGCCACCGTCTATTTCGTGAGCGGCGACAGCAAACCCGCGCCCGCTCCCACCCCGGTCGCAAAGTCCACCGCCACCCCGTCTCCCACCGCGGCCGCCGCAGCGCCCACGCCGCCCGCCTCCGCCCCGGCGAGTCCATCGCCCGTTCCCGCGCCCCCGAGCGCACCCGCGCCCGCAACGGCCGCCGCCATTCCCAGCGCCGCCGCCCTGCCCACCACCACTGCCACCGCTGCCCCAACGCCCGCCACCGTGCCCACCGGCACGCCTTCCGTTCCAGCCGTGGCGGACACCTCTCTCGCCGGGAAAGCCGCCACGCCGACCACAACTCCCGCAGCATCTTCCGCCCGACCCGCCACGCCCGCCCCTGTCGCCACACCCGTCGCAGCCATCCCGCCCGCGGCCGCTCCGGCCGGTGCTCCCGCGGCTCCGACACTCGACCCCCGCATCGCCGCCTACGTCGACGGCCTCCGCGTCACCGGCGTGCGCGCCTCCGGCAACGACAGCCGCGTGCTCATGAACGACCGCGTTTACCGCGTAAACGATATGGTCGAACGCAACCTCGGCGTCCGCCTCGTCAAAGTCGCAGGCGACAGCCTCACGTTCGCCGATGCCAATGGCTTCACCTACGTGAAGCACCTCTGAGCGGCGCCCCGTTTACCCGCGGCGCCACCCGCCGGCACGCCCGCCCGGCCCGGATCCGCGCCACAAACGCCATCGCCGCGGATCCGCTTACCCGTGGGTCGCCCGCTTACTCCGCGCGATCCGCCTCGCTCGTGTCCGCCGCCAGCGCCGGCGCCAAAGCCACGCCCTTCACGCGCACTCCCGCGATCTTCGCCAGCACCGTGCCGACGACTTCGCTGCGCACATCCACCAGCACGTGCCGCTGGTGGAGATCGATCGCGCCGACGATCTCCGCCGGCAGCCGCGTCACCCCCGCGATCTTCCCCACGATGTCCGCCGGCGTGACGAGCTGCTTCCGGCCGACGTTGAGGAAAATCGTCGTCATGCCCGGCTCGCGCCCCGTGCGCGCCGGCCGCTCGTATTTCTTTTTCTTCGGCATCGCCTCTTCGTCGTCGACCGGCACCACCGGCTCCCGCTTCGCCGCGGGCCTCGGCTCCAGCGGCGGACGCTCGGCCCGGGCACGCTCCACCGGCTCCGCCCGGCGCGGAGCCGGCGCCACGGCCGCCGGGGCTGCTGCCGCCTCGCCGGCGCGCACCGGGGACGGCGCCGCCTTCTTGACGGCCGCGGTCTCACCGCCGGCGCTCGCCTCCAGCAGGTGCATCAACGCCGAGCAGATGTCCGTGCTCGCGTAGCCCTGCTCCAGCAGCCGGTCGATCATCGTATTCCGCGGCTTGAACTCCCGCGCCTCCAGCACCCCGCGCACTTTTTCGAAGAACACATTCGCCCGCGCCTCCTCCACCTCGTCCAGCGACGGCACGCGCTCGCGCCGGATCTTCAGCTTCGCGTAGCGCACCATGTGCTGGAGTTTGTAGATCTCCTGCCCGCTCACGAAGGTGAACGCCCGCCCGCTCCGCCCCGCGCGCCCCGTGCGCCCGATCCGGTGCGTGTAATCCTCCGCATCGTTCGGCAGGTCGAAATTGAACACCACCTCGAGGTCGTCCACGTCGAGCCCGCGCGCCGCCACGTCCGTCGCGATCAGGAACTCGAACTTCCGCTCGCGGAATTTCTCCATCGTGCGGTTGCGCTGCGCCTGCGTGATGTCGCCGTGCAGCCGGTCCACCGCATAGCCGCGCGCGTGCAGGTGCTCGTCGAGATCGTCGACCATCACCTTCGTGCTGCAGAAAATGATGCCGTAGCGGAAATCGTGCAGATCGATCAGCCGCGTCAGTGCCTCGATTTTCGAGCGGCGATCCACCTCGAAATACACCTGATCCACCTGCGGCGCGTTCTGCGCCTGCGCCTCGATCTTGATCCACGCCGGGTCGCGGCTGTAGCGCGTGATCAGGTCCTGGATCGCGCGCGGCAGCGTCGCGGAGAAAAACAACACCTGCCGCTCCGCCGGCGCCGCGGCCAGGATCCGCTCGATGTCGTCGCGGAAGCCCATGTCGAGCATCCGGTCCGCCTCGTCGAGCACCACGAGTTTCAAGGCATTCAGTTTCAGCGTCCCGCGGTCCATGTGGTCCTGCACGCGCCCCGGCGTGCCGATCACGATCTGCACGCCCGCCTCGAGCGCACGGAACTGCCGCTCGTAGCTCTGCCCGCCGTAGATCGGCACCTCGCGCACCCCGCGCTTGAAGAACGCCAGCCGCCCCGTCTCCTCCGCCACCTGCACGGCCAGCTCGCGCGTCGGACACAGCACCAGCACCTGCACTCCGCGCGTGTGCGTATCCACCCGCTCGATCGCCGGAATCGCAAAGGCCGCCGTTTTGCCCGAGCCCGTGGCCGACTGCCCCACGATGTCGCGACCCGTCAACGCCACCGGGATCACGGCAGTCTGGATGGGCGAGGCTTCCTCGAAGCCCATCTTGCCCACTGCCTTGATGATTTCGGCCGAGACACCGAGTTGATCGAACGGACGCTTTTCCATCCCGCGAGGTAAACACCTTGGCCGCCCCGCGCGAGCCACGTCTGCGGGTGGCCCGAAGTTTCCCGGCACCTCCGCCGCCGCATCCCTACGTAGTCGCGGAGCTTGCCGCGCGCCGCCGCGGTCCCATCGTCCGCACCCGTTCTTTGGATACGCACGCCTAAGCTGCCGCCGCTTCCTCGGTGTCAGCGCGGGGGAACCAGATATTCCATCCTGCCGCACGCCCGCTCCCGCGGACGCGCGCCGGACGGACGGGGCGAACGGCCGGCGCGCAAGCGTCGGCCCAGGTGACTTCCTAGCACCGAGCCCGTCAGCTAACCTCGTCGGCCATGGGAAGGGTGATCCACTAGAGCTCCCTCCTGGAGTCTCCACGGTCGCTCCCACGCCACCGCTGCTGCGTCCGGCCCCGGGGAATACCCGGGCCGGCGCGTCAGCCCGGAGAAAAGTCATGTCCCGCTCGTCACTCGGGTTCCTGCGGAACCTGCTGTTCGGCCGCGCGCGCTCGCTCGCGGACCATACTCTGTTCCACCGCACCTCGCTCATCGCGGTGTTCGCCTGGGTCGGCCTCGGCGCCGACGGCCTGTCGTCCTCGTGCTACGGCCCCGAGGAAACTTTCCGCGCCCTCGGCGCGCACCCGCACCTCGCGGTGTTTGTCGCCCTCGCCTCGATCGTCACGATCGCGGTGCTCTGCGCGAGCTACCGCGGCATCATCGCGCTCTTCCCCGGCGGCGGCGGCGGCTACCTCGTCGCCAGCAAACTCCTCTCCCCCGCCACCGGCTTGGTCTCCGGCAGCGCACTCCTCGTCGACTACGTGCTCACGATCACGATCTCGGTCGCGAGCGGCGCCGACGCGCTCTTCAGCCTCTTCGGCCCCGCGTGGCACGCCTGGAAACTCCCCGCCGCGGCCGCCGGCATCCTGTTCCTCTGCGTCCTCAACCTCCGCGGCACCCGCGAGTCCGTGCTGCTGTGGGTGCCGGTGTTCTTCGTGTTTCTCGGCACGCATGCGTTTGTCATTCTCTATGCCGTCGCCACGCACACCGGCGATCTCGCCACCGTCACCCGGGAAACGACACAGGCCGTCACGTCCGCGCAGCAGCAACTCGGCACCCTCGGGGTGATCATCGTCGTGCTCAAGGCTTACAGCCTCGGCGCCGGCACCTACACCGGCATCGAAGCCGTAAGCAACGGCCTGCCCGTCCTCCGCGAGCCGCGCGTCCGCACCGGCCAGCGCACCATGCTCTACATGGGCACCTCCCTCGCCTTCACCGCCGGCGGCCTGCTCCTCGCGTATCTGCTCCTGCGCGTCGCCCCGGTCGACGGCAAGACCCTCAACGCCGTCCTGCTCGAGCGCCTTACCGCGTCCTGGCCCGCGACGCTCGCGACCGTCTTCGTCGGCGTCACGCTCGTGTCCGAGGCCGCCCTGCTGCTCATCGCGGCGCAGGCGGGCTTCATCGACGGTCCGCGCGTCGCCGCCAACCTCGCCCTCGACCGCTGGCTGCCCGCGCGCTTCGCGCAGCTGAGCGACCGCTTCGTCACCCGCAACGGCATCCTCGTCATGGCCGGCGCCGCCCTGCTCGTGCTCCTGATCACGGGCGGCTCCGTCACGCTGCTCGTCGTCCTCTACGCCATCAACGTCTTCATCACCTTCTCGCTCTCCCAGCTCGGCATGGTCGTGCATGCCTGGCGCTCGCGTCGGAGCGATCCCCGCTGGCGCCGCGGCCTCGCCCTCAACGGCTTCGCCCTCGTCCTGACGACCGGCATCCTGCTCTCGCTCGCCGTCCTCAAATTCCACGACGGCGCCTGGGCCACGCTCCTCGCCACCGGCACGATCGTCGCCGCCGCCTTCGCCATCCGCCGCCACTACCGCCAGGTCGGCGCCCAGCTGCGCCGGCTCGATGTCCTCGTGACCAACCCGCCCGGCGTCCCGACCGCCGCCGCTCCCGGCGACGCGCCTCCCGCGCCCACACCCGGCCGCCCCGTGCGCCCCGCCGCCGCCCACGCGCCCGCCACGACCCAGACCGCCATCGTGTTCGTCAACGGCTTCAACGGCCTCGGACTCCATACCTTGCTCCACCTGCACCGGCAGTTTCCGGGCACCTTCGGCCACCACGTGTTCGTGAGCGTCGGCGCCGTCGACGCCGGCAACTTCAAGGGCGCCGCCGAACTCGACGCCCTCCGCACCCACACCGCCGCCGAGGCGGACCGCTACGTCGCGTGGGCGCGCACCCACGGTTGGACCGCCGAAGCCCGCACCGCCATCGGCCACGACGTCACCGCGGAACTCGTCCGCCTCGCTCTCGCCACCGCCGCGGAGCACCCGCGCGCCGTCGGCTTCGCCGGCCAGCTCGTCTTCGCCCGCGAGACGTTTCTCACCCGCTGGCTGCACAGCGCGACGGCCTTCGCCCTCCAGCGGCAGCTCTTCCTCGCGGGTGTGCCGTGCGTCGTGCTGCCGATCCGGGCCGACCCGGAAAACGATCCGGACAAAAACGCCCCGCCGCTTTCCCCCGCGGCCGTTCCCGTCTAACTGTCCGCGTCCGTTTCCCCGCCTGTCCCGCGCCCGGCGCGTCACTTCCCGCGCCGCGGCGCGACTTGCCGTCACTCCGATGTCACCCCGCGTCCCGCCCTTCCTCGCCCGGCTCGCCGCCCCCGTCGCCGCCGTCCTCGCGACCGCATTCGCCGCGGTCGCTCCCCTTGCCGCGGCGCCGCTGCTCGAGCGCCTGAATCGCGGCGTCGTCGCGCTCCACCAGCCCGATGGCCGCATCGCCGTGAGTTGGCGCGTGCTCGGCACCGACCCCGCCGCCGTCGCCTTCAATCTCTACCGCCAGTCCGATCCGCTCCCCGCCGGCTTCGGGCCCCGCGGTCGCTCCGGCTCCGGCACCAACGAACCCCGCCGCCTCAACGCCACGCCGCTCACCGGCGCCACGTTCTTCATCGACGAAACGGCCAGCCTCGCCACGCGCACCACGTATGCCGTGCGCGCGGTGATCGACGGCGTCGAACATCCCGCCGCTCCCGGCGCCACTTTCACCCTCCCCGCCGCCGCCCCGCCGCTCCCCTACCTCACGATTCCGCTCCAGCCGCCCGCCGGCGCCCAGCCCGGCGATGCCTCCGCCGGCGACCTCGACGGCGACGGCACCTACGACCTCGTCGTGAAACTCGAGCAGCGCCCGCGCGACAACTCCCAGGCCGGCCCCACCGGCCACACGTTTCTCCAGGGCTACAAACTCGACCTCGCCCACACCGACGGCCCCGCTTCGCGCCTGCTCTGGACCATCGACCTCGGCCGCAACATCCGCGAGGGCGCCCACTACACGCAGTTCCTCGTCTACGATTTCGACGGCGACGGCCGCGCCGAGATCGTCTGCAAGACCGCCGACGGCACCGTCGACGGCACCGGCAAGGTGATCGGCGATCCCGACGCCAATTGGGTCCAGCCCGAGGGCGCCACCGCGTCCGTCGTCGCACCCGGCCGCGACGGCAAGTCCGCCCCGCGCACCGTCAACACCGCCGGCCACATCCTCAGCGGCCCCGAGTATCTCACCGTCTTCGACGGCCGCACCGGCGCCGCGCTCGCCACCACCGGCTACCGGCCCGCCCGCGTCGAGGGCACCACCGCGTTTGCCCCGCAGCGCCTGCAGGACACCTGGGGCGACGCCACCGGCAACCGCTCCGACCGCTACCTCGCGTGCGTCGCCTACCTCGACGGCACCCGCCCGAGCATCGTCATGTGCCGCGGCTACTACACGCGCTCGACGCTCGCCGCCTGGGACTGGCGCGACGGGAAACTCACCGCCCGTTGGCTCTTCGACAGCGACCAGCTCGCCGCACCCGACCTCACCAACCCCTACCGCGGCCAGGGCAACCACAACGTCTCCGTCGCCGACGTCGACGGCGACGGCCGCGACGAGATCGTCTACGGCGCCATGGTCATCGACGACGACGGCCGCCCGCTCTACTCCACCGGCTGGGGCCACGGCGACGCCCTCCACGTCTCCGATCTCGTCCCCGGGAATCCCGGCCTCGAGATTTTCTCCATCCAGGAGCGCTTCGACGCGCAGGGCATGAATCTCCGCGATGCCCGCACCGGCCAACCGATCTTCACCATCCCGTCCGTCCGCGCCGCCACCTCCGGCGGCGATGCCGGCGAAGGCCCCGGTCGCGGTGTGGCCTTCAACATCGACCCGCGTTTCCCCGGCGCCGAATTCTGGGCCGCCGGCGCCGGCCTCGGCGGGATGTATGACGCCCGCGGTCACCGCGTTTCGGATACGCGCCCGCGCTCCTGCAACTTCGCCGTCTGGTGGGACGGCGATCTCCTCCGCGAACTGCTCGACCGCAACGTCGTCACCAAATGGCACGGCGAGACCGGCACCGAGACCACGCTCCTCACCGCCCAGGGCTTCACCTCCAACAACGGCACCAAGGCCACACCCACCCTCAGCGCCGACCTCTTCGGGGACTGGCGCGAGGAGATCGTCTGGCGCTCCGCCGACGGCCGCGAACTGCGCATCTACAGCACCACCATCCCGACGCGCCACCGGCTCGTCACCCTCATGCACGACGCCCAATACCGCCTCGCCGTCGCCTGGCAGAACGTCGCCTACAACCAGCCGCCGCACCCGAGCTTCCACCTCGACGAAGCGGTCGCGCTGCCGCCGCACCGCCCCGTCGCCACCGCCCCGGCGCCGTGAGGCACCGCGGGGCCCCGCCACCCGTCTCTACTTCGCGCCCTTCGGGTCGGCTTTCTTCGTCTCGGCTTTTTTCACCGGCGCGGGCGGCGGCAACGGCAGCGTCTCGATCTTCGTGCGGCCGTTGATCTCGTCCCAGGTGAACTTGCGCGCCTGGATCAGCCCCGCGCCGCCGCGATAGACTTCGAGCGTCAGCTGCGGCTCCCGGCCCGTCGTATCGATGTCGAACACCGAGCACATCGTGCCTTCGACGAGGTTGAGAAACATGTCGGGCTTGTTGATGCCGTTGGTCGTCTTGCTGCCGAGCGGCCCCGACGTGATCTCGATCAATCGTCCCGCGATCTGGTAGCCGCCCGTGAAATGCCGGTCGCCCGAAAGCAGGATCACGCCCGGCACGTCGTTCTTCATCAGGTGCTCGAAAATCTCCTCCCGCTCGCGCGCGAAGCTCGTCCAAGAATCGAGGTGCCCGTTGCGCTCCCACTCGCTGCCGCTCGCGATGAACTTCACCTTCGCCTTCGAGGCCAGGATCTCGCGTTTGAACCACGCGAGCTGCTTCGCCCCGAGCATCGTCTTCGTGCCATCGTCCGGCGCCCGGTTCGGCGAGCGGTGATAGCGGTTATCGAGCATGAAGAAATCCACGTCGCCGCGGGACAGTTTGAAATACACGCCCGGGTCGTCCGGCTGCCCATACGCCGGATTCGCCCAGAACTGCTGGAACGTCACCAGCGAGATCTCCTTCCCCTTCGCCGTGCCGTCGGAGTCGTTCGGCCCGTAATCGTGGTCGTCCCAGATCGCATAGGTCGGCACCCGGCGCGTGATGTCCGCATAGCCGAGCACACTGCGGTGATCGTAGTAGGCTTTGCGCTGCGGCTCCGGCGCCGTGCTGTCCGCGTAGTGGTTGTCGCCGAGCATCAGCAGCACGTCGAACTTCGTGCGTGCCGCCATCTCCGCCCAGATCGCCGCAGTCATGAACCCGCTCCGCCCCACGCAGGAGGAAAACGCGATCCGCTGCTTCCCGGCCGCGCCGGTCTCCGGTGCGGTCGTGAACGCCGGATACGGCCGCGCCATCGCGGGCGCGCCGTCGAGCAGCACCACGTAATGATACGTCGTCGCCGGCTCGAGTCCGCCGATCGCGACGTGGCCCATGAAGTCGCTCTCGGCGCCGAGCCGCGGTCCTTCGACCACCCGTCCGTCCGCAAGATCCGGCGCCCGCCCGATCTTCACCGCGAGCCGCGCGCCCTCGGAGGCCTTGGCCCAGATCCGCGTCTCGCGCGGCCCCGTGTGCCCCACCATCGGCCCGAGGCCGAGAAAGGGCGCGGCGGGCAGCGTTGTGTTTCCGGCGAGCAGCGCGGCCGCCAGCAGAAGCATCGATTGGTTCATCAAAGTTCCCCTTTCACTGCATCGGCAGCCGGAGCTGCACGCGCTCGCCGCCCCGGAGCACGGTCACGTCGACCTGCTCGCCCATCTTCCTCGTCCCGAGCAGCCGGCCGATCAGTTCGCCTTCGGTCAGGCGCGCCGTGATTCCATCCACCGCGACGAGCACGTCGTCCTTGCGGAAGCCGGCATTCTTCGCCGCGGCATGTTTTCCATATTGGCCGACACCGCGCGCCAGCAACGCCAGCCCCTCGGGCTGGATTCCGCGCGCCGCCCGCTCCGCGGCCTCCAATTCCACCAGCACCATGCCGCCGAGCGCCATCGCGCGCATCGACCACGTGCCGACCCGCCGCGAGATGTTGGCCTGCGTGCGCCAGCCTTCGCCGAGCCGCACGGTGAGCGTGCGGCTCGCTCCGCCCCGCCGCACGACCGCGGCCACCTCACCCGGCTCCGGCGCGCGGTGCAGCGCCCACGCGAAGTCCGCCACCGAGATCAGCGGCTGACCCGCGAGCGCCTCGACTTCGTCGCCCTCCGCGAATCCCGCCAACGACGCCGCACTGCCGGCCGCGACTCCCGTCACCCGCGCGACGCTGTCCGCCGCGAGCGTGAGCCCGATCGTCTCCGGCGCCGGCATGGGATAGATCTGCTCGCGCGGCACCGGCTCGCGCCGCTCGCGGTGATGCGAGCGGAACGCCTCGCCGACCTGATGGCAGTGCACGCAGCTCTGCACCACGTTGCCGCCCCAGTTGAGCTCGCGGCCGTATTTCGTCGCGAGCGCCGGAAACTCCACCGGCGTCCGATACGGCACCGGCCCGCCCTGCTTGCCCGCGAGGGCGTCGCGATTTCCCGGATACGCCGCGTGCAGCGCGAGCGCCGCTTCCAGCGCCTTCCGGTAGCCGACCGTCTCCCGGGCCTCCGGGTCGACCTGGTGCGTCCACGAGCCGTAGCGGCCGTAGAGCGTGCCGTCGGCGTTGAAGATCAGGGTCGAGAACGACAGATCGTAGTCGAACTGGAAGCGGGTCAGATCGAGCGCGTTGGCGTTGATCACCCGCACGCACACGAAGCGGTCGAGCAGCGGCGCAAGCCCCGGCTCCTGCAGCACGCTCGCATCGAGCCCCACGCACGAGAGGCACGGCACGCAACGCAGCACGACAAGCAGCGGCCGGCCCGTGCGCTTCGCTTCCGCGAAGCCGCGATCGACGTCGTTGTAGATCCAGCGGGCGTCGTTCTCCAGCGCCGCCTTGTCGCCGCGCACCGCTCCCTCGCGATCCTTCACCGTTTCCGCGCCCGCCACACCGCACGCCATCACCCACGCCGCCGCCCAGAGGATGCTCGCTCGCATGCCCCGCTCATGACACCGGCCGCCGCCGCGATCAATCCCGCGGATTTCAGCTCGCCGGCGCCGGCGCGGGCAAGACGCGGTTCCGCCCCGCCCGCTTCGCGGCGTAGAGCGCCTTGTCCGCCGCCGCCACCAGTTCGGCTCCCGAATGCGCATGCACGGGCAGCACCGCCGCACCGCCGCTGAGCGTGACGTTGAGCGCCAGGTTGTCGTCCACCTTGACCGGTTCGTCCGCGAGCCGCCGGCAGACGCGGCCGGCGACCTCCATCGCCCCCGCGAGGTCCGTCTGCATCAGCACCAGCCCGAATTCCTCGCCGCCGTAGCGCGCCACCCGGTCCACCGTGCGCACCTCGTTGCCGAGCCGCCGCGCCACTTCGCGCAGCACCACATCGCCCGTCGGATGGCCGTAGGTGTCGTTGATCTTCTTGAAGTGATCGATGTCGATCATCACCAGCGCCAGCGGATGCCCGAACCGCAGCGCGCGCTCCTGCTCCTCGCCGAGGATGCGTTCGAATTCCCGCCGGTTCAGCACGCCCGTCAGCTGGTCGCGCGTCGCCAGCCGGCGCAGCGCCTCGAGCGTGTCGCCGAGTTTCAACGCGTAACGCAGCGACCGCTCGATCATCCGCGGCGTGATCTCGCCCTTCACCAGATAGTCGAGCGCCCCCGCGTTCATCGCCTCGACGTCCACGCGGTGCGCCGTCTCGGAGGTCAGAAACACGATCGGCGTCCGGCAGCCGCTCGCCACCGCCTCGCGGATCAGCTGCAGCCCGTCGCGCTCGCCCAGCTGGTAGTCGAGCAGGCAGGCCGCATAGTCGCCGGAGAGCAGCTTCTGCATCCCTTCGTCGTAGGTGCCCGCCCACTCCAGCTCGTAGCGGTCCATTTCGAAGTTCTTGAAATGGGCATGCGTGACCCGGAACTGCAGCCGGTCGTCGTCGATGAGCAGGATTTTCCGCGCCATGTCCTCAGCGCAACAGGAGGCACCACCCCGCACGCGGCAAGGCCAATCTCGGCCCCGCTCAGCTCCCGGCCACCGCGCGCTTCACCCCGGCCGCCAGATCCGCCGCCTTCGCGGCCACCGCCGCCACGATCCGGCCACGGTCGCCGAGATTGTCGCGGATGCAGTTCACGAGCGCCGACCCGACCACCACGCCGTCGGCGTGCGCCGCGATCTGCGCGACCTGCGCCCGCGTGCTCACGCCGAAGCCCACCACCATCGGCGCGTTCACCCGCGCCCGGATCCGCGCGACGGCTTCCGGGATGTTGCCCGCCACCTGGTCGCGCACGCCCGTCACGCCTTCGCGCGACACATAGTAGATGAAACCCGTCGTCGCCTCGCCGATCCGTCCGATCCGCGCATCCGGCGTGGTCGGCGCCACGATGAACACCGTGTCCACCCCGTGCGCCCGGCACGCCGCCGCCATCTCGCCGGACTCCTCCGGCGGGAGGTCGAGCGTCAGGATTCCGTCCACTCCCGCCTCCTTCGCCGCGCGCACATAGGCGTCCACGCCGTTGGCAAACACGAGATTGTAGTAGGTGTAGAAGACGATCGGCGCCTGGCTGAACTCCCGCACCCGCCGCACCAGCTCGAAGACCCGCGCCGCCGTCATCCCGCCTTCCAGCGCGCGCTGCGCCGCCAGCTGGTTCGTCAGCCCGTCCGCGAGCGGATCGGAAAACGGCACCCCCAGCTCCAGCACATCCACCCCGTTTTCCAGCAACGCACGGCACACCGCCAGCGAAGAGTCGAAGTCCGGGTCACCCGCGCAGACATACGCGACAAACGCCGCGCGGTTCTCCGCCCGGGCCCGGGCAAACGTGGTCTGAATTCGAGACATGGGCCGGCGAAGTTGGCGACTGCCCCGCCACGAGTCTAGAGCCGATTCAATCGTCCGCTCCACCCCGGCGCATCGCCGCTCAGAACTCGAACTCCACCACCACCGGCAGGTGATCCGAAAGCATCGAGCGCACGACCTCGCAGCGCGCCCGGACACAGCCCTCCGGCAGAAAAACAAAGTCCAGCGCCCGCTGCGGCAACGGCGAGGGAAACGTCCGCCCGCCCACCGGCAGCATCGTGTAGTCGCAGTAATCCGACAGGTGGCTGAGCAACGCCGCCGTCGCATCGTCACGCGTGCCCGGATTGTTGAAATCCCCGCAGACCACCGGCGGCACCGCCCACGTCCTGCCGTGCAGCCGATGCTTCTCGCGCAGCCAGCCCAGCAGCAGATCGAGCTGACGCAACCGCTGCGCCCGCGAGCCGAAGTGCAGGTGCAGATTCACCAACGGCAGGCAGCGCCCGTCCACCTCCAGCTCCACGTAGAGAAAGCCTTTCTCGCCCAACCGCCGCTGCCCGAACACCACCGTCTCCGCCGCGCGGATCGGCGCGCGCGACAACACCGCGTTGCCATAGCTGAGGTTGAGCAGCCCCGTCCGCCGGTTGTTGATGCCGAACACCGAGTGCGCGAACCGCGTGTGCACCCGCAGGTAATCGAGATGGTCGAAATTCCCCGCCCACCGCGAACACTCGTCGATCTCCTGCAACGCCACCACGTCCGGCGCCAGCCGCTCCAGCAGCGCCGCGATCCGTCGCAGGTTGGCCCGCAGCTTCCGGCCGGAAGTCATTCCCTGGATCGGATTCAAACCGCGCCCATGCGCGATGTTGAACGTGACGAGGCGAAGGCGCGACATGCGAAGCCCCGCGACTCAAAGGCCCCGCTCCCGCAAACGCAACCCGCCGCCACCCCGGTCATCGCCCACCGAGTCGGTCTCGAACCGATCCCCCGCCCGCCTCTTCCCCCCCAAACACCACTCCGCGCCGCCCACTCGCTCCAATCTGCGGCGTTTCCGAATCTGCGGAATTCTCAGTTCAGCCCCCCTGCCGCGACCGCCAAAAATCCTCACCCCTTCGTCACTCCCACCCGCAACGCCACCATCTCCCGGTCGTTGCGCATCAACAGCAGATCGCCCGCGAGCACCGGGTGATTCCACGTTTTCCCGGTCACCGCCGGCCGCCGCGCCAGCTCCGCAAAGCCATCCGGCTTCGCCGCGACGAGCGCCACGTCGCCCTGCTCCGTCGCCACGACCAACAAATCCTGATCCGCCAGCAGCAACACCTGCCCGCGCCCGTAGCGCCCGCCTTTCCACACCGCCTTTCCCTCGCCGAGCTCGATGCACGCGAGGATCCCGCTGTCGAAGCCATACGCGTGCCCGCGGTGCAGCACGAAGTCGTTGAAATACGGCTTCAGCCGGTTCGACGTCCACCGCTCCTCCACCGTCCACGAACCGCCCGTCGCCGCGACCGCGATCCGCCGCGCCCCCGCCCGATCGCCCGTGCTGATCAGCAGTTCCCCCGCGCCGAGCACCGCCGGCTGCACGATCGCGAAATTCTCCCACGCATGCGTCCACAGCACCTTGCCGTCGGCCGGCGCCACGCTCGTCGCCCCTTTGCCGCTCATCAACACCACCTGCGGCACCCCGCCCAGCTCGACGAGATGCGGCGAGCTGTAGCTCTTTCCATCGCCCGGCCCGCGCCACCGCAACGCCCCCGTCGCCCGGTCATAGGCCGCCAGCGTCCCCGTCGCCGCCACGATCACCAGATCGCCCCACACGAGCGGCGAACCCGCAAAGCCCCACTCCGGCGTCGCCCTCTCCGTGTCCCGCCCGACGTCCCGCGTCCACACGCGCGCGCCCGTGCGCGCCTCGAGCGCATTGAGCACGCCCGTCGCCCCAAGTGCGTAGATGCGCCCGTCATGCCACGTCGGCGTCCCACGCGGCCCCGCCCCGGCATTGGACTCGTAGAAACGCACCGGATCCGCGTGCACCCACACCGGCTCGCCCGTCGCCAACCGGTAGCACGCCACCACCTCCTGCTCGCCGCGCTGCTCCTGCGTAAACACCCGCCCGTCCACCACCGCCAACGACGACCAGCCCGGCCCCACCTCCCGCCGCCACACTTCCACCGGCGGCCGCGCGTTCCAGTCCGTGTCGATCCGCACGCCCGTCAGCACGCTGTCGCGCCGCGCCCCACGGAACCCCGGCCAGAAAACATCGCTCGCCCCCGCCGACTCCCGGACCGGCGTCGTCCCGACGGCTGCCGGCGCCGGCACCGCCTTCGTCTCCGCGGCGCGCTTCGCCAGCATCCGCTCCTCCGCCGTCGGCGTCCACCGCCAGTGCCACGCCGACTCCGCGTCGCTCGTGATTCCATCCGTGCGCAACAGGAGAAACACGCCGCACCCCGCCGCCAGCGCCACCGCGACCACCCCGCGCCGCACCGCCGCTCCCGCCCGCCGCGTCGCCGCCAACGCGCCCACCAACGCGAGGCACAACACCGGCGTCGCGTAGATCGGCAGCATCATCCCCATCATCCCGCCCGCGATCGACGGATGCACGATGCGCGAGGTCACCGCCACGCCCACCGCCGCCATGCCCACCACCGCCCAACGCTCCGCCCACGGCGCCCGGCTGAAAAACAGCCACCAGACGATCACGCCCAACCCGAGCCCCAACGAGCCCATCACCGCCACCATCAGCGTATCCGGCCAGAAAACCGGCACCCCAAACCGCAGTCCCCACTGCACCGCGACCAACCCCACCCCCGGCCACAGGCGCAACGCCGCCCCCGGCCGTTTCACCGCCGCGTCTTCCACTCCATTGATTGGCTGCATGGGCAGACTACACCGACCCGGCCACGCGGGTTACACATTTCTCGCGGCTCCCGGGCCGGCATTCTCCCGCCGCGCCGGACACCGGCAAAAATGGGGCGGCCAACGGGATTTGAACCCGCGACCCCAAGATCCACAATCTTGTGCTCTAACCAACTGAGCTATGGCCGCCGTAAGGGTCGGGGAACGTCGCGGTCCGTTTCCGACCTGTCAACTTCAAGTTCAGCGGCAGAAAACCCCGCGTTCGCGACGTTCGGTTCGCCCGCTCCGTCCCTCTCCATCCGCCCGTTCCGCCCTCCCCGTCACCCCGGCTGCGTCCACGCCGCCGCCGGCACGCTTGACGCCGTCGTCCCTTCCTTCTCTTTCCCGCTCACTCCCGTCCCGGCGTCGTGCCGGGCCCGGCTTCCAGCGCCCCTCCGCATGAAACGCGTCCTCGTCCCTCTCGCCGTCATCATCGTCCTCGCCGGCGCCCTGTGGCTCGTCACCCAGACTTCGTCACCGAAGCCCGCCCTCGCTCCCGATTCCGGCGGCAACGCCTCCGCCGCTCCCGCCTCGTCCGCAGCCAAATCCGCCGATGGCCAATCCCCGGCTCCGTCCGCTCCCGCCGGCCCCGTCGTCCGCACCGAGACCCAGCCCGAGGTCGTGTTTCAACGCGCCTTCTGGCGCCGCCCCGACGCCACCGTCCGGATCCGCCACGCCGAACGCCGCGAATGGGTCGAGGGCGGCGCCAATGTCCAACGCTGGGAATGGTTCGTCGTCCTCGAAGCCAAGCCCGACTTCCGCCGCTGGCTGCTCGAGCAGAATCCTTTCGAGCTCACGCGCAAACCGCTCCCCGAGACCCTCTCCCTCACCGGCGCCCCCAAGTGGTTCCCCGCCCGCGATCGCCTCGCCGCGCTCACCACCTACGCCAACCACGAGGGCCGCTTCATCGTCTGCGTCGACGAGGCCACCGGCCAGATCTTCGCCACCGACCGCGGCGGCGGATTCAACGCCTCCGCCGTGCCGGTTTCGCCCCGCTGACACGGGCGCCCGCGACATCGCGGTTGAATTGCCGCGGCGCGCCCTCTAAGCGCCGTGCATGCCCCCACGTTTCCTCGCGACCCTGTTGGCGCTGCTGGCGGTAGCTCTCCGGACCGAGGCCCAGGTCGTCGTCCTCGACAACTTCAACGCCGGCTCCGCCACCGGCTCCGTCCGCACCGGCACGAGCTGGGTCAACAACGTCACCCCGGGCGCAAGCGCCGTCACCGTCGGCGGCAGCGCGCTCAACGACAACGGCTGGGGCGCCACCGGGCAGAACATCAACGCCGCCAACCTCAATTTCCTTTCCGTCACCGCGCAACGCGATGCCGGCCACGCGGCCCCGTCCTTCGTCATCCAGTTCGAGGACCGTAACCTCAACACCCAGGTCTTCTCCGTCAGCGCGACCGCGTTTGCCATCGGTTCGCTCACCGCCGTGCAGATCCCGCTCGCGAGTTGGTCCGGCACATTCGACCGCTCCCAGATCGTGAGCTGGAGCATCGGCGGCGGCTCCGTCGGCACCACCGCCTTCCGGATGACGTTCGACCACCTCGCGCTCTCCGCCAGCTCCGACCCCGGCGCCGCCACCGCTCCGAGCGTCACCGGCAGCTTCGGCCCCACCGCCCGCGCCCTCGGCGAAAGCGTCACGTTCAGCGTCACCGCGTCGGGCTCCGCGCCGTTCACCTACCAGTGGCTGAAGAACAACACGCCCGTGCCCGACGCCACCGCCGCCACGCTCACCCTCGGCAACCTCGTCGCCACCGACGCCGGCACTTACACCGTGCGCGTCGGCAACGCCGCCGGCTCCGTCACGAGCAGCGCGTTCACCCTCACCGTCACCGCCACGCCCGCCACCATCACCCTCGGCAGCCTCGCGCAGACCTACACCGGCACGCCGCGGCCCATCACCGCCACCACGTCGCCGGCCGGACTGCCCGTCGTGGTCAACTACGCCGGCGGCGGCACCAACGCCCCGACCAGCGCCGGCTCCTATGCCGTCGTCGCCACGATCAATCACCCCACCTACTCCGGTCGCGCCGAGGGCACGCTCGTCATCGCCCGCGCCCCGCAATCGATCGCGTTCGGCGCGCTGCCCACCACCCTCCAGGTCGGCACCGCCACCACGCTCACCGCCACCTCGAGCTCCGGCGGACCCGTCGCGTTTGCCCTCGCGAGCGGCCCGGCCGACTTGAACGGCAGCACGCTCACGCCCCGCGCCGCCACCGCCATCACCGTGCGCGCCACCCAGGCCGGCGACGCCAACTTCCTGCCCGCCAGCGTCGACCTCTCGTTCACCACCGCGAAGCAGAACCAGAGCCTCACCTTCCCCGCGTTCAACGCCCCCGTCGGCTCCGACACCGTCACGCTCGCCGCCACCTCCACCTCGAATCTCCCCGTCCAGTTCAGCGTCGTCACCGGCCCCGCCCAGCTCGCCGGCGCCGTCCTCTCCGTCACCGGCTCCGGCCTCGTCATCGTCCGCGCCTCCCAGCCCGGCAACGACACCTTCAACGCCGCCCCGCACCTCGACCGCTCCTTCGTCGCCTCCGGCCCGCCGCCCGCCCCCACCGCGCCCACGATCGCCCGCGGCCCCGCCTCGCTGTCGATCGCCGTCGGCGCGCCGCTCGCCCTCACCGTCGAGATCGCCGGCACCGCTCCGTTCACGTATCAGTGGTTCAAGGACAACACCGCGATCGCCGGCGCCACCGCCGCGACGTTCACCCTGGCCCGCGCCACGGCCGCCGACGCCGGCGCCTACCACGTCGTCGTCACCAACGCCGCCGGCAACGCCCGCTCCCCCGCGGCCACCATCAGCGTCTCCACCACGCCCGCGCCCACCTCGCGCCTCGCCAACTTCTCCACCCGCGCCCGCGCCGCCAACGACGACCAGGTCGCCATCGCCGGCTTCGCCATCGCCGGCAATACCCCCAAGCCCGTCCTCATCCGCGCCGTCGGTCCGGCGCTCGCGCAGTTCGGCCTCACCGATTTCATCCCCGCGCCCACCCTCGAGCTTTTCCAGGGCTCCACCCGCCTCGCGGTGAACACCGGCTGGAGCAACCAGACCAACGCCGCCGCCGTCGCCGCCGCCGCGACCCAGGCCGGCGCGTTCGCCCTCGGCTCCGGCACCGCCGACTCCGCCCTCCTCGCCACGCTCGCCCCCGGCAGCTACACCGCCGTCATCAGCGCCTCCGACCGCCGCGCCGGCGTCGGCCTCATCGAGGTCTACGATCTCTCGACCCCCGCCGCCGGCCAGCAGATCGCCAATCTTTCCATCCGCGCGACCGCCGGCACCGACGCCGACACCCTCATCGTCGGCATCGTCGTCCAAGGCACCGGCTCGCGCCGCATGCTCGTCCGCGCCGTCGGCCCCGGCCTCGGCCAGTTCGGCGTCTCCGGCTTCCTCGCCCGGCCGCAGCTCGCCGTCTTCAGCGGCACCAACGAACTCGCCCGCAACAACGGCTGGTCCACCGCACCCAACTCCAACGCCCTCGCCCAGGCCGCCGGCCAGGTCGGCGCCTTCCCGCTCGCCGCCGGCAGCGCCGACTCCGCCGTCCTCGTCGAACTCGCCCCCGGCAACTACACCGCCCAGGTCTCCGGCCCCGCCGGCACCGGCGGCGTCGCGCTCGTCGAGGTTTACGAAGCGCCCTGACCCCGGGCTCTCCTCCGTCTCCGCCCCGTCGCCGCGCATCCCTTCGTTTGCGTTCGTCCCTCCACCCCGTCCGCCGCCTCCGGCACGTTTTCGCCGCACGCTCATTTCACATAATACGTGAAATTGCCCCGCGGCACCTCGCCTTCGTCGCCGCCTTCGTCGCACTCGCTTTCGCGCCGCGCGCGTCCGCCGCGCTCGCCGGCGATGCCAGTCCGCGTTTCACCGGCGTGCCGTTCCTCCGCATCTGGGGCGCCGAGGAACACGGCGCGTTGCCCAACACGCGCGATGTCATGCCACACCCGGCCACGGGTGTCGTCTGGTTCGCCAACGCCGGCGGCCTGCTCGAATACGATGGCGAACGCTGGCGCCGCCACGTCGCCCCCGGCGGCGCCGGCATCAACGCGCTCACCATCGACGCCACGGGCCACGTCTGGTGCACCACCGAGCGCGACCTCTTCCGCCTCGTCCCCGGCCCCAACGGCCAACCGGCGTTCGTCTCGCAATTGCCCCGCCTCCCCGATCGCAGCCCGGCGTTGTTTCCCGTCGGCCGGCTGCTCGCCCGGCCCGAGGGCATCTACGTCGCCGGCCATCGGCACCTCGCCCGCTTCCCGCTCGATGGCACCGGCCCGGCCCGGGTGTGGCCGCTGCCCCCGGGTGCCAATCTGCCGGCCCTGTGGATCATGGAGGACTCCCTCCACGTGCGTCTGCCCGAAGGCGTCTCGCGCCTCGCCGGCGATCAACTCGCCAAGTCCGACCTCCGCACCTTCGCCTTCGCCACGCGTCCCGATCCGCTCGGCGGCTGGCAGATGATCAGCCGCGACGGCGTGCGCCGCTGGGACGGCGCCTACCGCCCCGTCGCCCCCGGCGCCGGCTCGACCGTCACCCCGTTCCCCGGCGATGTCGCGCTCTGCGGCACGTTTCTGCCCGACGGCCGCATCGCCTTCGGCACCTCCCGCTCCGGCATCGTCCTCGCCGACGCCGCCGGCCGGCGCCTGCAGGACATCTCCCGCGAGCACGGCCTCCCGAGCAACCGCATCGAAGCGCTCGCCACCGACCGCGACGGCGGTCTCTGGGTCACGCTTCGCAACGGCATCGTGCGCCTCCAGCTCGATTCCCCCTACGCCCGCCACGGCCTCTTCGCCCCGCGCATCGACAGCTCCCCGTCCGTCCTCGCGCTCCATCGCGGCGATCTCTTCGTCGGCGGCGGCGAGGGCCTCTGGCGCCGCGACCGGCTCGGCGCCTTTCAATCCATCCCCGAACTGCCCCATCTCGTGCGCCAACTCCATGTGGTCGCCGGCGACCTGCATGCCAGCGGCGTGGAACTCCGGCGGATCCTCCCCGACGGACGCGCCGAGAAACGGGATGCGGCGACGTTCGGCCTGGTGGAACTCGCGTCGCTCCCGGGCCACGTCGCGCGCGGCACGCCCGACGGCATCGTGTTCAACCGCGTCGCCGACGGCCGCTGGCTCGCCGGTGGCCGCCTCTCCGCCCTCGCCGGTCCCACCACCGTGCTCTGCGAATGGCCCGCCGGTTTCCTCTGGGCCGTGAACCAGCAGGCCGGCCTCTGCCGCATCGATCTCCGCCAAGGACCGAGCCCCTCGGCCCCCGCGCGGGAATTCCGCGACGTCCGCAGCCCGCTCGCCGACGCCACGCAATACAACGTCGAACTCTTCCCCTGGGGCGACACGCTGGCCGGCGCGATCGCGGGGCGGTTGATGCGCTTCGATTCCGCCACGGACCGCTTCGTCGCCGAGGACCGCATCGCCGGCCTCGAACCGCTGGGCGGCTTCATCCGTGCCACCCCGAGCGGCGCCCGCCCCGAACCCGATGGCTCGCTCTGGCTCCAGCTGCGCACGACTCCGGCCGGACTCGTGCGCGCCGTGCCCTCCGGCCCGGACCGCTGGCAAATCGAGACTGCCTCCGGCCATCCCGCCCCCCGCGTCACCGCGCTCGCCCTGCAGGCCGATTCCGCCCGCCACACGCTCTGGATCGCCACCGCCAGCGGCCTGTTCTCCCGCGACCTCGATTGGCGCCCCGCCTCGCCGCCCGCCCCGCTCACCGTCCGCATCCGCCGGATCGAGGCCGACGACAACACTCTGCTTTGGTCCGACGGCGCCACCGCCGGACCGGCCCTCGCCTTGCCCGCCTCGCGCGATGCCCTGCGCGTCCTCTTCGCCGCCCCCACCACCCTCGCCGATCACCTCGGCCGCATCCGCGTCGAATATCGCTCGCGCCTCGTCGGCCTCGATCGCGACTGGACCCCTTGGCAGACCCTCGCCCGCCGCGATTTCACCAACCTCCCCTACCGCACCTTGAAACTCGAAGTGGAGGCGCGCGACAGCACGGGCCGCACGAGTGGCCGCGACACGTTTACCTTCCACGTCACCCCTCCGCCGTGGCTCACGCCGTGGGCCTTCGGCGCCTACGTCCTCGCCGCCGGCGCCGGCATCGCCGGCTTTGTCCGCTGGCGCACCCATCGCCTCCGCCGCCGCGCCGCCGCCCTCGAGGCCGTCGTCGCGCAGCGCACCGACGAACTGCGGCGCAGCAACGAGGAACTCGCCCGGCTCCACGCGATCGAGCACGACGAAAAACTCGCCGCCCGCCTCGCCGAGGAGAAAGCCCGCCTCGAGGCGCTCCGCTACCAGCTCAACCCCCACTTCCTCTTCAACACCCTCACCTCCATCCGCGGCCAGCTGCCCGCGGAAAGCGCCGGCGCCCGCCGGACCATCGAGCGCCTCACCGACTTCTGCGAACTCGCGCTCGATCCCGCCGGCGAAGATGCCGCCGCGCACACCCTCGGCCGCGAGGTCGAACTTCTCGGCGCCTACCTCGACATCGAGCGCAGCCGCTGGGGCGACCTGCTCGCCACCCGCCTCAGCTGCCCCAACGGACTCCACGCCGTGGCAATCCCGCCGCTGCTGATCCTGCCGCTCGTGGAAAACGCGCTCAAATACGGCCGCGTGACCTCCGCAGGCCCGCTCCAGGTCGAGATCGCCGTCACGTCGCGGCCCGACGGCAGCATCGACCTCGAGGTCGCCAACACCGGCGAATGGGTCGGCGCCGGCGCGACCACCACGCTCCCCTCCCACGGCATCGGCCTGCACAACCTCGCCGAGCGCCTCCGCCGCTACTTCCCCCACCGCCACACCCTCGCCACCGAGTCCAAGGCCGGCTGGGTCCGCGTCCGCATCTCCATCCAGCCCGAAAACGCCTCGGATCCCCGCCGGCCGCAGCCCGCGGCGTGACAGGAAAATCCGTTGCCCATTTCCCGGCGCCCCATCGAATCGGGCGCGTCCATGCTTCGCGCGCTCATCATCGATGACGAACCCCACGCGCGTGCCGATCTGCGCACCCTGCTCGCGGCCCACCCCGACGTGCTGCTCGTGGCCGAAGCCGGCACCGCCGACGACGCCCGCGCGCTCCTGGTCGGCCCCGCGACCTACGACCTCGTGTTTCTCGACGTGCAGCTCCTCGGCGCCAACGGCTTCGACCTTGTGCCCTATGTCCGCCCCGAAGCCCGCATCGTCTTCGTCACCGCCTACAATCGATTCGCGCTGCGCGCCTTCGAGGTCAACGCCCTCGACTACCTCCGCAAACCCGTCCGCCCCGCCCGGCTCGCCGAGACGCTCGCCCGCCTCGGCCCGCGCCCGACCGGCCAGCCCGATACCCCCGCTCCCGCGAACCCGCTGCCGCTGACGGTGCAGGACCTCGTCGCCGTAAAGACCGGCCCCGGCGCCCGCCGCTTCGTCGCGCTCGCCGACCTCGTGCTCGTCATGGCCGACGACAATTATTCCCAGCTCATCCTCGCCACCGGCGAAAACGTGCTCGTGCGCGAAACCCTCGCCGCATGGGAGACCCGGCTCCCGGCCTCGCACTTCATGCGCGTCCACCGGCGCAGCATCGTGAATCTCACCCGCATCCGCGGCTACGAACACCACGACGACGAGACCACCGTCCTGCAGCTCGCCAATCTCCGCGAACCCGTCCGCGCCCGCCGCGCCCGCTGGCCTCTCGTGAGCGAGCGCCTCGCCGCCCTCGGCGTCCGGCTCTGACCGACGGTTCCCGCCTCCGGCCCCGGATTCGCCCCAAATACCTCCGGCGCCACCCCAAGCAGCTCGCCCCGACCCGAGTAGTTGCCGCAAGACGGCAGGGTGAACCACCCACTTCGCGCGCCCGGGTTCCGCCCCTCCCGCTCCGCGCCCCTCGGCGTCGTTGTCCCGATGCTGGTCGCCCTGGTCCTGCTGTTTTCCTTCGTCGCGCCCCCCGCCGCCGCCTTCCCGCCCGCCCCGTTCTACACCCTCTACGGCATCGTGCGCGACCAGGTCGGCGCCACGCTCGAGGCCGACGGCGCCGAGATCGTCCTCCTGCGCGATAACGTCGAGATCGGCCGCGCCCCCGTCTGGAAACAACTCAACGGCGACAAAAACTACGAACTCGCCATCCGCCTCGATCACGCGCGCCCCGACAGCCGCTCCTACTCCACCCGCACCGTCGCCCGGCAGGGCGCTTTCACCCTCTACGTCAGCCTGAACGGGAAACGCGTGCAGCCCATCGAGGTCGCCGGCAATCTCCGCGCCGGCTCCGGCGGCGAACACGTGCGGATCGACCTCACCCTCGGCGTCGACAGCGACAACGACGGCCTGCCCGACGCCTGGGAAGAGTGGCAACTCCACCAGGCCGGCCACCGCCCCGGCTCGCCCGGCTGGTCCCTCGCCGCCATCACCCGCGACGGCGACTACGACGGCGACGGCGTGTCCAACTATTCCGAATACGTCGCCGGCACCTTTGCGGGCGACGCCACGCAGCGGTTCGAGCTGCGGATCACCGGCAAGACCGCCGGCCAGGTCGCCTTCGAATTCTACGCCATCACCGGCAAGGTCTACGGCCTCGAGCAGAGCACCGATCTCCGCACCTGGACCCCGGTCGCTTTCGCCACCAGTGCCGGCGCCACTCCCACGGCATCGTGGCGCGCAGCCGCCGTCGGCGTGCAACCCGCGTTGGTGGCCACCGACTCCGGCCCCACCCGCTTCTTCCGCCTCACCGTCCGCTGACCGCGCCCCCGACCATGTCCCTGCGCTCCCTCCTCCCCCGGGTCTTCCGCGTCTCCCTCTTTCTCCTCCTCCCGCTCGCACCCTCCGTCCACGCCCAATGGCAGACCACCGCCTTCTCGCTGCGCGGCGGCTGGAATTCGATCTACCTGCACGGCGACGCCACCCACGCGACCCCGGAGCAACATTTCGCGGCCAACCCCGAGATCGTCGCCGTCTGGCGCTGGAATCCCAACGTCAACTCCGCCGGCTCCGCGCCGACCATCCCCGCCACCAACTCCCCCGAATGGAGCATCTGGCGCCGCGGCAATCCCGCTCAGACCACCCTCAGCCAGCTCACCGGCCGCACCGCCTATCTCATCGAATGCACCGGCTCCCTCGCGGATACCTACACGCTGCAGCTCACCTCCCGCCCGCTCCCACCGGCCAGCACCTGGGTGCGCAACGGCGCCAATCTCCTCGGTTTTCCCACGCGCAGCGCCGACGGCGCGTTTCCGACGTTCTCCGCCTACTTCGCCACGTTTCCCGCCGCAGTCGCCGCCGGTAGTCGCATCTACCGCTACACCGGCGGTCCGCTCGACGATGCCAACCCCGCGCCCGTGTTCGCCCTCAACGCCGAGCGCATCGACCGCAACCAGGCCTACTGGTTCGAGACGCCCGTCGTCGGTGACTTCTACGCCCCGCTCGAGATCACGCCGTCGAACGCCGATGGGCTCCACTACGGCCGCAGCGGCAGCAGCCTGACCGTGCGCGTGCGCAACCGCACGTCCTCGCCCATCACGCTCACCGTGCAGTCCCAGATTTCCGCCAGCCCCCCCACGGGCCAGGAGGCGATCGCCGGACCCGTCACGCTCAAGCGCCGCGGCATCGACGCCACGGGCGCCTTCGTCTTCTCGCCCGTCACCGCATTCAACGAAGTCATCCCCGCCCAGACCGCCACGGACCTCGTCTTCGTCGTCGACCGCGGCGCGATGCCCACCGGCAGCGATGCCCTTTACGCCTCGCTGCTGCGCTTCACCGAGAGCGCCAACCTCGCCGATATCGTCGTCCCCGTCAGCGCCCGCCCCGCCTCCCTCACCGGCCTCTGGGTCGGCGATGTCGCCGTGAACGCCGTCCAGAGTTTCGCGCCCGGCTCCCCGGGCGCCACCACTTCCCGGCCTTTCCCGCTCCGCGTCATCCTGCACGTCGACCAGACCGGCACCGCCCGGCTTCTCTCGCAGGTTTTCCTCGGCCAGCTCGCCGCGCCGCCGAACCTGCAGGGCCTCGCCACCATGGAATCCGCGCTCAAGGCCGACGCCAAGGCCTCCGCGACGCGCCTCGTCGCCGCGCATCTCCCGCCCGACACCGTGGCCGTTTCCGGCAGCGGCAGCGTCGCCCTCGACGGCACCCTCGTGCGCACCCTCACCGTGCCGTTCGACGCCCCCACCAACCCGTTCGTCCACACGTATCACCCGGACCACGACAACAAGGACGCCCGGCTCCAGCCGCTCCCCGCCGGCGTCGAGAGCCCCACGTTCACGCGCACGTTGTCCTTCACCTTCAGTCCCAACCCACCCGCCTCCACCAATCCCGTCGGCTGGGGCACCACCGTGCTCGGCGGCACCTTCGGCGAGACGATCACCGGGGTGCACCGCAATCCCCTCGTCCTCTCCGGCACCTTCGAACTCCGCCGCGTCTCCGACCTCGGCGACCTCACGCTCAACTGAGCCGTAGCGGGCCACGAGTAGCGCGGAGCGAGCATACCGCCCCCCGCTTCCGCCGCCCCGGCTCCTCCAACTTTCAACTGTCACCTTTCAACTCCCGCCTTTCATGAAACGCCTCCCGCTCGCCGCCGCCCTGCTCGCCGCTCCCCTCGCCGCGCTCGCCCAGAGCTCCGCCGTCCCCGACCACATCAGCTACCAGGGCCGCGTCACCGACGCTTCCGGCAGCGCGCTCGGCAGCACCGGAGCCATCAGCCGCAACGTCATCTTCCGCATCTACGACAATCCGACCGGCGGCACCCGCCTCTGGTCCGAGCAACAGTCCGCCACCGTCGTCAACGGTGAGTTCAGCGTCCTGCTCGGCGCCGGCGCCGCTGTCGTCGGCGAGGCCAACCGGGGCGCGCTCGCCACCATCTTCGACGGCGCCGAACGCTTCCTCGGCGTGTCGATCGCCGACGCCGCGGGCGCCATCGCCGCCGAGATCTCCCCGCGCCAGAAACTCGTGACCACGCCCTTCGCCTTCCGCGCGCGCGTCGCCGAAGCCGTCGCCAGTCAGGCGGTCACCACCGCGATGATCGGCAACAACGCCGTCACCGCCGTCCAGCTCGCCGACAGCGCCGTCACCAGCGCGAAACTCCTCGATGGCGCCGTCGCCACCGCCGACCTCGCCGACGGCGCCATCACCAGCGCCAAGCTCGCCGACGGCACGGTCGCCACCGCGGACATCGCCGCCGGTGCCGTCACCGCCGCCAAGCTCGGCTCCGACGTCGGGGTATGGTCGACCAACGGCACCCACGTCCACCGCACCTCGGGCAACGTCGGCATCGGCACCAGCACCCCCGCCTACCCGCTGTCCTTCGGCGCCAACCACACCGACACCACGATCGCCCTCTTCGACGACGGATCGAATCGCTACGGCCTCGGCACCGCCGTCAGCCAGTTCCGCCTCCACCTCAGCTCGTCCGTCAATCGCTTCTCCTTCCTCAACGCCCCCAACGGCACGGAAATTCTCACCCTGCTCGGCACCGGCCAGCTCGGCCTCGGCATCAACAATCCGGGCGCCCTGCTCTCCCTGGGCTCCAGCACCGCCGATTCGAAACTCGCGCTCTGGGACAACGGCGCCGGCGCCTCGATGGGCCTCGGGATCGGCGGCAGCCAGTTCCGCCTTCACCTTAACCAAGCCTCCGACCGCTTCTCGTTCCTCAACGCCAAGGCCGGCGCCGAGGTCTTCACCATCAAGGGCGACGGCTCCGTCGGTATCGGCACGTCGACGCCCCCCCGGCAGCTGACGGTGTTCCACGCCACCGATGCGCGGGCCCACTTTCAGACCCCCGGTTCCGGCAACGGTCTGACCGACGGACTCGCCATCGGCCACAACAGCATCGGCGGCTTCATGTGGAACTACGAAGCCAGCAACCTCAATTTCGCCACGAACGACACCCCGCGGCTCACGATCGACGCCAACGGCCGCACCGGTCTCAACACCACGCCCCGCGCCGCCGTCCGCTTCGCCATCAAGTTCGACTCCACCGATTCGCTCGGTCTTACCGTCCGCAATATCGCCGACACCGCGGACATGTTCGCCTTCTCCGCGGACGGGCAGGCCTACAAGAGCGGCGGCGGCTCGTGGGGCTCCGGCTCCGACCGCCGCCTGAAGCGCGACATCGCCCCGCTCACCGGCGCGCTCGAGAAACTGCTGCAGCTCCGCAGCGTGACGTTCTCCTACCTCGACCCGGAAAAGTGGGGCGCCGGCCGCTTCACCGGCTTCATCGCCCAGGAGGTCGAACCTACGTTCCCCGACTGGGTGTCCGCCCTCCCCGACGGCACCAGGATGCTCGCCCCCCGCGGCTTCGAGTCCCTCGCCGTCCAGGCCCTCCGCGAACTCCGCACCGAGAAGGACACCGAGATCGCCGCGCTCCGCCAGCGTATCCAGGACCTGGAGACCGCCCACGCCGCCCGCCTCTCCGCCCTCGAGCAGCGCTTCGCCGCCCTTGCCCGCACCGTCGGCGCCGCCGGCAACAACGACTGAGCCCCCGCGCGATGCACCCGCCCACCCCGGCAGGGCGCGTTGTCCCCAACGCACCGCCTCCTTCTCTCCTCCGCTTGCCCTCCGCCTCCCGCGTCTCCCGGGTCTGCCGCGTCTCCCCCGCCTTCCGCGTCTTCCTCCTCGCCCTCGCGTTCGCCCCCGCGCTCCGCGCGCAGTTCGAATTGAGCGGCGGCTCCTTCAACACCCTCTTCACGCCGCAGGCGCCCGTCGGCCCGGCGGCGATTCCCACCCAGCCGCAGTTCTCCGGCAAACTCGCCAACGCCGGCGGCTCCGGCGCGATCTCCATCAGCACCACGCCCGGCCATCGCTTTCCGTCCGCGGTTCAGCAGAACGTCGTTCTCGCCCGCTCCACCGTCGGTTCCGCCTTCGCCAACGGCCTGCCGCGCTACCGCCTCGGCGATACCATCACGCCGCCCGCGACCACGCTCGCCGGCACCCCCGCGGCCGCCGACTACTGGCGCGCCGAGCCCGTCCGCCCAGGCGAACCCTTTGTTCAGGGCAACGGCTCCGCCGTCACGCCCCTCGCCGCCGATGCGCCGCGCAGCTACTACTTCAGTCCGCACGCCGGCCGGGTGTTCGCCTCCCAGGCGGGCCAGATCGCGGTGAAGTGGGTCACCCGCCTCCCCGAGGGCGGCGACTACCGCTTCCGCGACGAGGTCTTCTCCGTTTCCTCCGCCACCACCCGGCCCGTGCGGAAACTCTTCTGGACCGAACGCGGCTTCAACTCCCCGCCGGTCTCCATCTCGCCCGGCAAGATCGAGCTGGTGAATCCCATCTACTCGGCGTCCTTCCCCGCACGCGTGGCCGCCGAGTATCGCCCGCCCGGATACAACCCGGCCGCGGGCTCCGCCTCGCCGCCCGAGGAGACCCGCACCCTGTGGTTCGAAAAATCGGCCAACCTCGGCCAGATCCGCGCCTACAACCAGGAGGGCCGCATCTTCGTCGAGTATCTCGGCGCGGCCAATCCCGCCGTCCCCGGCACCCATCAGTTCCTCGGCGCCGACATCATCGAGGTCGCCCGCTCCGCACCGTCCATCAACGTCACGGTCGATCTCGGCCAGCCCATCACCCCCCGCGACGAGCTCGGCCGCCTCCTGCCGCTCTCCGGCTCCCCGGAATGGCTCGGCTCGCCGGTCTTCTTCACCGGCACCCAGGGCCAGATTTTCTACGGCTCCGTCACCCGGCCCGACGGCCGCACGCGCTACTTCGCCGAGCGGGAAAACGACAATCCCGACCGCGTCGTGTTCTACTGGCTCGAAGCCGCCGACGCCGCGATCTACCACTCGGTCGACGCCCCCAACCTCGACCTCTCCTGGCCGCAGGTCCGCAACAACTACATCCAGCGCTGGCCCGCCGCCCTCTCCTCCTACGTCCACTACGTCGTGCCGTCCGGCGGCAGCACCGCCGCGACCGGCATCCAGTTCCCCGCGCGCCACCTGCCGGAGATCGTGTTTCAGGACGACGGCGCCCAGACTCAGGCGTCGTTCGACGCCTCCTCCCAGCGCGTCACCGTCACCCTCGGCGCCGACACGTTGAATCGCAGCCTCATCCGCTTCACCAGCGGCAATGAGGTCTGGTATGTGCCGCTCTACACCCAGTCCGAGAACAACCCCGCCTTCGCCGAAGGCGACGGTCAGCCCGTGCTGCACGCCACCGCCCATGTCGGCGACCGCATCGAGCCGCCCTTCGGCTATAGCCGCGCCGGCTACATCGCCGCCGGCACCCATTATCTTCCGGCGGCCTATGTCGACCCGTTCACCGCGGGCGCCGCCACCGCCGAGCGCGGCGCCATCATTCCCGTGAACACGCGGCCCACCGCGGCGGACAACGAGCTCCGCGTCTGGTGGTTCAAGCGCATCGAGCCCCCGAGCGCCCAGTTCGATGCCTTCTACGTGCCGTCCAAGATCGGCCGCTACACCGTGGCGTATCCCACGCCCTCCGCCACGATCGTCATCGCCGCCAATCGCGGCAGCGGCGACCTCCCGGCCGACCAACTCGCGGGCAGCCTCTATTTCCAGAACAACCCCGCGCTCCCCGGCTACAACCCCAACGAGGAGCACGCCCTGATCGACTCGGGCCGCGTCTACGCGCTGCGCGACGATCTCAACGTCACCTCCGGCGCCGGCTTCACCTCCCAGCCGTTCGCCCTGCTGCGCTACACCAGCGCCGCCGACTCCCGCCCCGCCGTCCGCCTCTTCCACGTCGTCCGCGAGCAGGGCACGGATGTCTTCGACTACGCCGTCGTCGCCGGCACCAAACTCCAGCCCCCCCTGCCGCTCGCGAAACTCCCGCTGCCCCTCGACGCCCAGGGCAACGTCCTCAACCGCGAGGTCTCGCGCACCGAGAGCGTCACGCCCGTCGCCCTCGCTCCCAGCCACTACCAGACCTTCACGTTCGTCGACCGCCAGGGCTATCACTGGATCTACCGCGGCCCGCACGCCGCCGGCGGCACCGGCGCCTCGCTCGGCATGCAGTTCTATTACCCGATGCAGGAGAGTTTCTCCGTGCCGGGTCGCACCGTCGCCGTCGGCACCCCGCTGCCTTTCCTCCGCCCGCTCGCCAACGGCTCCTTCACCGGCGACCCCGTCACCGGCACGCCGCTCACCATCCACTATCGTCCGACCTGGCCGATGGACGCGCCCGAACTCCGCATCGGCGAATCGCTCACGCGCGCCAAGTTCGGGCTCCCCGAGGTCTTCAGCCAATCCAGCGCCGAGGTCTACTACCAGCAGTCGAAAGCCGTCGTCAGCGGCAGTCCGTCCAGCGTCGTGCTCCATGACCCGATCCGGGAAAAGACCTTCGCACTCGGCGGCGACAACCGCCTGCAGTCCCTGCCGGCCTCCGTCGCCGTCACCTCGTATCAGGGCCGCACCTACTTCCAGCGCGTGCCGGCGCACCTCCAGCGCCGCTTCTACTTCGATGCCACGCGCGGCAGCAAGGGCTCGCTTGTCCTCACCGGCGCCCTCGTCGACGAACCCGTCGGCGAGGACTACCTCCACCTCAACACCCTCTCGGAGTCCGAGATCGCCACGCTCGTCTCCCTGGTGGCCACGACCGATGCCCAGGCCACGCCGTGGGCCGACGCCGTCCGCGCCCTCGCCACCACCGTCGAGACCTTCGTGCCCGACTCCACCAAGCCCGGCACCTTCAAGTCCGACGGCGCACCGGTCGTCCGCGGCGTCTCGGAGCTCCCGCGCATCGAGAATTCGGATACCGCGGTCGTCGACTACGCGCTCACCGCCACCGGCGCCGCCGACGGCTGGGTCACCCTGCTCTTCGGCAACGGCCGCGCCTTCACCCCCACCGCCGAGCCGGTCGCCCTGCAGGTCGTCCGCGTCGTCCCCCGCCTGTATCGCGGCGAACTCAAGGCCCTCCTGCCCGAGAACCCGTTGGACGAACAGGTCGTCCTCCGCCACTCGGGCGACTTCGCCGCCCGCCCGCAGGACTACGAATTCGAGTGGCGCTACGCCGGCTCGCAGGATGGCGCGGCCCCGCCCATCTACCGGCAGTCGTTGACCGCGTGGCCCACGCCCAGCTGGCTTCTCGCCCGCAGCCCCACGAGCGCCTTGCCCGCGTCCGGCGCCTACACCGAGACCGTCAGTCTGCCCCGCACCACGCAGATTTACGCCGGCACCGGCTCCACCACGCGGCCCGGCCTCGTCCTTCAGCCCGCCACCGCCCTCGATTTCACCGCCGGCATCCCGCAGCGCATCGTCTTCTCCGGCACCTTCGGCCCGGCGGACGGCTTCGTGCTCTACGTCAACGGCGTCGCCGCGCTCGCCTGCCGCGCCCCATCCGGCTTCGCCAACGTCTCCCCGGTCGCCGGCCTCGTCCCCACGGATGTCCTTCCGGGCGGACTCGATCAGCAGTTCACCGTCAACCCTCACTTCTTCGTCGCCGGTCCCAACCGCCTCGAGGTCGCCCTCTACTCCACCGCTCCCACGGGCACCAATTCCGTCCTCGATTTCCGCGTGCACACATCGTCCACGACGGACCTCATCGCGACCGGCACCTCGCCCTGGCGGCAACTCCCGTCCGGACTCCCCGAGCGGATCGTGATCGGTGGCTCGCCCACCGCTCCGCTCGGCAGCCCGCTGCTCGTGCTGAGCGACAACTGGTTCACCGTCCGCTACCGCCCGCGCACCGACTCCGGCAGCGTCGCGACCAACGACGGCGCCACCCCGCGCAATTACGCGTGGTCCGACTGGATGGAGCCCCGCCTCGTCGAGGGCTGGGTGAAACGCGTCCTCGCCGCGATCAACCCCTTCAACCAGCGGATGCGCGACCTCTACCACAACGCGGTCAACACCGACGTCTCCCTCCTCACCCAGGCCGGCCGCCGCTGGGAGGGCGACATCGCCCTCAATCTCGGAAACATCAACGCCGCCGGCCTCATCGAGATCTACGAGACCGTCCTCAACCGCGCCCGCAGCTTCAGCGTCGACGCCGGCTACGACGACCCGGGCGTCAACGACGCCCTGCTCCTCGTCGCCGGTTACCTCGCCGACCTCTACACCATCCTCGGCAACGAGGCCTTCGCCGACGCCGCCAACCCCACGATCTCCGTCGACGACGCCACCACCGTCACCGAGGTCAACACGTCCCGTTTCGCGTTCGAGTCCCAGGTGAAGTCGGTCCTCGACGAGGAACTCGCCCTCCTCCGCGGCCGCGACGACCTGCTTTCCTCCCCCGGCGTCACCACCGCCCCCGTCTACAACCGGCTCTATTGGAACTTCACCCGCGGCATCAACTCCGGCGAAGCCATCTACGCCGTGAACTACAACATCCGCGAAAAGTCCGGCGCCCCCACCGCCGATGGCACCCTCGATGCCGCCGACGCCCAGCACATGTTCCCCCAGGGTCACGGCGACGCCTACGGCCACTACCTCACCGCCCTCAAGGGCTACTACCGGTTGCTCCGCAATCCGAAGTTCACCTGGACGCCCCGCGCCGAGAGCGTGACCGTCCTCGGCCAGGCCCTGCAGATCGACTACGCCGACGAACGTAAATTCGCCGCCGCCGCCGCCAGCCTCGCGCGCACCGCCCAGCAGGTCGTCGCGCTCACCCACCGGCAGAGCTACAAGGACGACCCCGCGGCCGGTTGGAGCTCGTTCCGCGATGGCAAGACCAACGCCACCACCGGCACCCGCCGCGACTGGGGCCTCGACGACTGGGCCTCCCGCGCCACCCTCGGCGCCTACGTCCACTGGGCCGTCGCCAACGCCCTCCTCCCCGACAAGGACACGCAGCCCGGCCACTCCGGCATTCAGGTCATCGACCGCACCACGGTCCCGGATCTCGCGGAACTCACCACCCTCGCCGCCGATTTCCAGACCCGCCTCGACAACGCCAACGCCCGCCTCAATCCGCTCGAGCTCAGCCCCGGCGCCATCGCGTTCGACATCTCGCCCGCCGACCTCAAGGCCGGCAAATCCCACTACGAACAGATCAACGAGCGCGCCCTCCGCGCCGTTCTCAATGCCAAAGGCGCCTTCGACCAGGCGGCCCGCATGACGCGCCTGCTCCGCAATCAGGAAAACCAGCTCACCGCGAACAACGCCGCCCTCGCCGATCAGGAACGCGCCTTCGAACGCCGCCTCGTCGAACTCTACGGCACCCCCTACGCCGGCGACATCGGCCCCGGGAAAACGTATCCGCAGGGCTACACCGGACCGGATGAGATCAACTGGTTCGTGATCGACCGACCCTCCGACGCCGTCGACACGACCAAGCCCGTCAGCGTGAACGTTCGCGTGGCGCGATTCCTCCTGCCCACCCTAGCCAATTCCCCGATCAACCCGGCTGCGCTGCTGGGCGGCCTGGACTTGATCACCGAGGCGCGGTCCGTCGCAGTGCAGCCCGACCGAATCGCCCAGTTCCCGGAATTCTGGTTCGGCAGCACCGCCGTCGGGGTGCGGCGCTCCACCGGCACCTTGCAGCAGGCGCTGCTCGACAGTTTCCAAGCCCAGCTTGCCGCTCGCGCGGCCATGACCCGGTTCCTTGACAAACACGCGGCCTTCTCGGCTCGCGCCGAGGTGTTCATAGAGTTGATCGAAAACCACAATAAAGCCGTCGCTAAGCAGGACGAGACCAACGCCCAGAAGTCGGAACTCAAGGTGCTCGCCAGCGCCGCGTCCGCCATCGCGTCCTTTTCCGCGACGATGGCCCAGACCATCAAGGAGGAAGCCGGCTCGGCCATCGAGTTCGAGCCGACGGTGCTGGGCCTCTCCAACGACACGACTTCGCCGATCCGCGGAACCATCTCCGTGGTGGCCACCAATTGGTCCAAGGCGTATGCTTTCGTCGGCGCAATCGCCAACGCCACCGCAGCCGGCATCGAAGCCAAGGCTCAGTTGCTTCAGTTCGATCTGGATAAGCTGCTCAAAGCGCAGGCCTTCGACTATCAGCAGGTCCAGTCGTCCTACGAGTTGGAGATGGCGTTTCGCGAGATGCTCTCGTCCCGCTTCGAGGTCGTCTCCACCGCCACCCAGGCCCAGCGCGCCTTCGAACGCGTCCGCAACCTCATCGCCGAGGGCGAACGCATCCTCGCCGAGCGCCTGATCTTCCGCCAACGCGCCGCCGCCGCCATCCAGGGCTACCGCACGCGCGACGTCACGTTCCGCACCTTCCGCAACGAGGCCCTCGAGCAATACCGCTCCCTCTTCGACCTCGCCGGCCGCTACACCTATCTCGCCGCCAAGAGCTACGACTACGAAACCGGCCTCCTCGGCACCGCCGCCGGCCAGTCCGTCCTCGAACACATCGTCGCCTCCCGCTCCCTCGGCGACCTCACCGGCGGCGTCCCGCAGACCACCGTTTCCAACCTCGGCGACGCCGGCCTCGCCGGCACCATGGCCCGCCTCCAGGCCGACTGGTCCGTCGCCAAGGGCCGCCTCGGTATCAACAATCCGGATGCGAGCGGCACCCTCTTCTCCCTCCGCCGCGAACTCTTCCGCATCCCCGACGACCCGACCACCACGGACGACGACGCCCAGTGGCAGCAGACGCTCGAGCAACGCATCGTGCCCAACCTCCTCGCCGACGCCGATGTCGCCGCCCTCTGCCGCAACCTCCGCAATGCCGACGGCAGCAACGTCCCCGGCATCATCATTCCCTTCTCCACCACCATCACCGACCACCAGAACTTCTTCGGCCTCCCGCTCGCTCCCGGCGACCACGCCTTCACCCCGAGCAACTACGCCACCAAGATCTACTCCGTCGGCACCGTCTTCCGCGGCTACATCGGTATGGACCCCTACGCCGTCGCCGGCACCACCACCGGCACGCCCAACTCCACCGATCCCAAAGCCCTCAGCGCCGCCCCCTACGTCTACCTGATCCCGACCGGCACCGACTTTATGCTCGCCCCACCGCTCGGCGACACCGGCGCCATCCGCGGCTTCGTCGTCCGCGATCAGGCGCTCCCGCTGCCCTTCAACCTCGGTGCCACCCAGTTCAGCGCCACGCAGTTCTTCAACGCCAACGGCACGCTCAGCGAACAGCCCTGGATCGTCCGCAAGCACCAGTCCTTCCGCCCGGTCGGCGATCCGTCGTTCTTCTACAGCACCGTCCCCGCCGAGTTCACCAACACCCGCCTCGTCGGCCGCAGCGTCTGGAACAGCGGCTGGAAACTCGTGATCCCCGCCAAGACCCTCCTCGCCAACGAACAGGAAGGCCTGAACCGGTTCGTCGCCTCCGTGAAGGACATCGAACTCTTCCTCCGCACCTACAGCCACGCCGGCAACTGACGTATCCGGATTTCGGATCTCGAATTGCGGATTGCGGATTACCCAATCCGCCCTCTGCCAATCCGAAATCCGCAATCCCAGATCCAAAATCTTCCCGCGCCTCCCATGCCCGCCCATTCCCTCTCCCCCTCCCGCGTCTTCCCCCTCTTCCTCTTCCCTCTCGCCTCAAGCCTCACGCCTCTCGCCTTCGCGCCTCTCGCCTCCGCGCAGGAGGCGCGGAGCCGCCCCGTCGGCTACCTCACCCAAACCATCCCTTCCGGCCAGACCCGCTCCTTCTCCATCCCCTTCGACGCCGACGTCTCGTCCCAATCTTCCTCCGTCGGTAAACTCGCCGCCGTCGGCCCCAATTCCCTCGAGGACTCCGCCGCCACCTGGACGCC